>Ga0307508_10000108_pt1 | contig 97443 bp, 94 predicted proteins | sample 9_EM_MG_FD_203089 | JGI IMG/M metagenome (GOLD analysis project Ga0307508, IMG submission 203089) | Populus trichocarpa ectomycorrhiza microbial communities from riparian zone in the Pacific Northwest, United States - 9_EM | ecosystem: Host-associated > Plants > Roots > Unclassified | place... | reverse complement strand
CCGCATCCGACACCACCACCTGCCCCGCCGCCGGCGGCAGCTCCATCGCACCCGGCGCCGCCACCCCCTCCAGTCGCCCCTGCGCGTCCGACGCCGCCGCCGCCGCCAGCAGCACCCCCGCCTGCAGCGCCCCCGCCTCCAGCCGCGGCAGTCCCGCCGGCGCCGCCGGCCGGCGCACCTCCGCGCCCCGTACCGACGCCGGGAGCAACTGGACCCGCGCATACGCTGCCGGTCCCCGGTCCTTCCGGAACACCGGCGGGCACATCCCCGCCTGCACCGAGCGGAGCGCAACCGGCACCACCGCCGGGCAGAATCCCGCCTGCTGCCGGCACTCCTCCGCAACCCACTCCTTCGGCAGTCCCGCCAGCGAACACCGCTCCACTCCCCGTTCGCCCCGGCAGTCCACCGCCCGGGACTCCGGCCGCACCGCCGCCCGGCACACCGCCCGCGCCACCAAGCGGCAACCAGAGCGCAGCACCGCCGCCTCCTGGCGCGCCGGCTGCTGGCGCACCGGCTGCCGGAGCGCCGCCAATGGCGCAGCATCGCCCGCCGCCGCCCACGGTGACCACGCCGATTCCAGCCCCGCCGCCGCCCGCCCAGGCCGCGACCCCGATTGCTCCGGGTGCCGTGGTCCAGGGACCGCGCCGCATGGAAGACTTCCGCGGCGCGCGGCAGGAGAACGATCAGGGCGGCCGCAAGGTCTTCACCGAGCCCGGCCGTGTCATCGTCGTCGATCCCGGCGGCCAGTCGTTCATTCGTCACGACGAAGGCGACCGCTTCCGTTATGGCGCGCGCGACATCCGGGTCGAGCGGGCCGGGGAGGACACCCGCACCATCGTGATCCGCCCCGACGGCGCGGAGATCATCAACATCACCGGCCGCGACGGCCAGTTGCTGCGCCGGATCCGCAGGGACCGGGAGGGCCGCGAGTTCATCATCATCGACAACACCTATCGCGATCCCGCCGCCGTCGGCGGTTTCTATATCGAAGTGCCGCCGCCGGTGCTCCGCATTCCCTACAACCGCTACATCGTCGAAGCCGACGAGGCGCCGCCGGATCTGATCTACGAGACCATGGAAGCGCCGCCGGTGGAGCGGATCGAGCGGCGTTATTCGCTCGACGAAATCCGCTACAGCCCGTCGGTGCGCGCGTTGATGCCGAGCATCGATCTCAACTCCATCAACTTCGACACCGGATCGTGGGAGATTCCGCCCGATCAGGCGGCGAAGCTGCAGGCGATCGCGGACGGCCTCAACCAGGCGATCACGCGCAACCCGCGCGAGGTGTTCCTGATCGAGGGCCACACCGACGCCACCGGCAATGACGTCGACAATCTGTCGCTGTCGGACCGGCGCGCCGAATCCGCTGCGACGCTGCTGACGCAGCAGTTCGGGGTTCCCGCGGAGAACCTGACCTCGCAGGGTTACGGTGCGCAATACCTGAAGGAGCAGACCTCGGGTCCGAGCCGCATCAATCGGCGGGTCACCATCCGCCGCATCACCCCGCTGCTCAACGGCGGCGTGGCGGCGCTGCCGCCGCCACCGCCGGGCACCATCCCGCCGCGGTAAGATCGGTCACCTGAAAATAAGAGCGGCCGGGAGAAATCCCGGCCGTTGTTGTTTGGTGCGACGACGGGGCCGCTCCGGAATCAGCGCGGCATCTGTTTTGGATCGTAGAAGAACCGCTCCTCGACCAGCTGCTCGCCGCGCCAGGTCTGTAGCGCCATTTCCTCCATCATCCACGCCGAGCCGTCTTTCCTGGTGAACTCGAACCGCCAGCAGATCGCCGAGTGGTCACCATCGAGAAACAGCGGCCCCAGGCGCGTGGTCACCACCCCCGCGACCGATGCCAGGACGCGGCGCTCCTTTTCGGCCAGCACGTCGCGGCCGACGATCGGCGGATTGTTGTTCTCCCGGGTTGCCGCGTCCGGCGCATAGAATCGCGTGATGGCGCCGACATGATCGTTGGCTTCGACGGTCGCGGCGAACGCTTGCAGCGTGGCGAGAGTGGGCATCGCAATCTCCATTTACCGACTTATAGTCGGTATTTACCGACTGTTGGTCGACAAGTCAATTGGCAGCCGGCGGAAACTGGATTAACAAGGGGCATGGCAACGCAGCGCGAGCGACGCGAGAAAACCGGGGCAGCGATCGTCAAGGCGGCGAAACGCATCTTCGGCCAGCGCGGCTTTGGCGCGACCACGATGGATGACATCGCGGCCGGCGCGCGGGTCGCCAAGGGCGCCGTCTATCATCATTTCAAGACCAAAGAGGCCCTGTTCGAGGCCGTGTTCGAGCAGGTCTCCGGCGAACTCGTCGCTGACCTCGACCGCGTCTCGCGCGCGGAGAAGGACGCGCTTGCCGCGATGGCGGCCGGGACGCTGGCCTACTTCGCGGCCTGCGCCGAGGGAGCGACCGGCCAGATCATTCTGCGTGACGGTCCGGCCGTGCTGGGCTGGGAGCGCTGGCGCGACATCGATGCCAGGCATTTCGGCGGCAAGTTTCCGCGCGCGCTCACGGCGGCGATGGATGCCGGTCTGATCGCGCGCCAGCCGGTCGAACCGTTGGCGCGGCTGCTGCTTGGCGCGGTCACGGAAGCCGCCGTCGCCTGCGCCGCCGATCAGGACATCGGCAGAGCCGGCGCGGAGTATGCGCGCGCATTCCGCTCGCTGCTGGACGCGCTGCGGGTCAAGTAGGCCGCTATTCGCGCCTGATTGTTGGTGCTTGATTTGGAAATGACTATTCCCTATTATGTGCGAATGTCGCATCTCGCAAAACCCTTGCTACCACCAGGTCGGACTCGCGGCCGTCCGCGCGAGTTCGATATCGACGACGCGCTGGATAAGGCCGTGCGGGTGTTCAGCGAGCGCGGCTATCATGCCACCTCGATCGGCGACCTTACAGTCGCCATGGAGATCGCATCCGGGAGCATCTACAAGGCGTTCAAGGACAAGCGCGACGTCTTGCTGGCCGCATTCGATCGCTACAAGGCCACGCGCAATGAGCAGCTCCGGCGCGTGGCCGACACCACCAAAACCGGCCGCGAGCGGCTGCGCGATGTGCTGCTGTCCTACATCGAATCGTCACAAGGCGCCGAGGGACGGCGCGGATGCCTTGTGGTGGGCTGCACCGTCGAACTGGCGGGGCTTGACCCGGTCGTCGCCGCACGGGTCTCGGATTCGCTGAAAAGGAACGAGGCATTCTTGGCTGACGTGATCCGGCAAGGCCAGTCCGACGGCTCGGTCCCTGCTCGCGTCAACGCCGACGACACCGCCCGCCTGCTGGTCTGCCTGACGCAAGGTCTGCGGGTGGTCGGCAAGACCGGGCGAAAACTCGAGGCCGCAGCGCTGATCGATATCGCGATGAAAATGCTCGCCTGATTTTTTTGGCTAATTCGGGAATGCTCGTTCCCTTTATGGAGACCCAATGACAACCACCACGACTGCCGATATCGCGCCCGAACCAGACATCATCTCGCCAGGCCTGACATTCCTTCTCGCTATGTCCTGCGGGCTGATTGCCGCAAACATCTACTACGCGCAACCTCTGATCGGTCCGATCAGCGCGGCGCTCGGCCTGTCGCTGCATGCCGCGGGGCTGATCGTAACGATGACGCAGATCGGTTATGGCGCCGGGCTGCTTCTGGTCGTCCCGCTTGGCGACCTCATGGAAAATCGCCGGCTGATCTGCGTCACCATCGGCATCGGAGCGTTGGCGCTGTTGGGCGCGGCGTGTTCGACGCATGCATTGCCGTTCCTGGCGGCAGCGCTATTCATCGGTCTCGGTTCCATCGCCGTCCAGATCATCCTTCCCTACGCGGCGCACCTCGCGCCTGAAGCGGCACGCGGCCGCGTGATCGGCAACGTCGCCACCGGATTGATGCTCGGCATCATGCTGGCGCGTCCGGTCGCGAGCTTGCTCACCGCAATTTCGTCATGGCACACCGTGTTCCTGTTCTCGGCCGCGGTCATGATGATGCTGGCGATCGTGCTGAGCCGGGCGCTGCCCAGGCGCCCACCCGTGGCGCAGCTTCACTACGGCGAGCTATTGACGTCGATGCTGCGGTTGGCGCTCACGACCCGCGTCCTGCGGCGGCGCGCGCTCTATCAGGCATTTCTCTTCGCCGCATTCAGCCTGTTCTGGACCGTGACGCCGCTGTTGCTGGCTGGCCCGGAGTTTGGCCTGTCTCAGCGCGGCATTGCCCTGTTCGCGCTCGCCGGCGTCGCGGGAGCGATTGCCGCGCCGATTGCCGGCGACGTCGCGGACCGGGGCTGGAGCCGCGCAGCCACGGCCTTCGCCATGCTGGCCAGCGCGCTGGCGTTCCTGACCACCCATATCGCACATCGCGGTTCGTCCCTCGCGCTGGCGCTGCTGGTGATCGCCGGGGTGCTCCTGGACTTCGGCGTGCAGGGCAACTTCGTCCTGGGAGCTCGCGCCATTTTCGCGCTGGGACCGGAGTCTCGCAGCCGGCTCAACGGACTTTACATGGCGACATTTTTTGCAGCCGGCGCCGCCGGCTCTGCGCTTGGCGGCTGGGCCTTCGCGTACGGCGGCTGGCCGCTGGCATCATGGATCGGCTTCGCGCTACCCGTCGCAGCGCTGCTTGCTTTAGCCACGGAGTAGCGCTCGCCGGCCTCCTTGCACGGGGAGCGCCGCGCGGTTCAATCCTTGTCGCTCTCGAGCCTGAAGATCTGGGAGCCGTCACCACTCGATAGCAAGCCCGTCTTTCCGTAAAGATCGAGCTTGGCGCGGGTATCGGTGATGTCGAGGTTGCGCATCGTCAGCTGGCCGATACGGTGCTCCGGCGTGAACGCCGCATCGCCCACCTTCTCCATGGAGAGCCGCTCCGGCTGATAGGTCAAGTTGGGGCTCTCGGTGTTCAGGATCGAGTAGTCGTTGCCCCGGCGCAGCTCGAGCGTCACCTCGCCGGTGACGGCGCGCGCCAAAATGCGCTGGGCGGGGTCGCGCAGCATCAGAGCCTGGGGATCGAACCAGCGACCCTGGTAGAGCAAGCGGCCAAGGCGCATGCCGCTGATCCGGTACTGCTCGATGGTGTCTTCGTTATGGATGCCGGTGATCAGGCGCTCGTAGGCGATGTGCAGCAGCGCCATGCCGGGGGCTTCGTAGATGCCGCGGCTCTTGGCCTCGATGATCCGGTTCTCGATCTGGTCGCTCATGCCGAGGCCATGTCGACCGCCTATTGCGTTGGCCTCGAGGAACAGCGCGACGGGGTCGGTGAAGGTCTGGCCGTTCAGCGCGACAGGCTGGCCCTCCATGAAACGCACGGTGACCTTTTCGGCCTTGACGACACAGTCGTCGCGCCAGAACGGCACCCCCATGATCGGATTGACGATCCTGATTCCACTGTCGAGGCGCTCGAGATCCTTGGCCTCGTGGGTTGCCCCGAGAATGTTGCTGTCGGTCGAATAGGCCTTTTCGGCGCTCATCTTGTAGCCGAAGCCGTTGGCGGTCATGAACGCCGACATTTCCGCGCGGCCGCCCAGCTCGTCGATGAACTGCTGGTCGAGCCAGGGCTTGTAGATTCGCAAGCTCGGGTTGGTCAAAAGGCCGTAGCGATAGAAGCGCTCGATATCGTTGCCCTTGAAGGTCGAGCCATCACCCCAGATGTTGACACCGTCCTCCTGCATCGCGGCCACCAGCATCGTGCCGGTCACGGCACGACCGAGCGGCGTGGTGTTGAGGTACGCGATGCCGCCGGTCGAGATGTGGAAGGCACCGGATTGGATGGCGGCAATACCTTCGTGGACCAATTGCGTGCGGCAATCCACCAGCCGGGCCTTTTCGGCGCCGTAGTCCATGGCCTTGCGCGGTATCTCGTTGTAGTCGGCTTCGTCAGGCTGGCCGAGGTTGGCGGTATAGGCAAAGACGCGGGCGCCTTTTTGCTTCATCCACAGCAGCGCCGCGCTGGTGTCGAGACCGCCCGAGAACGCGATGCCGACTTTTTCCCCTTTGGGCAGGCCTTTCAAGATCGTACTCATCAAGCTTCCAATCGGTCGAAATTGCTGATGTCTGTTGCGGATCGAGGGTGCGCATATCAAACTTTGCGCCGACGGGCACGCGCTTAATGGCGGCGGCCGTGAGGAAGTCGAACTAGCCGGGGTCGGATAACTCCGGCTTGCGCCAGCGCTGGCGGAGACGATAGCCGGGTCGGGCCAGCCGGGTCAGCACCGCGTCAACCTGCGCATCGGTCAACCGCGTCGACGACCAACGATAAATCCAGCCATAGGCCAGCCATATCACCAGAAACGTCACCAGCCCTGCGGTCGCAACGTCGGTAAAGAAGTGCCCGCCAAATGCCATGCGAAGCCCGCTGGTGACGACACCGAAGACAGTCGCGGCCACATAGGCCAGCGGCCGCCATGCCGGAGGGGTCAGCGCCGCGGGCGCGTAGGTCCAGAACGCGGTCGCGCCTTCGCCGGAGAAGAACGAACAGTTTCGCTCGCAGGCCCCGCGCGGATCCCACCACGGCACGAACTGCTGCGGTCCGTTGAATTGCGTCACCACCACCGGGCGCGGCCGGCCCCAAAAGCTCTTGAAAGTAAGATTGGTGAGAACAACCGCAGAGAGCACCAGCGTGACCAGCAGGAACACCATCGCCCGTCCCGATATCAGCAGGGGCCTGTCCGGCCGCACCAGCTTCACCAGCAGCGCGACAATCGCCGGCGCGGCGAAGCCCCATGCGATCCACATCGCGCCGTCGCGCGCGACCCAAGCCAGCGTATTGGACTTGAGCGGGAACGATCTGGTCGCCGTATCGTAAAACAGCGACGCAAGCTGCAGATCCAGCTCAGGATAGACCCCGAACAAGACGCCGATAAAGAGCGCGAGGGCCAATGCGATGTAGAGACCGGTGCGGTTCATGGCGTGCGGGTTTAGCCGAGTGGAATGGCAATGAAAAGGCTTCGAATACGCCGCTTCAAGGCGACGGCATTGGCGGTGGCGGCATGGGCCGTGGTGGCGGCACGCGCCAGGCCCCCGCGTTACGCCCGGCGATCATCCAGTAGACCAGCCCCGCGACGATTCCCGCGCCGGTCATGATTTCAAGATGGCGCCGCACGATGCCCTCGAAGTGGAGCGTGTCGGGATCGAAGGGAACGAGGCCGAGATAACAGGCGGCCCCGACCACCGCGCCGCCGACCGCATAGGTCAGAGGCCTGCGGATGTAGAACGCCTCCGTGACCGCGACCACGATCATCGCCGGTAGCAGGGCAAAGCCGGAGATGAAGATGAAGCCAAAGCCGAGCACGATGTTCAGCGCGTCCTGGTCCACCATACCGGGACCGAAATCGCTGAATTCGGGAAACAGCAGGGCGACGATCACGATCGTTCCTGCAATAAAGCAGGCAGCCAGGAAGGCGAAGAAGATCACGAAGAGGCGGCCGATCAGCGCCATGAAGTTATTCCACCATCGAAGGGCTGACCAATCTTTCCGTCGTCATGCCCGGCCTCGTGGCGGGCATCCACGTCTTGCACTTGCGAGATCGAAGACGTGCATGACCGGGACATCTAGCGCGAAGACGCGCTTCTGCCGGCCATGACGAACCTTACCCCGCGCCTTAATCCGTCATCGCCATGGCACGCAAAGCCTGCCGTTCGCGCGCCGACAATTTCTCGGTCTCGGATTTCAGCTGGCCGCAGGCGGCGAGGATATCGCGGCCGCGCGGGGTGCGCACCGGCGAAGAATAGCCGGCGTTGAAGATATACTCCGAAAATCTCTCGATCTGATCCCAGTCCGAGCATTCGTAGCGCGTGCCCGGCCAGGGATTGAACGGGATGAGATTGATCTTGGCCGGAATGCCCTTGAGCAGTTTCACCAACAGCCTGGCGTCGTCGAGCGAATCGTTGACGCCCTTCAGCATCACATATTCGAAGGTGATGCGACGCGCGTTGGAGGCGCCCGGATAGTCGCGGCAGGCCTGCAGCAATTGCTCGATCGGATATTTGCGGTTCAGCGGCACCAATTCGTTACGCAGCTCATCGCGCACCGCATGCAGCGAGATCGCCAGCATGACGCCGATTTCCTCGCCGGCGCGGACGATGTTCGGCACCACGCCCGAGGTCGACAGCGTGATGCGACGGCGGGAAATGCCGATGCCTTCATTGTCGCAGACGATCAGCAGCGCGTCGCGCACCGCGTCGAAATTATACAGCGGCTCGCCCATGCCCATCATGACGACGTTGGTGACGAGGCGACTGCCGGACGGCGTCTCGCGATCGGCCCAGTCGTTGAGACGGTCGCGCGCCACCATGACCTGGCCGACAATTTCGCCGGCGGTGAGATTGCGCACCAGCCGCTGGGTGCCGGTGTGGCAGAACGAGCAATTCAGCGTGCAGCCGACCTGCGAGGAGACGCACAGCGTGCCGCGATCGGTCTCGGGGATATAAACGCACTCGACTTCATGCGCCTGCTGGAACCGGTCGCCGCTCGGCAGACGCAACAGCCATTTTCGTGTGCCGTCGCTGGAGACCTGTTCGGCGACCACCTCGGGGCGCGCCACGGTGAAGTGCTGCGTCAGCTGGGCCCGGATATCCTTCGAGACGCTGGTCATCTCCTCGAAGGTCCGGGCGCCGCGGAAATAGATCCAGTGCCACAATTGCTGCACGCGCATCTTGCACTGCCGCGCCGGAACACCGATCGCGGCCAGCCGCTCGGCGAGTTCCTCGCGCGACAGGCCGATCAGCGAGGGCACAGCCGGCGGCACGTAGGTTTCGAGCGGGAGCTTCTCCAGGGGCGCGGCCGCGCCGGATCCCGCTTCGAGGGATATGCTGGTCATGGTTTCATTCATGGAACATCAGATAGGCCTTTCACGACGCTCTGGAAAGGCGCAGAAGCCCGCAATATTGACGCTCCTGCCGCGGGATATGGGTGGCGGGCGCTGCCGCGGCCAAAATGAAATTCGGGATCTTCCTCGCCTCAAACCCCGATCCGGCTGCGGACGGCATCGACATCAACACCTCCCTGGCGCATCTTGGTCTCGGCAGTTGCGCGGATACCAGACAGAAGCTGCCGCAGGAATCCATCGTGGGCGCAGCGCTGATCCATCTTGCTGTAAACCAGCCCGTATTCGACCGGCTCCCAGGTCGAAAGGTCCGCGAGGTTGTGTTGGACCTGGACCTCGAGATGATCGAGGGCCCGGACGAACCTGGCCTCCGGCGTCTTTCCCTCCTCGAATTCGAGCCAAAGCTGCTTCACCGTCTCGCCCTCCGGCGCCGGAAGCGCGGTGGCGATTCGCTCGATGGCGGCCAGTTCCAGTTCGGCCTTCTGCGCCTTGCGATCGCCGGTCTCGAAATAGGGGATATCGCCGACTTCGACTTCAGCGAGGTCGTGAACGATGGCCATGGAGAGAACGCGCTCGAGACTGACCGGCTCTTCGAGCCGCCGATGCGTGAGCAGCGCCATCAGGGTAATGAACCAGGTGTGTTCGGCGACGCTCTCGCGCCGTCCGTCCGAGAGCCAGGAATGGCGCAGTTCCCGCTTCAGCCGCTCAGCCAGCCGAAGAAAGCCGAGCACCTTCTCGGCTGCCGTCGAATTGCTCTCCATTTGCCGCTCCCTTTCGCCGAAATATGACGTGCCTCGGGGTCGCCGGACACGGCCCCGGTTGCCCATACTTGAGACGCGACAATTCCACAGGAAATATTGTGCAATTTCGATTGCGACAGCGGCCCGACGGGGTAGCGGTCGCCTCGGCGGGCCAAGTTCAGCGCCGGCAGTCCTGGGCAATCCTGTCGAGCGCCTGGGACAGGCCCTTCAGCGAAAATACATCTGTCGTCTCGGTACCCTTGGCGGAGACCGCCTTGATGACGGCATCGGAGGAACGGCGCATGGCTTCCACCATGCGTTCCTCCTCCGCGGCGTTCTTGATCCAGAGGCCGTCACCTTGGGTGTACATCGCGTAGGCCGCGCCGCCGACTTCCAGCGTGGAATCCGATCCCGGCTTCAGCAGGTAGCCGATCATAACCGAGACCTCGTTGAAAACCTTCTCCGCCGGCCGCGTCGACACGAAGGCATAGGCCGGGTCGCGCGGACGATTCGGCGGGATGGTCTTTGAGGACGAGGGCTTCGACAGGGCGAAGCATACCTTTTTACCGTTCGGCGTCGCAGCAGAGTAGGCGCCCCAGGTGCCGAATTGACCCATCAAAGTCGGTTCGACACCTCCCGACATCGCCGCGGCTGGCCTGCTTTCGGGCTTGGATGCTGCTTTCGGCGCTCCGCCTTGCGCCAAGGCGAGGCTCGCAGCCCCGCACACCAGCACGCCCGCCGCCAGCGCTGTCAGGAATCGCCGAAATGACATAATGTGACTTGGTTCCCGCATCATTGTGACTGGAAGATGGCCCAACCTCGCCGCGCCGCGGGGCGAGGGATAGCTGGCAAACGTGTTCAAGGGAAGCTTGCGCAATTTCGTTAAATTTAAGCTTTCGATCGCGCCGCCCGATGCTTTTCCCACTGCGCGTCGGTCCATTGCAGCAGATCCTCGGCCCCGGAACTGCGCAGATGCGCGCCACCGTCCTGCACCACCATCTCGCCGTTAATGTAGCCGGCGCCATCTGAAATCAGGAAGCTTGCGAGATCGGCGAGTTCCCGATGCTCGCCGCTGCGGCCGAGCGGGTTGCGCGAGGCCCATCCCTGGTCACGGCCGTCGGGGCGGAGCTGACCGGACGCGCCCGGGGTCGGGAACGCGCCGGGCGCGATCGCGACCGTGCGGACCCCTTTTGGTCCCCATTCCACCGCAAGGCTCTTGGTCATCGCCAGGACGCCGGACTTCGCGATCGCTGACGGCACGGTGAAGGCCCGGCCGGTAATGGTCGAAGTCGAGAGGATGCTGAGCACCACGCCCCTGTGTCCTGCTGCGATCCAGCGCTGGCCGGCCGCGAGCGTGCAGTACATCGCACCGTGCAGCGTCGGGCCGAGGATCGCATCGGCCGCGCGAAACGACAGATGCTCGGTCTGCGCGATGAAGGTCGCAGCCGCATTGTTGACCAGGACATCCAGCGGTGCCTCGCGCCAGATCGCATCCATCATCGACTCGACAGCCGCGCCGTCGCGGATATCGCAGCGGATGACGGCAACCTTTCCGCCGGACTCCGCGCGCATCGCCTCCGCCGTCGTCTGCAACAGCTCAAGCCTGCGGCCGCAGATGATCAGTTCGGCGCCGAGGTCGAGGAAACGGCCGCCCATCGCGGCCCCAAGCCCGGAGCCACCGCCGGTGACGAGAATGCGCTTTCCCGCCAGCAGGCCTTTTTCAAACATTGTTCAACTCCTTGCTCGTTGCTTCGTCATTCCGGACCAGCGCCTGGCGCTGGATCCGGAATCTCGAGATTATCGATCCAACTTGCAGTACGAGATTCCGGGTTCGCGCTTGCGCGCGCTCCGGAATGACTACCTTCTATTGTCGGCCCGGCTCAAATCCGGCATGAAGCGTTCAACTCGATTGTTCTGAGGGCCAGGTGTACCCATGAAAGCCATTCTCTGTTCGCAATATTGCCAACCCGACGATCTGGTTCTGAGCGAGGTGCCTGATCCCGTGGCCGAAGCCGGTCAGGCCGTGATCGCCATCAAGGCGGCGGCCCTGAATTTCTTCGACATCCTGATGATCCAGGGCAAGTATCAGATCAAGCCACCATTCCCGTTTTCACCGGCCGCCGAAGTGGCGGGAATCATCGACAGCGTCGGCGCCGGTGTCAGCGACCTCAAGGTCGGCGACCGCGTGGTGGCGTCCTGCGGTCACAACGGTGCGCGCGAAAAGATCGCGCTGCCTGCCAGCTCGATCGTGAAAATCCCGGACAATCTCGATTTCGATCGCGCTGCCGGCATCATCATCATCTACGGCACCGCGCTGCACGCGCTGGAAGATCGCGCCAGTCCCACACCTGGAGAAACCCTTGCAGTGCTCGGCGCCGCCGGCGGCACTGGACTGGCGGCTTGCGAACTTGGCAAGTTGATGGGGCTGAAAGTGATCGCCTGCGCCTCGTCGGATGAGAAGCTCAGATTTGCCAAGGCGCATGGCGCAGAGCTGACACTGAACTACGCCAAGGAAGACCTCAAGGAGGGCTTGCGGCGACTGACCGGCGGCAAGGGCGCCGACATCATCTTCGATCCCGTCGGCGGCACCTATGCGGAAGCCGCGCTGCGATCGATCGCGTGGGAAGGCCGCTTCCTGGTGATCGGCTTCGCCGCCGGCGATATCCCGAAAATGCCGCTCAATCTCGCTCTCCTCAAGGGCTGCGACATCCGCGGTGTGTTCTGGGGCCATTGGGCGCGGCTCAATCCGGAGAAAAACCGCGCCAATCTGGAAAAGCTGGTGAAATGGACCGCGGAGGGCAAGATCTCCTCGCATGTCGACCGCATCTTCCCGCTGGCGCAAACTGCCGAGGCGCTGAAGGTGCTGGCGGGCCGCCAGGCGATGGGCAAGGTTATCCTGCATCCCTGACGGCAGATTGCGGCGATCATACTTTGCTGCGCCCGGCAAGATGAGACAGCGCGAGTCTGCGATGATTGCCTCTTATAGTTGCGCCGCAATTAAATCAAAATGTCTCCCTACTGACACGCGCTACCGTCGTCTTTTGGTCTGATTCGGACTGCGTTGTTGGTGCAGAAGTACCGAAGCGATGCCGGGCAAGAGGAACAGCGAACAGGCCTCCAGGCTACCCCGAACGTTGTGTGAGAGTTATGGGGGAGCATCTCCATGATCAAGAAAACGCCGAATGTTCGGTCGCAAAATCCGGATCTCGGACCGCTCGAAAACGACTTCGACGACCTCAGGGAGATTCTGTCGAGGTCGGCGCGATCGGAACGCTCGGCCCCGCAGGATTACGATCGCGTTGACCATTCGCGCTACGATCGCGCGGAGCGGTCGGCCTATGATCGCGCCGAATACGAGGACGACGACGGCGAATATCGGGATGAGGACGGTTCGGTTCCGGCTTTTCTTGCCGATGAGTCCTACGAACCGGAAGAGTTTACTGACAATTGGCTGCTCCGGCGGCGATCGAGCATCTCCTGGCGAATCCTCGTCGGCGTTTTGCTGGCTGCGGCAGCCGCGGTTCTGTTTGCGCTGGTGACGTCGGATACCACGCGCGCCCTGATCGCCAACGCCAGGTCATCCCTTGGCGGCGCATTGCCGGATCAGTCGGCGGCGCCGCAGTCCGGATCTGCGGGGCTTACGATCGGCGACTTGCAATTGAAGGATCCCACGCGGCTGTCGACGGCGCCGTCCATGCGATCAGGCGGCAGCGTCGCGACCGATTCGACCGCGGCCGTCGCGCCATCGCGAGAAATGGCCCTCGCTCCAGCGCGCGAGGAGGTACCGAGCGCCTATCCGAGCACGCTGCAGAACAGCAATGACAGCATCCCGCTTGCCGAGCCGCCGGCCACCACCGCTCCGGTGCGGCGGCTCGATGCAGACGAACTCTCCACGTTGATGCGGCGCGCCAGAGGCCTGCTTGCGGCCGGCGACATTCCATCGGCCCGGCTGTTGCTGGAACGCGCCGCGGATGCGCAGGACGCCGATGCGGCGTTGTTGCTGGCGCAGACCTACGACCCTCGGATGCTGGGAACGCGGGATGCCCGCAAGATCAAGTCCGATCCTGCGACGGCGCGTCTCTGGTACGAGCGGGCCGCCCAGCTCGGCTCGGCCGCCGCGCAGCGACGCCTCAGTCAATTGCACAACTAGCTTCACCAAGGGGAATTCATGCGCCGTCTGGTCGGGTTTGTACTTGTTGCCATCATGATTTCTTGTGGCGCAGCGGTGCGTGCGGAAGATACCGAATATGATCCGGCCAAGGTCAGCGAAGGTCTCAAAGCGATATTTCAGGTCGGCTCGGCCGAGACCAAGCAGGCGCTGAACAGCAACACCGTGACGCTGATATCCGGCACCATCGGCGGCACCTATGTGCAGTTTGGCGCGGATCTCGCGTCCGTTCTCGACAACGGAAACGACCTGCGCGTGCTGCCCATCATCGGGCGCGGCTCGGTGCAGAGCGTCGCCGACATCCTGTTCCTGCAGGGCGTCGATCTCGGGATCGTGCGCGCCGACACGCTCGACTATCTCGAGAAGAAAGGCTTCGCCAAGGGAATCAAGAAGCAGTTCGTCTATGTGACCAAGCTTTACAATGAGGAGATGCACGTCATCGCGTCGAAGTCGATCCGCAGCATCAGTGATCTCGACGGCAAGACCGTCAGCGTCGACTTGCCCAATGGCGGGACCTTCGTTACCTCCCTGATCGTATTCGAGCGGCTCGGGATCAGGCCGAACGTCGTCTATATCGAGCAGCGCATCGCGATGGAAAAATTGCGAAACGGCGAGATCGACGCCGTGATCGCGGTCCAGGGCAAGCCCTCCAAGGCCATCAGCCAGTTCAATGACAACCGCTTCCACCTCGTTCCCGTCGACTATGCCAAGCCGCTGCAGAACGACTATTTGCCGGCGACCCTGAGTGCGGCCGATTATCCGAACCTGATTTCGGCCGGGCAGACAGTGGATACGATCGCGGTGCCGGCGGTGCTCGCCGCCTACAACTGGGGACCCGGCACCGATCGTGCGCGAAAACTGGCGTTGTTCGTGGACGCCTTCTTCACGAAATTTCCGACCTTCCAGAATCCGCCGTTTCATCCGAAATGGAAGGAAGTTTCGCTCTCGGCGCCGCTGCCGGGCTGGCAACGCGCGCCGTTCGCGCAGCAATGGCTGAAGAGCCATGCCGTCGGGGCCTCCGGCCAAGCCTTTGCCGCGCCGCGGAACACGCGTGCAATGGTCCGCGCGGTGCCAAAGCAGCGTCCAGCGATGGACCCGCAGGATGACCAGGGCGCGCAAACGACGCGGTAGAGCCTGTTTCGTTCCGATTCAATCGGATCAAAGTGTCAGGCCGGCGGCGAAACGGCAGGCGTCGAACGGGGAACGAAGATCTCCTGATCGGCGCCGACGCCCTTGAGCGAAAAGGCGCCCAGCGATTGCGCGTCGATGCGGCCGGTGCGGACGAAATCGGACGATAACAAGAGCTGGCGGCCGAGTTGCCGGCACAACGATTCGATGCGCGCCGTGAGATTGACGGCCGGTCCAATCACCGTGAAATCCAGCCGCGTGTCGCTGCCGATATTTCCGTACATGACCTCCCCGATGTGCAACGCCAGCCCATAATCGATGCGCGGCAGGCCGGCGGCATCGCGACGGGCGTTTTCCCCAACCAGCGCCGCGCCGGCATGTTCGGCCGCGACCAACGCGGCGGCGCAGGTCCTGGCGGCATCGGCTCCGATCGGGAAGATCGCCAGCATCGCGTCGCCAATGAACTTCAGAACCTCGCCGCCATGGCCGGTGACGGCGTCGCACATCGGCCCGAAATAGGCGTTGAGCAGATCGATCAGCGTGTCGCGCGGCAGCGTCTCCGACAGGCTGGTGAACCCCCTGAGATCGCACAGCCAGATCACCGCGCGAATTGTCTCGCCGGTGCCGCGCTTGATCTGTCCCTCCAGTACCCGTCCACCGGATTGCTGTCCGACATAGGTGTCGAGCAAGGTGCGCGCGGTGCGACGCTGCGCCTGGACCTCGAGATTGAAGGCGACGGCCGGAATCATGGACTCGAACAGCGCCAGTTCGCCGCCATCAAATCCACTGCTACGCCGGGTGGCGAACGACAGCGCCTTGTGGCTGCCGTCGGCGAACGGCACCGCGTAGACGATATAGTCGGTGAAGCCATCGCGCCGGAGCTCGTCGAGAATGGCGAACTCGCTCTCGACCGGCGGCGCAGTCAGATCGCAGCGAACCGGACCGCCGCCCTCGTAAGCGATCCGGATCGGGCTGTTCGACATCGTCGCCGCGAAACCCGGGCTGGACCGGTACAGGCGCTCGGTTGTGCCCTTGCCGAGCTCCCAGAGTCCGCTGAAGGAAAAAATCTGCGGATGCAGGATCGGGACACCGGTGGTGATGCGCGCGACATCGACGCCCGCGGCGCGCAGTTCATGCGCCAAGCCCTCCAGGAACGCATTCGGATCGGCGCGCTTGCGCGCGTCGATCATCAGCCATCGGATGACCGGATGAACCTTGTCTCGATCGACCGGATCCGGCACGACGTCTGATCAGGCTTCGGGCTCTGTCCCTCGCTTCAGCGCGGCGCGGGCGGCGTCGCGATGCTCGGGGAGGATATGCGTGGAGACAAGGCGGATCGCAGTGGCGAGAACTGCAGCATCGTCGGTGTAGCCGAGCACCGGCAGCATGTCGGGAATGAAATCGAAGGGCAGGATGAAATAGGCGATGGCGCCAAGCAGCGCCGCCTGCACGTGGCGCGGCGTTTGCTTGTCGAATGCGCAGTAATAGGCGGCCAGCAGATCCTCGGCGAAGGGCAGCTTGCCCACCACCTTCTTGAACTTGATCCAGAACCGTCGGCGCACGCTCTCGCGGTCCTGCGCCAGGCGGTCGGCAGGTTCGAAGCCAACGCTGTAATCGGACGCCATATCAGGCTCCCTCTCCCCATCCGCGGCAGATCGCCGCGGCAACTCACCGGCTTGAAAGTGGGGAGCTGCCGTCGCCATCGCAAGGCGAGGGATCAGACGACACCAAACTGCCGCGCGATCCCGTTCATCGCCTTGCCGAGCTCAATGTCGCGCACGGTGACCCCGCCGGCGTCGTGGGTCGCCAGCACCACCTCTACGGTTTTGTAAACATTGCGCCATTCCGGGTGATGGTCGTTCTTTTCGGCGACCAGCGCGACCCGGACCATGAAGCCGAAAGCTTCGTTGAAATTCTTGAAGGTAAAAGTGCGCCCGATCGCCTCCCGGCCATCGAGTTCGACCCAGCCGGACATTTCCCCGAGAGCCGCTTGCCGTGCCTCAGTCGTTAACCGCTCTGCCATCCTGACCTCCCGATTCACTGGAATTTCATCCTGAAAACGACGGATTCCGACCTGAACTGGTAACCATTACGGAGTTGTCACCCCGGCAGGCAATAAATTTGCTATGATTAGCCGGCTAGTGATGCCGGCAACATGAAACTGAGCCTCAAACGCCTGTTTGCGAGATCCATGACCGGAGGCGTTGAACTTGCGAGCCATGCGCCATCCTCGACCTCGCCCCGATCGGCGGCAAGGCCGGTGGCGTTCATTACGCTTGCCGGCGTCCTCGCCATCATCGGCACGCTGGTCGGCGCCTATTATTTTGCGATGCGGCCAGTCACTCTGCGCATCGCCGTCGGGCCCGCCAACAGCGACGACTTGAAGGTCGTGCAGGCGCTGACGCAGGCCTTTGCCCAGACCCACGGTTACGTCCGTCTGCGCCCGGTGCAGACCGAGGGCGCGAGCGCAAGCGCCGAGGCGCTCGCCGAGGGCAAGGTCGATCTCGCCATCATTCGCGGCGATCTCGATGTGCCGAAAAACGCCCAGGCCGTGGCGACGCTGCGCAAGAACGTCGCCGTCTTGTGGGTGCCGCCGGCGAAGGGCGGCAAGAAGGCGGGTGCGAGGATCACCAAGATCGCGCAGCTCGCCGGACGCCGCGTCGGCGTCGTCGGCCGTACGCCGGCCAACGTCAATTTGCTGAAGGTCATTCTGCAACAGTACGGCGTCGATCCGGCCAAGGTCGAAATCGTGCAGTTTCCGGCGGCCGACGCCGCCGATGCGATCCGCAGCCAGAAGGCGGACGCCTATCTCGCCGCGGGCCCGGTCAACAGCAAGATCACTGCGGAAGCGATCGCGGCGTCCGTCAAGGACGGCGGAGCGCCGACCTTCCTCGCCATCGATTCGGCCGAGGCCATCGCGCAGAATCATCCCGCCTATGAGGCGTCGGAGATTCCCGCCGGCACCTACGGCGGCTCCCCCGACCGCCCCGATGACGAGGTCAAGACCATCAGCTTCTCCCACCATGTCGTCGCGCGCAGAGGCATCTCGGAGGCGACGATCGCGGCCTTCACACGACAGCTGTTCGCGGTCCGCCAGCAACTGATGACGGAGTTTCCGCTCGCCGCGAAGATCGAGACGCCCGACACCGACAAGGACGCCGTCATCCCGGTCCATCCGGGCGCCGCGGCCTTTGTCGACGGCGAGGAAAAGACCTTCCTGGATCGCTACAGCGATTTCATCTGGTGGGGTCTGATGGCGCTCTCGGCCATGGGCTCGCTCGGCGCATGGTTTGCGGGCTATCTGAAAAAGGACGAGCGCAGCAACAACAGCTCGCTGCGCGAACGGCTGCTCGACATGATCACGCTGGCGCGGCGCAGCGATTCCATCGAGGAACTCGACCGGATGCAAACCGAGGCGGACGGAATCCTGCGCGACACCCTGCACTGTTTCGAAGCTGGCGCGATCGAGGAAGGTGCCTTGACCGCCTTCAACATCGCGCTCGAGCAGTTCCACAATGCGGTGGCCGACCGCAAGACCTTGCTGATGAGCGCGCCGCCAAGTCCGCAACGGACCGGTGCGCAATTGCGCGCCACCGCGACGCTGTAAACGCCATCTCACTGTAATCGGGCCGTCACACAATCTTCCTAGGGCTGTCAGCGCTTCGGCGCAGGCTGTTGGCCGACCAAGGAGGGCATCCATGACCATTCAGATTCCGCGCAAGCATGTCCGCGGCCTTTCCCGCAGGCGTTTCCTCTCCACGGCGGCCGCCACGGGCGTCAGCGCGTTCGCAATGCCCCATCTCAGCCGCGCCGCCGACCGGCCGATGCTGACCCATGGCGTGCAGTCCGGCGACGTCGGCTCTGACGGCGGTGTGGTGTGGGCCCGCGCCGACCGGCCGTCGCAGATGATGGTCGAGGTGGCGACCACCGAGTCCTTTGCCAATGCCAGGGCGTTGCCGCCGATTGCGGCGCTGCCCGAGAGCGACTTCACCGCCAAGATGCTCCTGGAAAATCTGCCGGGCGGCCAGGACATCTTCTATCGTGTCAAATTCCGTGACCTTGCCCATGTCGGCATCGAGAGCGAGCCGGTGGTCGGCCGCTTCCGCACCGCGCCGGCGGACCGGCGCGACGTCAGTTTCGTGTGGGGCGGCGATGTCGCGGGCCAGGGCTGGGGCATCAATCCCGACGACGGCGGCATGTTCACGTTCTCGGCGATGCGCAAGAACCGTCCGGATTTCTTCATCCATTCCGGCGACACCATCTATGCCGACGGCCTCATTGCCTCGGAGGTGAAGCTTGCCGACGGCAAGACCTGGAAGAACATCACCATCCCCGAGAAGGCCAAGGTCGCCGAGACGCTCGATGAGTTCCGCGCCGCGCACAAATACAATTTTCTTGACGACAATGTGCGCGCGTTCAACGCCGAGGTACCGATCTTCGTGCAGTGGGACGACCACGAGGTCGTCAACAACTGGTCACTGTCGAAAGATCTTCCCGCCGCCTACAAGGAGCGCAACATCATGCTGCTCGCGGCGCGCGCGGGCCGGGCATTCCACGAGATGTATCCGATGCGCGAGAGCATCGTTGAGCCGGGCCGGGTCTACCGGACCTTGAGCTACGGCCCGCATCTCGACGTCTTCATGCTGGACGAACGCAGCTATCGCGGCCCCAACGGGCCCAATGAGCAGAGCGCTTACGGTCCCGACGCCTATTTCCTGGGGCCCGACCAGATGCAGTGGCTGAAGCGCGCCCTTCTGAACTCGCGCGCGACCTGGAAGGTGATCGCCTCCGACATGCCGCTCAGCCTGATCGTCTATGACGATGCGGCCAACCGAAAGGGCTCGGAAGCCTTTGCGCAGGGCGACGGCCCGCCGCGCGGACGCGAGCTCGAGATCGCCGAGATCCTGCGCTTCATCAAGACCGCCCCGATCCATAACACCGTCTGGCTGACCGCCGACGTGCACTACGCCGCCGCACATTACTACGATCCGAACAAGGCGCAGTTTCAGGACTTCGAGCCGTTCTGGGAGTTCGTCTCAGGCCCTCTGCATGCCGGCACGTTCGGACCGAACGAACTCGACAACACGTTCGGGCCAGAAGTGCGCTTCATCAAGGCACCCGGGCTCGACAGGCAGAACCTGCCGCCATCGGCCGGAATGCAGTTCTTCGGTCACGTCAAGATCGAAGGCGCGACCGGTCAGATGACGGTGACCTTGCGCGACCGCGCCGACGTCGCGCTGTGGTCGACGACGCTCGATCCCAAGAGCGTCGGATAGGCCTCAGAGCGCATCCCCGGTCGGGTCGATCTGGGTCGAGCTTCGCGTGCCGTCCCGGTTCGGAAGGCACCTGAGCGCAGCCTCCAGCACCTGCGTCGCACAGGGCTTTGGCAACCGCGGGCGGTCCGCGAACGCCGCCGGCACGCGATCGGTGCCGTATCCGGTGACAAAGACGAAGGGAATATTCCGGCTCGCGAGTTCTTCGGCAATCGCAAAGCTGGTTTCGCGGATCAATCCGACGTCGAGCAGGGCAAAGTCCGGCGCGCGCTCGGCAATCATTTCGAGCGCCCGGACCACATTGGCAGCCGTCCGCACCGTCTTCACCCCGAAGCCGAGAATCGCATCCTCGTGATCGAGCGCGATGATCGGGTCGTCCTCGACGATCAAGACATCCAGCGGCAGCGCGCCTGAAATGGGGAGGGAGCCGGGTGTCATGATCGTGCTCGTTCCGGAATTGAAACTCTGATCAGGACGGCCCACTGCCGGTGCCTCGGGACGAGCGCGCCGGCGGGTTCCGGAACCAAAATCACCACATCGCAGTTCCTGTGTCGGTGCACTTGTGCACACATCGACTCGAAATAATGCGCCGCCGCCGGAACAGCGAGGGAACCCATGGGCATGACGGCCCGCGACGACACCGCCTCGATCGTCAACGGGCGTCCCCATAACAATCTGTTGCGGCGGCTCAGCGACCGAGATTTCGCGCTGATCGCCCCGCATTTGACGGGCGAAGACGCCAAAGCCAATGACCTCCTGTACAATCCTGGTGACGACGTCCAGGTCGTTCACTTTCCCTGCGGACCGAGTCTGGCCTCCTATCTTGTCCCCATCGAGGACGGTCGCGACGTCGAGACCATCCTGGTCGGGCGCGAAGGCGCCGTCGGCGGCATCGTCAGCGAGGGGTTCCTGCCGGCCTATACGCGCATCATCGTCAAGTTCGCCGGGCCGTTCGTTCACCTGCATGTCAGCAAGCTCGATGCGGCAAAGATGTATTCCAAGACGCTGCGCAACGTCTTTGCCCGCTATGCCGACTGCATGCTGTCCCAGATCTTCCAGTCGACGGCCTGCAACGCGATCCATACCATCGAGCAGCGCACCGCCAAATGGATCATCTCGGCGATGGAGCGCACCGGCGACCCCGATGCCGTGCCATTGACACATGAACAATTGGCCACCCTGCTCGGGGTCGGCCGCTCCTACGCCAGCAGGGTGATCCAGGCCTTCAAGGCCGAAGGTGTTCTGGGAACACGGCGCGGCTGGATTGTGGTCCGCAACCGCGAGGCACTCAAGCTGAAATCTTGCCTCTGCAATGAAGCGGTCAAGACTCACTTCGACGAGGTGCTGCGGGGGGTCTATCCGACCGAGGAGGCCCAGGCGAACCAGTGATCATAGACGCACGGATCGCGTCTCCCATCCAGGTCGTGGCGTCCTTGCCAAGAGATCGGCTATTATTGCCATAGCGGCCGGCGCAGCGCCAAGGTGCGGGCCGTGAAGGGGACCTGCCGGCGATGAGCGAGGCGGACAATCCAGCCCCGCCCGAACGACGAGAACCGCAACCGGGACAACCCGCGGCCGCGGCCACCTCGCGGCGCGTCAGCTGGCTGACGGCTTTCATCGTCGTGGCGGCGGTGCTGTTGTCCCGCGGCTTCATGCATTTTGGACCTGAAAACCTGACTTGGCGCGATGCCACCCCCTATGTCCTGATCGGCTTGGCTTTCATGCTCGCCGCTATCGTCCTGACGCGAGCCCGAAACCGCGATTCCCGGTCGTAGAGTTTGGTAAATTCACTGGCGTTCTGCCCGTGTGACCCCGGTGTGACGGAAAAACAGTCAATCAAACCGCAAACAACGCATTGTTATTTGGCGATTTCTGACTATATTGCGGCGCAATGCAGAGGGTGTGCCCGGTCCGGTCGGCCGGGCTTCCTTTTTGGGGCGCTGCGCCCCACCTCGAGCCCCCGTCTTGCGCGTCGTTCAGGCCAGACTTTCGGCAAGACACGCGCTTTGAGCCATCGCACGACCAGAAGAAGCATCACATGAAACTTCGCAACGTCGCCATCATCGCCCACGTCGACCACGGCAAGACCACGCTGGTCGATCGCCTGCTGCAGCAGTCAGGCACCTACCGCGACAACCAGCGGGTGGTCGAGCGCGCCATGGACTCCAACGATCTGGAGCGCGAGCGCGGCATCACCATTCTCGCCAAGGCGGCTTCGGTGCAGTGGAAGGACACCCGCATCAACATCGTCGACACGCCCGGCCACGCCGATTTCGGCGGCGAGGTCGAGCGCATCCTCAACATGGTGGACGGCGCGCTGGTGCTGGTGGATGCTGCCGAAGGTCCGCTGCCGCAGACCAAATTCGTCGTCTCCAAGGCGCTGAAGGTCGGGCTGAAGCCGATCGTGGTCATCAACAAGGTCGACCGCCCGGACGCGCGCCCGACCGAAGTCATCAACGAGGTGTTCGATCTGTTCGCGGCGCTCGACGCGAGCGAGGAGCAGCTCGATTTTCCGATTCTCTACGGGTCGGCCAAGCAGGGCTGGATGGCGGAAAGCCCTGAAGGCCCGAAGGACGCCGGCATGCAGCCGCTGTTCGACCTGATCCTGCGCCACGTCGCGCCGCCGACGGTCGAAGAGGGTCCGTTCCGCATGATCGGAACCATTCTCGAGGCCAATCCCTATCTCGGCCGCATCATCACCGGCCGCATCACCTCCGGCACCATCAAGCCCAACCAGGCCGTCAAGGTGCTCGGCGGCGACGGCAAGCTGATCGAACAGGGTCGGATTACCAAAATCATCGCCTTCCGCGGCATCGAGCGCATGCCGCTGGAGGAGGCCGAAGCCGGCGACATCGTTGCCATCGCCGGCCTCACCAAGGGCACCGTCGCCGATACCTTCTGCGACCCATCTGTCGAAGCGCCGCTGCAGGCGCAGCCGATCGACCCGCCGACCGTGTCGATGTCCTTCATCGTCAACAATTCCCCGCTCGCCGGCACCGAGGGCGACAAGGTCACGAGCCGCATGATCCGCGACCGCCTGTTGCGCGAGGCCGAAGGCAACGTCGCGCTGCGCGTCACCGAAGCGGTGGATAAGGATTCGATGGAAGTCTCGGGCCGCGGCGAATTGCAGCTCGCGATCCTGATCGAGACCATGCGCCGCGAAGGCTTTGAGCTTTCGGTGTCACGGCCGCGCGTCGTCCTGAAGAGGGATGAAGCGACCGGCCAATGGCAGGAGCCGATCGAGGAGGTCGTGATCGATGTCGACGAGGAACATTCCGGCGTCGTCGTGCAGAAGATGAGCGAACGCAGGGCCGAGATGATCGAGATGCGGCCGTCCGGTGGCCACCGTTTGCGGCTGGTGTTCTACGCGCCGACCCGCGGCCTGATCGGCTATCAGGGCGAACTGTTGACCGACACCCGCGGCACCGCGATCATGAACCGCCTGTTCCATGGCTATGCGCCCTACAAGGGCGACATCCAGGGCCGCCGCAACGGCGTCCTGATCTCCAACGATCAGGGCGAGGCGGTGGCGTACGCGATGTTCAAGCTGGAAGATCGCGGCCCGATGATGATCGAGCCCGGCTGGAAGGTCTACAAGGGCATGATCGTCGGCGAGCACACCCGCGACAACGATCTCGAGATCAACGTGCTCAAGGGCAAGCAGCTCACCAACATCCGCACCACCTCGAAGGACGAGGCGGTGCGCCTGACCCCGCCGATCCGCATGACCCTGGAAAAGGCGCTGGCCTATATCGAGGACGACGAGCTGGTCGAGGTGACGCCGAAATCGATCCGGCTGCGCAAGAAATTCCTCGATCCCAACGAGCGCAAGCGCGCGGAGAAGGCCAAGGAAGCCGTAGCGTAAGCGGTGGCGTAAGTTTAGAAAGCTGTGATGCCCCGCGAAAGCGGGGCATCCAGTACGCCGCGCCCTATCGTTCGATTACTAACGTCTCTGGAATACTGGATCATCCGCTTTCGCGGATGATGACAGCTACACCGGGGTTGGCTTCAGGCCCAATAGTGAACGTGCTAGAGCAAAGGCATGTCCTCCCTTCCCTCCTCCGTCGATGTCGCCATCATCGGTGCGGGTGCCGCCGGCCTCGGCGCGGCGCATGCCCTGCAAAGCTCCGGGCTCTCCACCATCGTGCTGGAGGCGCGCGGGCGCGTCGGCGGGCGCGGCCACACTGTCCAGGCTGCGCCGGATGTGATCTTCGACGTCGGCTGCGGCTGGCTGCACTCGGCCGACCAGAACTCGTTCGTCCAAATCGCCGAGCAACTGAACTTCGAGGTCAACAAGGCGCTGCCGCCCTGGCGCGAACGCGCCTTCGGCAAGGCGTTCCCGCAAGCCGAGCGCGACGACTTCATTCGCGCGCTCGACGCCTTCTACGACCGCGCCGACCAGGCCGCGCGAAGCGGCCGCGACAGCCCGGCCAATCTCTATCTCGAGCCCGGCAACCGCTGGAATCCGATGATCGACGCGATCTCGACCTATGTGAACGGCTGCGAGCTCGACCAGGTCTCGATCCTTGACATGGACGCCTACGAGGACACCGGCGTCAATTGGCGGGTGCGCCACGGCTACGGCGCACTGATGGCAGCCTACGGCGCCGCGCTTCCGCTCGCGCTGAACTGCAACGTCACACTGATCGATCATTCCGAAAAACGCCTGCGCATCGAGACCGCGACGGGCACGCTCACGGCCGACAGGGCGATCGTCACCGTGCCGACCAACCTGATATCGGACCAAGCGCTCCGCTTCTTTCCCGCGCTGCCCGCGAAGGTCGATGCCGCGGCCGGCTTGCCGCTCGGCCTCGCCGACAAGGTGGTGCTGGCGCTGGACGAGCCGGAGGCGCTGCCCAGCGAAGGAAACCTGCGCGGCGCTACCATGCGCACCGAGATGGGGACCTATCATATGCGCCCGTTCGGCCAGCCCTGCATCGAGGGCTTTTTCGGCGGACGCTTTGCCAAAACCCTGGAAGACGCGGGCGACGGCGCCATCGCGGCCCACAGCATCGACGAGATCGCAGGCTTCCTCGGCAACGACTTCCGACGCAAACTGAGGCCGCTGAAGGAATCCCGCTGGGCCCATGACCCCTTCGCGCGTGGCTCCTATTCGCACGCGCTGCCGGGGCATGCGGACAAGCGCGCCGTGCTCGCAGCCCCCGTCGATGGACGATTGTTTTTCGCGGGCGAAGCCACCTCGCCGAACTTCTTCTCCACCGCGCATGGCGCGCGCGACTCCGGCGAGCGGGCGGCGCGGGAGGTGATGGCGGCAAAAAAGGCGTAGAACCGTCGTTCGAGCCGAACGAGGCTTCTACTCCATCACCCTCGCCCGCATCTCGGCGTCCGGAACAAAACACGCCTCATACTTCCCAAAAATCCGGTAGCGATTGCGTGCGACCAGATTGTAGACGACGTTGCGCAGCGGTTTCGGCACCGCGAACAGCGCCCGCGCCCAGCCCCATCCCGGCAGCAGGCTCAGCACCGTCAGTGCGCCGTCGGATTTGAGATACGCGACGCCGCCATGGATCACCGCGTTGGTGTCGGGATCATCGGGGTCGATGCCGAAAGTGCGCGCCAGCCGCGCGCCGTAGTCCGACTGGATCGGGGTGAAGCGGAAGCGTTTGGCCGTGTCGCGCGTGGCGACGAAGCGCACCCAGCGTGAACAGAATACGCACACGCCGTCGAACAGGATCACGTCGTCGTCGGGCCAGCCTGTCATCTGTTGTCCAAAGTTAGCAGCGCCACCAGCATCAGGACGATCGCAGGTCCGGTCTTGACCAGTGCGCCGAGCGGCTCGATCCAGAGGTCCGGCGTCAGGATCGCCGCGCCCACCATATAGCCGAGCGACGCCAGGATGCCCGCGACCAGGCCGAACGCGCAGCTGCGGCGCAACGCGATCAGGATCCCGATCGACATGTCCATCAGGCTGGTGAGGATCGTGGCCGGCGCAACCAGCGGCGCCGGAAATCCGTGCGAACTCAAAATGCCGGCCGCGGCCGGATAGGACACGACCAGCGCGATGAAGCCCGAGGCAACCCAGAACACCGCAAGGCTCGCGATGACCAGCGCCTTGACCAGAAACAGCCGCGCGAACCATTTGTCCTGGATGGTGGCCGGGCCAAGCGCAATCGATTGTATCATGGTCTTCGGCACGATGCCGGTCGCTTCCATCCATGGACGCGGATCGCCGCTGACGCCGCGCCGGAGCTCGGCGATTGCGGCGGAGCGCAGTGGCGGCGTCCAGCCGAGCCGGCCGGCGAGATCGCCGAGTCTCGCGCCAAGATCGATCACGAACGAGGGCGGCGTGAGGCGCGGATGTTTCGGCGCGCCGAGCGATACGCGGAATTGCTCGATGACACCACCGAGCGTGACCGGCTGCGGCTGCATCAGGTCCCAGGTGACGGCGTTCGCCGGCTCGTCGCCGGCCTCTCGACCGGCGAGCCAGGCGATGGTCGCGGCGACATCTTCCACTGCAACCGGCTGGAACGGCGTCGCCGAGAGGGTTGCTGGCAATGCAAGCGGCAGCGCCGCCAGCGCCCGGATCATGGCGCTGCCGCCATAGGCAGAGGTTGCAATTACAAAGCCCGGGCGCAGGATCGCGTACGCAATGCCGGACGAGGTGATCAGCCGCTCCGCTTCGCGCTTGCTCACACTGAAAGCGGTGCGATCATCGCCGGCCGCGCCGGGAATGGAGATGTGGATGAAGCGCACCGTGCGGCCGGAGTCCCAGATCGCCTGCAACAGCCGCTCCACGAAATCGCGGTGCACGGCGCGGGTGTCACTGCCCGGGCCGTCCTGCAGCACACCGAGGCAATTGACGACGATATCGACGGCGTGATCGCGGATCAGCCGTACCAGTGCGGTGGACGCCAATGATACGACAGGGATTTCGAGATCGAGCGGGCTCGTTCTTTGGGATGCGGAAAACTTGCGCGCGACACCGATGGTACGAAAGCCCCGCTCGCGCAGATCGTCGGTGACGAAGCTGCCGATCAGGCCGGAGGCACCGAGCACGAGAATAGTTTTCGCCGAGATCTGATCACTCATTTTACCGCCTAGAGATTTGGCTTCGCGATCATCAGCCAGAGGATAGCCATCACCGAACCGAAGCCGGGAATGCCGAACAGAAACCAGCGGCGGAACAGCGTGAAATAGCGCTCCGGCAAGGCTTGCCCCGCTGCATCGGCGATCCGCGCGAGGTCGCGCATTTCGCTCTGCATGAAGATCACGGGAATCCAGAACAGTCCGGCTATGGCATAGAATACGAGCGACGCGATCAGCCAGCCCTCCGCGAACGTGACCTGCGACAGCAGCATCAGCGCGCCCCCCGTCACCGGTTGCAGGATCACGGCGGTGAGCGTGAACAGCATGTCGGCGGTCACGACGATGGCCGCCGTACGGGCGATGAAGGCGGCCTCGCGGCTGCGATGGGCCATCAGCATGAAAAAGGCGATACCCGCCCCGGTGCCGAGGATGACGACGGCGCCAAGCACATGCAAATATTTGACGAGAAAATGAACTGTCATCGGGGTCGGATTGTCCGTGGCTCCTGCAGCTTCAATGCCCGCTCCAGTTCGGCCGCTGCGAGCGTGACGCCAGTCTCGGTTTCGACCATCCAGTGGCCCTCGCTACCCGATGCCGGCAGCACGCGATAGTCGACCCGGCCGCCGCCGGCGCGGAAAGCCTCGACCATTTTGCGTGACAGCTCCGGCGAAAAGTAGCTGTCATTGGCCGCCACCAGCCAGGTCACCGGCACCCGCGCGCCCCGGCCAAACAGGCCCGCCGCGGCGATCAGCGTGTGCGGCGCGCAGACCTGGTTGGGGAAGTCGTTGGCGTGGCCGCCGCGGCCCGGCGCAAACGCGATGATGGCGGAGACGGCTTTCGGGTCCTCGCCCGCTAGCGCCAGCGCGCCCCAGCCGCCGGCCGAGTGGCCGATAATGACCGCGCCGTCTTTCCGGATGAAGGGTTGCGCGCGCAAAAACTCCATGGCCAGCGCGATCTGGTCCGCCGTGGCGCGGCCCGAGTGGTCGTAGACGGCGTCGTCGCAGCCGCCCTGATCCTCCAGATACGCTCCACCGCTGGCGCCATGGCCGAGCCGCTCCGGCACCAGCACGGCGAAGCCCCGCGCCACCAGAAATGCCGCGAGCGCCCGGTATTCGGGCTGCGGCATCTGGGCGCGGCGCAGCACATTCTGGGTTGACGCATGCGCGATGACCGCAAGCCGGAACGGTCCGTCGCCGATGGGGCGAAACAGCAGCGCGTGGGCGGCGATGGCAGCGTCGGACGAAGGGATCAGCCATTGCTGGGCGCGGTTCGGCCCGCTTTCCGCACCCATCGGGCCCGGTTGCGGACCTCCGAGCGTTACCTGGGCCGGCAACAGTCCGAGCGCGAGCAGGGCAAGAGAAGCCTTCAAAAATCGCATGGATTGCCTGAGCAGAATGGGCCGCGACAGATGACAAGGCGCAGGCCAGGACCGACTTTCCGAACTTCGCGATCCATCTCGGCCAACCACTTGTCACCAACTTCGGAAAACTCATGGATACCAGCAAGCTTATGATTCCAGAGCCAATTCCGTTCCGATTGTATCGGAACGGAGGCGCTGGCTTTTTGTTTTGACGCGTTTTCTTGGACAGCGAACGGGGTATCCACTGCGCTGGGAAACGCTGTCGTGCCGCTTTTCGATCCGACGTGCGCCGCCCCGATTCGCCGCTCGCGATTCGCGAACTTCAGATCGGCAGCACCAGGACCAGCACGATTGCTATGTACCCGTTTTTCTACGGAGGCCGCGTGACGCCATGTCGCGCCTGGCACCGTGCAAAATGGGGCCGTGAACACAACCTGTCCGTTTTCGGCACAGCTTTGCCCTAATACTGATGCAAAAAGTCCACAGCTTAACCGATAATTAACGATGCACCTTGAAGGCAACGCGCCGACTTGCTTTGATCCTTTCCCATGAGCACTACCCTTATCGAAGTCCGACCCGCCAAGGCTGCCGATGCAGCCTCGATCGCGTTGACGCATGACGAAGCCTGGCGTTCTGCCTATCAGGGCATCATTCCGGGCGCCGAACTTGAGAAGCTGATCAACCGGCGCGGGCCGCAATGGTGGGACAGCGCGATCCGCAAGGGCAGCCGCGTCAGCGTGCTGGTTTTCGGCGACAAGATCGCGGGCTACGCAAATTATGGCCGCAACCGCGCCCGCAGTCTCCACTTCGACGGCGAGATCTACGAGCTTTATCTGCGCCCGGAGTTTCAGGGCCTCGGCTTCGGCCGCCGTCTGTTCACTGCCGCGCGGCGCGATCTGGTGCAGAGCGGACTGAAGAGCATGGTGGTGTGGGCGCTGTCCGACAACGAGCCGGCGACTGATTTCTATCGCACGCTCGGGGGTCGGATGGTGGCGCGTTCCTCGGAGAGGTTCGGCCCGAAATCACTCGACAAGGTCGCATTCGCCTGGACCAATTGAGCTTGATCCCGTCAAAGCGACGGGCTACCGGATGCGCGATGAGTTCATCCGGTTGATTTAACGCGCGATCGAGCGCAAGACCTGTGGTCAATTTCGCTGTTCGCACGCGGCACCGAAGCGCTCGGAGCCACATTTGACGCGTACCTGATCGTCGATCAAAACCTCACGGAGCCACCCATGCGCATTGACGCCATCTCGATCGGGATCGATCCGCCGCGCGAGGTGAATGTCATCATCGAGGTGCCGGTCGGCGGCGAGCCGATCAAATACGAGATGGACAAGGACGCCGGCACGCTCGTCGTCGACCGCTTTCTCTATACCGCGATGCGCTATCCCGGCAATTACGGCTTCATCCCGCACACGCTGTCCAATGACGGCGACCCCTGCGACGTGCTGGTCGCGAACACCCGCGCGATCGTGCCGGGAGCGGTCATGAGCGTGCGGCCGGTCGGCGTATTGCTGATGGAGGACGAGGCAGGCGGCGACGAGAAGATCATCGCGGTGCCCTCATCCAAACTGACGCAGCGGTACGACAAGGTGCGTGCGTATAACGACCTCCCGGATATCACGCTGCATCAGATCCAGCACTTCTTCGAGCACTACAAGGATCTGGAGCCCGGCAAGTGGGTCAAGGTGCTGCGCTGGGGCTCGCCCGAAGATGCGTATCAGTTGATCATGGAGGGGATCGCGCGAGCCAAGAAGTGACGGAATAGTCGTCATTCCGGGGCGCGCGTTAGCGCGAACCTGAAGTCTCGTATCTCACTATTCCTGTCATTCCGGGGCGATGCGAAGCATCGAACTACGATGCGCAATTGCACATCGGAGAATCTCGAGATTCCGGGTTCGCTCGTTTTGCTCGCGCCCCGGATTGACAGCTTTATCAAACCCCCGGCTTGGGCAGCCCATGGATCGCGCAGGCGGCGCGCAGCGTGTTCACCAGCAGGCAGGCGACCGTCATCTGGCCCACGCCGCCGGGCACCGGCGTGATCGCTCCGGCGACGTCTTGCACCTCCTGGAACGCGACATCACCGACCAGACGGGTCTTGCCGTCGGCCGCAGGCAGACGGTTGATGCCGACGTCGATCACGGTGGCGCCCGGCTTGATCCAGTCGGCGCGCACCATCTCGGCTTTGCCAACCGCGGCGTAGACCAGGTCGGCGCGCGCGGTGAGCTGTGGCAGCTCGCGCGAGCGCGAGTGCGCGATGGTCACGGTTGCGTTCTCGTTCAGCAGCAATTGCAGCAGCGGACGACCGACCAGATTGGAGCGGCCGATCACGATGGCATTCATGCCCTCGAGCGAGGCGTGCACGCTCTTGGTCAGGATGATGCAGCCGAGCGGGGTGCAGGGCGACAGCGCGGAGAATCCGCCGGCAAGCCGTCCCGCATTGTGCGGATGCAGTCCGTCGACGTCCTTGGCGGGGTCGATGTGATTGATGATGGTTTCGGTGTGCAGCGGCTTCGGCAGCGGCAATTGCACCAGGATACCGTGCACCGCGGGATCACGATTGAGCATTGCGATCACTGCCAGCAGTTCGTCCTGCGGCACGTCGGCCGGTAGCCTGTACTCGAATGACGCCATGCCGGCAGCCTGGGTCTGCTTGTGCTTGCCGCGGACATAGACTTCGCTTGCCGGGTCGTTGCCGACCAGCACCACCGCGAGCCCGGGTGTCAGTGCGTGGTCCTGCTTGACCCGCGCAACCTCGGCTGCGACGCGGCCGCGAAGTTCCGCCGCGATTGTCTTTCCGTCGATGATGCGGGCTGTCATCCCTTGGATTCCTCGTTTGTGTCGGTCAGGCCTTGGCCGATGTGAGCGCCCGCAGGGCCTCGCCGAGCGTGGCGGGATCGCCATCGATCGCCACCTGCTTCAGCCGCGAGGTCGCGCCCGAGAGCAGCCGGACGCGCGCCTTGGGCACGCGAAGCGATTTTGCCAGCAGTTCGGTCACCGCGCGGTTGGCCTCGCCGCCATCGGCGATGGCGCGGACCCGCACCTTGAGGACGCTGCGGCCATCGGCAAGCGTCTCGATACCGTCGATGTCATCGCGGCCGCCGCGCGGCGTCACCCGCAGCGCGACGCTGATCCCCCCGGTGGAAATGCGCCAAGGGTCCATATCCACGGTCCGTTGCGGCTTTCCGGCGATCAGAACACGACGGGATAGATGTAGTACGTGATCACCCGTTCGATGAACATGATGAGCAGGATCACGATGATCGGCGAAATATCGAGGCCGCCGAGATTGGGCATGATCGAGCGGACCGGCGCCAGCACCGGTTCGGTGATCCGGTAGAGGAACTCCGCCACCGCCGACACGAACTGGTTGCGGGTGTTCACGACATTGAAGGCGATCAGCCAGGACAGGATGGCGGACGCGATCAGGAGCCAGGTGTAGAGATCGAGAATGATGATGATGATGTCGAGAACGGCACGCATGTCTGACGGCTCTGCTCCGGTCGCGGATTCGACCAACGCTGCCCGATTTCCTTGAGGTTGCGGGCTGGAACGGCCATCGACGCAAACTTAGAATTCGGAGAACTCCAGCTAGATATCGGTTCCCCCCCTCCCAAACAAGGGAAGTCCGGGGCGAATCAGGCGTAAAAAGCCGGCTTTCGCCGTTCTTGACTTGACCTTGGTGCGGATTGTAAATGGCGCCGATTGCCGGCCGGCCTCGTTGGTGTTCGAGGGTGGCGGCAAACGGGGCCATAGCTCAGCTGGGAGAGCGCGTCGTTCGCAATGACGAGGTCGGCGGTTCGATCCCGCCTGGCTCCACCAGCCTTCGCAGGCTGCGCCTGCTTCGGCTCGGCAAGCCCTATCGTAGCGAAGGCTGCCGCGTCGTAGCCCTCTTGGGCGAAGACGGGCTTTAGCCAATAACCACGCCGTTACTCCCCCGTAAATCTTGGCGGGCGCTTTTCCATGAAGCTCGCCACGCCCTCGCGGAAATCGCTGCCGCGCAAGGCAATCATCATCTCGCGGTTGGCATCGATGGTCGCTTCCGCCAAGGTCTGGAATGGCACGTCGTAAAGCTGGCGCTTGATCACGGCGATCGCGCTCGGCGAGACGAAATCGGCGAGATCGCGTGCGTAGGCATAGGTCGCCTCGCGCAAGCCTTCCGGCGCATAAAGCCGGTTGACGAGGCCGATGCGCAGCGCCTCCTCGGCCTGGACTCTTCGCGCGGACATCAGCAAGTCCAGCGCGTTGGCGTGGCCGACGATGCGCGGCAGCATCCAGCTGATGCCGTGCTCGGCGATCAGCCCGCGGCGCGCGAACGCGGTGGTGAACACCGCCGTGTCGGCGGCAAAGCGCAGGTCGCAATAGAGCGCATGCACGAGGCCAATGCCGGCGGCCGCACCATTGAGCATGGCGATGACGGGCTTTTTGATCGACGGATAATAGGCGTAGCGGGTCTGCCAGTCGCCCCTGCGGTTCATGTCGAAGGCGGGCAGATTTTCCGCCCGCCTGATGTCGGATGGGTCGAGCCCTTTCAGCGCATCCATGTCGGCGCCGGCGCAGAATGCGCGGCCCGCGCCGGTCAGCACGATGACGCGGACATTGTCGTCGGCTGAGGCCGCGGTCATGGCCTCGCGCACGTCGCGCTCCATGATCGGCGTCCACGCATTCATGCGGTCGGGCCGGTTCAGCGTAATCGTCGCGATCTTGTCGCTCACCTCGTAGAGAATATGCTGATAGGTCACGGCGATCTCCCTGTGCTCAATTTTTTGACGACTTCGCGCGTCTGCTGCACACGTTGCCGGCACGGGAAACTAACACATCTTCGGATTCGGAGAGATCTTCCGACCGCGCCGCGGGTTCGCGAACCTATTCCGCGGCTTGCGCCATCACAGCCTGCGGCACGCGTGTCAGCCAGCCTTCGATGAAGTGTTTCAGCCAGGCGCGTTCGGCCTCGTCGTGCACGGCGCGACCTGAGAAGTGGTCGTGGCGCGGACGCGCGCCCGGCGTTGCCAGTCGATCGTGGCCACGCGTGGTCCAGCGCGCCATCATCGCGTAGGTCACATCGGGATGGAACTGGAGGCCGAAGGCATGGTCGTAGCGGATCGCCTGCACCGGGAAATCGTTGCCTGCCGCCAATAGCTCGCTGCCTGCGGGACGTTCGAAACCCTCGCGATGCCAGTGATAGACGTGGTCGGGCCAGTCCGGACAGAGCATCAGCCCGGCTGCCGTCGGGTGGATCGGGTAATAGCCGATCTCGGCGCGTCCTTCGCGATGCGGCGCAACACTGGCGCCGAGCTGCTTTGCCAGCATTTGGGCACCGAGGCAAATGCCGAGGAACGGCCGCTGCTCCCGCAGCGGGACCTCGATCCAGTCGATCTCCCGGCGAACGTAGTCGTCCGGGTCGTTGGCGCTCATCGGGCCGCCGAAAATCACCGCGCCGGCATGGCCATCCAGCGTGTCGGGAAGCGGATCGCCGAAACGCGGGCGGCGGATGTCGAGCTTGTATCCGAGCGCGCGCAAGACGTTCCCGACCCGGCCCGGGCTCGAACTTTCCTGATGCAGGATGACGAGCACGGGCCGCGAAGGCGCGACGGCCGCAGCCGAACCTGTGCCGGGGAGAGATTGCAGCGCGGGTTCGCGGGCGGCGACCAGCTGCAACGGAGTTGGTCGCTGTTGCATTGTCATCGGGTCGCAATCATAGCTAAGCGAAGGTTAATTTGGCGTGAGTTCGTTCCTGGCTGGATCACCCAAGCAAGGGACGGGCCAATCTTCTCTCATGCCCGGTCAGAGTTGGCGCAATTGGAACCGGCCGACGGCTGCGAGAATGAACCCCCGCGGAAAAAACCGCAGCAGGAACGGCACGAGCTTGATGCCGAGGCCAGGCAGCACGACGCGCGAGCCGGCCATCAGTCCGCGGTACCCTTGGCGGGCCACGTCTGCCGCCGACACGTTCAGGATCGCGGAGTCCAATCCTGGCTTGAACCCTGCGCGACCCTGGAATTCGGTGAGCACCGGACCGGGACACAGCACCGTGACGCGCACGCCTCGCGGCGCCAGTTCTTGCCGGATCGCCTCGGTGAAGGACACCACGTAGGCCTTGGAGGCATAATACACCGCCATGCCCGGCCCGGGCAGGAAGCCGGCGACCGAGCCCACATTCAGGATACCGCCGCGATGCCGGACCAGGCTGTCGGCGAAGCGCAGCGACAAATCGGTCAGGGCCCGAATATTGACCGCAACCATGCCGAGCTGTTGGGCACGATCGAGCTCGGTTGCGAGCCCATAGAGGCCAAAGCCGGCATTATTCACGACATATTCGACTTCGGCTCCCGCGGCAGCAATGGCCGCCGCAACGGTATCTCCGGCATCAGGCTGCTCGAGATCGCAAGGGATCACAACCGGCGGGGATCCGCCGGCTGCGGTGATTTCCTTCGCCAACATTGTCAGGCGATCGCCGCGCCTCCCCACCAGCGCGACGCGGTGACCGTTCGCCGCGAAGACGCGCGCCAGCTCCATGCCTATGCCCGCCGAGGCCCCGGTAATCAGCGTCAAACGTTCGGTCACGATTCAAAACTCTTAGGTCAATGGCGGGACGGCATTCGACAACGCCGGGGACGAGAGCACAAGCGCAAGGCGGGATGCAAGCCACCAGCGCGCATCACGCCCCTGCGACCAACCAATCTACAAAATAAAACAGCCCGCTTCTGTGACCTCCCTCACCTCAATGCCGCGATTTCGGACACATTAAAGTTTGGTCATCTGCGACACGATACAGCCGGCCGAGATTTGTGTCGAAATGTTTCCCGGGCAAAACCTCAACCGCCCGCCGCGGCTTCCGTTCGCCGCGCCGCAACCCGATGCTTCAGATCGACCCGATCACGCGACGAGACGCCGAGCAGGTCGGCCGCGCGCCAGACCACATTGTCCTCGAACTCGCTGACTTGGCCATCGGCGTAAACCAGCTCCCACATCATTTCAACGATCCGCAGCCGGCCTGCATCGTCGACCTCCCGCGTGATGACGCTGGTGAAATGATAGAGATCGACGGCCTCGCCCTCGACCAGCATGGCCGACGCGATCAGTCGATCGGCGGTGCCGCGATCGAGGCCGAAACTGCTCTCGATCAGGCTGTGGAGCTTGCGCTTCTCAACTTCGGTCGGCTCGCCGTCGAGCGAGATCACGTGGACCAGGAGCGCGGTGGCCGCAAGACGATACCCGGTATCGTCGAAGGCGCGCTCCTCATGGCCATGAGGGGAAACAACGTCGGCAATGAATTGGCGCAGTCCGTCCAGCATCGTTCCCTACCGGAATGCCTGAGGTGGGCGACCCGTCGCCAGGCCGGCAATATGGCGATATATCAATTCAAGACGGCCGCGCAATCTCCGTGCGAGGTGAAAGACGACGCAATCTCCGCATCCGCTGCGCGATCACCAACGTCGCGCGGGCCGGTTCGGAACTTCAGGGTATCTCGTATACCACAACCTTGTCGGCGATCCCGCGCAACGCGGCCTGCTTCTGGATCGGCTTGATGGCCTCCTTCTCCAGGATCATGGCGACGCCAGGCGCATCAATCACGGGGCCGGTGACGTGGATCTCCTGCGATGTCGAGAGGCTTTGCACCCGCGCGGCGATGTTGACGGTCTGCCCGAAATAGTCCTGCCGCTCGTTGAGCATGACCGCAAGGCAAGGGCCTTCGTGAATGCCGATCTTGACGATGAGATCGCGGGTCCCGCGCTCGGCGTCGAGCTTCTCCATGGCCGCACGCATCCGCAAACCGGCAATCAGCGCATGTTCGGGCCTGATGAACGTCGCCATGACCGCGTCGCCGATGGTCTTCACCACGGCGCCCTTCTCCGACGAAATGATCTCGAGCAGAGCGTGGAAATGCGCGCGGACCAGATCAAACGCCGCGAGATCGCCGACCCGCTCGTAGAGCGCCGTCGAGCCCTTGAGGTCGGTGAACAGGAAGGTCAGCGAGGTGATCTTGAGACGCTGGTCGATGTTGAGATTGTCGGCCTTGAAGACGTCGCGGAAGGTCTGGTTGGACAGCATCCGCTTTGCGGTCAGGAACGGCTTGCGCTTGCCGATCAGATGATGAAGCGCATCGGCTGCGATGAAGATCGTCGGCAGCACCCGGACGCCGGCCTGGTTGTCGAGCGACAGCTCGAGCGGGCCAGGTCGCATGGTGTTGGTTTCGACCGGGAGATGAGCGCCATCGTATGTCAGCGCAAGCCGCTGGATCTGGTCGGTCGGCTCGCCCTGGACATCGATGAAGCGGGCTGCGTGCGTGACCGGCTCGAAAACAATGATAAATTGTTGCGGCAGTTGCAGCCGGACGACCGTCCGTTCGCCGGCCGGCAGTTCACGTGCATCCAACACGACGTCGTTCGAGAGGGACGCGAAGAACTGCTCGTCGAAATCGACGCCTGAGCTCCAGAAGATCTGCTTGAAATAGTCCCAGATCGGGAGCGAATCGGGGTCGTGCGCCGCGATTCGCCTCACCTTCGGGCTCACGGTGAAGGCGACTTCGACCTGTTCGTCGACCGAAGCCTCATAGCCGCAGGCGCAGAGGCCGCACTGGTAGTCGTCGTGGCGCAGCGATTTCAGCGTGTCGTGGGCATCGAGCACGCCGTTGCAACCGGGGCACAGTACGTTCCAGGTGAGATCGAACAGGCCGAGGCGGGCGGCATGGAGGAAGCTTGAGATCACCCGCTCTTCGTCGACTCCGATCCGCTTCGAGAAATCCAGAACATTGATGCGGTTGAGCTCGCGATCCGCGCCGCTTTGGATGAGCTTCACGATCGCATCGGCGACCGCCGGATCGGCGGTCTGCTTCAGCATGGAAAACTGGGCTGCAATCTCGGTCATGAGATAGCACCAAGTGGAGCCGCCCAACGCCGATGGCAATAGCCTTCAACGCGCTGTGATCGAAAACATCGGCGAGCGGTCGGGCTGGGTCGTGACCACGCCGACCGGCATGACCGGCCCCCTGTCGATGAGGTCGACACGGAACGCGCCGATCAGTTTGGCCAGCGCCAGGGTTGCCTCAACCAGCGCGAAATGCGCGCCGATGCAGACCCGCGCGCCGGCGCCGAACGGCAGATAGGCGAAGCGGTCGGGCGGTGGCGCCGGTGGCATGAAACGCTGCGGGATGAAGGCATTGGGATCGCGCCAGAGCTTTTCGTGCCGGTGCAGCAGCCACGGCGCGATCAGGACGACATCGTGCTTCTTGACCGAAAGGCCGGCGACGCTGTCCGGCGCGGTGGCCGCGCGCGCGATCAGGTAGGCCGGCGGATAGAGCCGCAGGGCCTCTTCGACCACGGCGCGCGTGAATCGCAGCCGGTCGAGATCGGGCTGACCATTCGAGGCCATGCTCTCGGCTTCGGAGGCTACCTGCTCCTGCGTTGCCGGGTCCAGCGCCAACAGATAGAGCGACCAGAACAGCGCCGTCGCCGTGGTCTCGTGCCCGGCAAGGATCATGGTTGCGACCTCGTCGCCGAGTTGCTCGTCGGTGAAGGCGGCGCCGGTCTCGGGATCGCGCGCGGCCTCCATCAGATCGAACAGGTCGCTTGGCGGCGCACCTTCCGTCTTGCCGGCGGCGCGGCGTTCGGCCATCAGCATGGCGACAAATCGTGTCCATCGCTTGCGGAAGCGCGCGCGCGAGAAATCCTGCGGCGACGGCCAGGACAGCGGCAGCAGCAGATCGAGGAAGTGCGGCCGCGCCAGCCGTCCGCCATATTCCATCACGAAATCGCGCAGCGCGGGTCCATGGCGATCCATGCCGAACGAGAACATGGTGCGCCCGGCAATCTCGAGCGTCATCCGTTGCATGACCTCGCGCAGATCCACCGGTTGGCCGCATTGGCCGCGCAACTTGGCGATCGTCTCATCCGTCACCGCGATCATGTGCGGGACCAGAGTGGTCACCGCGCGCGGGGTGAAGGCCGGCGCCAGCGAGCGGCGCTGGTGCTTCCAGGCGCGTCCTTCCGCGATCAGGAGGCCCTCACCCAGAACCGGGCGCAGCACCCGGATTGCCGCCGGCGTGCGCACGTAATTCTCGTAATTGTCGACCAGCACGTGCCGGATCGCCTCCGGCACGTTGAGAATGAAGCTGGCGCGGCCAAAGAAGCGGCCCTCGACGATGTCATCCTCATAGGCGCGCTGGCCCCAGGTGGCGAGCGCGTTGTCGCGCATCGCGCTCATCCGCCCGATCGCAGTCATGGTTTCGGGCGCGCGCGGCGGGCTCGGCGGCACCAGCGGCCGACGGCTTAGGCGGATATCGTAGACTTCGGCTATGCTCACTCGACGGCCTCGCGGGCTATCCGGTTTTTTTGGCGCGAGCGCGGAACGCGCTTGCGCCAGGCAAGATCATGCCGCAACAAAGAGGGCGGATCATGATCCAGGCCGTGGCTAAGAGCTAGGAAGTGAGCTCAATCACCGCAATCCGGTTTTCCGTTGCAGGCCACGCCCGCGCCACAATCCGTTCTTCGTTGAACAGGCCGGCGACCTGGCGTCCGACCTCCGCGGCCGAAAGCCGCAGTGTCGTCACCGAGTCCGTCGGAACGCCGCTCTTCACGTCCGTCGGTTCCTTGCCATCGAGCAGCACGGTATCGCGCGGCAGACCGAAATAGCCGCGCGGCCGCGACATCAGGACGACCGCGCCGGCGCCGGCATCCGCCGGCCCCAGGGAACGAGCCGCACGAAGGTGGACGACATCGGAGGAGCGCGGAAACGGCGAGCGAAAATAATGCGTGGTCGGCTGATCGGCCGAGGTGAGGACGATTTCCAGCGACCAGGACGGGTCAACCACGGCCGGACCCCAGCGCCCGTCGGCACCGGTTTTCGAGGCGTGAATGGCGCCCTCCATCCGCTCACCGCTCTCAGGTACGGTGCGATAGATCTCGACGGTGGCATTCTCGAGCGGGCGATTGGTCGGCACGCCGCCCGGCGTCCCCGTCACGAGCCCGCTCAGCCTGACCTGCGGCTCCGGCACAATCGCGATCCGCCCAGGTTCCCGACCGGCGATGAATTTGAAGATCTCGCGGAACGCACGCGGGTGAAACGCGGTCTCGCGGTGATCGACGGCGCCAAGCACGAGGTTGGTCGCGCCCTTCAGCTCAGGTCCCTCCGCCGTGATTCCGGTCGGCTTGCCCGGCTTGCCGACGAAGCGGCCGTCGGCCTGCGCAAATTTGTCGAGGCCGTCGCTGCGCAGCGTGAGGAACGCCACGCCAGCGGTCACTTCGCTCTCGCCCTCATTGAGGGCGCGCAGGAAAGGCCCGCGGCCATTGAACTCATTGCCGAGATTTTCGTCCCAGTCGTAGACGCCATGATTGGGCACGCCGCAGAGAACGGCGTGGCTGATATCGGCGGCCCCGCCGTTCTTGATGAGATCGCGGATCGGGTTGCCGCCGCGCGAATTGCCGACCAGCGCCACCCGGGATGCGCCGGTCGCGCGCTTCAACTCTGCGACCGCCGCGCCGAGTTCGCGACGCAGGTCTTCGGTGGAGGACCGATTGGGCTGCGCGACCTTGTCGTCGGTGCGTGCCAAAGGATCGATGAAGTTGATCGCAGACATCCGCTGGCGCGGCACGCCGTTCGATTCCATCCGCCAGAGCGTGGTGATCCACAGCGCTGCATGATCGCCGTTGCCATGCACGAACAGGATGGGTGGAATTTCGGCAGCGCCTGGTTCCGCCGCGGTCTGCGCGAGGGCGCCGAAGCCCAGATTTCCAGCCGCCAGCGGCAGCGCACCGGCAGCTTTCAGGATCGTCCGTCGTGACAGGATCATTTGATCTTCTCTCATTATTCTCAACAATTTAGCTCTACCGCGGTACGCCTTGGTTTGGCTCTGTTGGTTCGGCTTTGGACACTGGACAGCAACGCACTTTCGCGGGCATCAGAGGGCATGGGGAATCAGGACCCTGCCCTAGCAAGACCTACCGGACAGACATATGACCGACCAGCCGAAACGCTCGATGTTTGCCGCCGATGGCGTCGCCGCCCCCCTGCGGCATGTCGTGTTCCGGCGCATCTGGCTCGCCAGCCTGGTCTCCAATCTGGGGCTCCTGATCCAGGCTGTCGGCGCCGCCTGGGCCATGACCCAGATGACCGCCTCCGCCGACAAGGTGGCGCTGGTGCAGACCGCCCTGCTGCTCCCGGTGATGCTGATCGCGATGCCGGCGGGTGCGGTCGCCGACATGTATGACCGGCGCATCGTGGCGCTGCTGTCGCTTTCGATCGCGCTCACGGGCGCCTGCGCATTGACGGTGCTGTCGTGGCTCGGCCTTGTCACGCCCAATCTGTTGCTGGCGCTATGCTTCGTGGTCGGCAGCGGCATGGCGCTGTTCGGACCGGCCTGGCAATCCTCAGTCAGCGAGCAGGTGCCGACGGAGACGCTTCCCGCCGCGGTGGCGCTGAACGGCATCAGCTACAACATCGCGCGCAGTTTCGGGCCGGCGATCGGCGGCATCGTGGTGGCGACCGCAGGCGCGGTTGCAGCCTTCGCGGCGAATGCGGTGTTCTACCTGCCGCTCCTGGTGGTGCTGTTTCTGTGGCGGCGCGACAGCCAACCCTCGCGCCTGCCGCGCGAACGCCTCAACCGCGCCATGGTCTCCGGCGTGCGCTATATCGCGAACTCGCCGCCGATCCGCATTGTGCTGGCGCGCACGCTGGTGACCGGCATCATCGGGGGCTCGCTGTCGGCGCTGATGCCGCTGGTCGCGCGCGACCTGTTGCACGGCGGCGCGCAGACCTACGGCATCATGCTGGGCGCATTCGGCATGGGCGCGGTGATCGGCGCGCTGAACATCGGCGCCATCCGCAAGCGGCTCAGCGGCGAAGCCGCGATCCGGGCCTGCGCGCTGGCGATGGGCGGCGCGATCGCAGCGGTTGCCATCAGCCGCGAGCCCGTGATGACGGCCGCAGCGTTGGTGCTGGCCGGCGCGGTCTGGATGCTCGCGGTCGCCCTCTTCAATATCGGCGTGCAACTGTCGGCGCCGCGCTGGGTCGCGGGCCGTTCGCTCGCCGCCTTCCAGGCCTCGATCGCCGGCGGCATTGCGATCGGGAGCTGGGGGTGGGGACGCCTGACCGACGCCGCCGGGGTCGAGGTTGCCCTGCTGGTGTCCGGCGGGCTGATGATGCTGTCGCCGCTGCTCGGGCTATGGCTTGCCATGCCGCGGATCGGGGCCCGCAACGAGGACGCCGAAGTGCTCGCCGACCCCGAGGTGCGGCTGCAGGTCACCGGCCGCAGCGGTCCGTTGGTGGTCGAGATCGAATATCGCGTCGCACAAGATAACGCCCGCAGCTTCCACAACGTCATGCAGGACGTGCAGCTGAGCCGCCAGCGCAACGGCGCCTATGGCTGGTCGATCGCGCGCGACATCGCCGATCCCGAACTATGGACCGAACGCTATCATTGCCCGACCTGGCTCGACTATCTGCGCCAGCGCAACCGCTCCACCCAGTCCGAGCGTGCGTTGCACCAACAGGCGATGGATCTCCATATCGGGCCCGCCCCCGTGCGGATTCGCCGCATGCTGGAACGGCCGTTCGGGTCGGTGCGCTGGAAGGAGGAGACGCCGGATCGCGCCGCGAACGAGGTGCTGCCGGTGGTCGCGAGCGCCGCAGGCAGCAGCACATAGCCAGCGGATGGAAACTTGCAGGTCCGGAGCCGCTGATCGACGGCGGAGGCCGCCGAGCTGTTGGACCGCATCTCGCGTGGCCGCAGGGCGTCGGCGCGCTCGCCGATCCGCATCCGTTCTACAACCTCCGATTTCCTGGTCGAAATATCCTCCTTGGTCCGGTGTTCGCCTATGATTGGAACCATCGTCTGGGAGGACGCCATGAAAAGAGCGACACTTTTGATTGCAACCGTTGCGCTAGTGGTCGGAGCTGCGAACAGCATTCCGCCTGCCTATGCCGAAAAGATCACCTTGAAGGCAGACCTCAAGGGGACGAACGAAGTTCCGCCCAACACCAGCCCGGCGACAGGAAAGGCCGAGGCCACGTTGGATACCGACACCAAGGTCCTCACCTGGACCGTCACCTATGCGGATCTGACCGGGCCGGCGATGGGCGCCCATTTCCACGGCCCGACTGAAGCAGGCAAGAACGCCGGGATCGTGCTGCCGTTCAAGACCGTGCAAAGTCCCATTGAGGGGACCGCGACGTTGACCGACAACCAGGCAACCGACCTGCTCGCGGGCAAATGGTACGCAAACGTTCACACCGCAGCCAATCCCGGCGGCGAACTCCGCGGCCAGATGATGAAATAGCAGCTGGAGCGTGATGGGATTAGGGTTGAGTTGTCGCGGCCACGGAGGTGTGCTCCCTCGCCCCGTTCTTACGGGGCCGAGACGAGCAAAGCTCGCTCTGAGAGGGTTGGGGTGAGGGGCCCTCACCGCGAATTCAGCTCGCGGAGAGTCCCCCTCACCCGAAATTCGCTATCGCGAATTTCGACCTCTCCCCGCAAGCGGGGCGAGGTGGAGCAAGCGGCGCATCCCGATTCAATCAAAAGCCATCATGCGCTAGGCGACCAGCGCGGCCTGCCGAACCGTGTCCTCGGCAGCCGCCGTGGCTTGGCGAATGTCCACGAGCTCGTCGAACTTGGCGAAGGGCAACGGCGGCGAAACGAGATAGCCCTGCCCCTCCTCGATGCCGCAATCGACCAGCGCCTGAACCTGTTCGACGGTTTCGATGCCTTCGGCAATGACCGTCATCTGCAAATCGCGCGCGAGCCGCGCCAGCGTCTCGATGATGGTCGCGGCCGAGCCCTCTTCGTTGATCGAATCGACGAAGAATTTGTCGATCTTGATGGTATTGGCGCCAAGTCCCTTCATTTGCGACAGGCCGCTGTGTCCGACGCCGACGTCATCCATCGCGACCCTGAAGCCACGTTCGCGCAGCGCCTTGACCACGGCCGCGGCCTTCTCGAGGTCGGGCAGTTCGTTGCGCTCGGTGATTTCGAGCACGATCTGGCGCGGCGAAACCTTGGTGCCAACGACGACCCGACGCAGCGTCTCGATGAATCCCTCGCTCAGCATGTGGCGTGGCGAGACGTTGATGGACACCTTGAACTGCTTGTCGGCGCGCAGACGCAGATGCAGCTCCTTGAGCGCCGTTTCGAGAATCTGCCATGTCATCGGCTCGATGCGTCCGCTGGATTCCGCGAGCGGGATGAAGCTCATCGGGGATACGATGCTGCCATCCTCGCGTATCCATCGCGCCAACACCTCGCATCCGCGAATGGCGCCCGTCCTCAGGTCAAAGGTCGGCTGGTAGAATGGCTTGAACTCGCGGCGCGCCAGCCCGCGATCGATGTCGGCGATCGGGCCTTCCAGTCTGGCGGTTACCCGCGTCAGGAGCAGGCCGAAAACCCCTCCCAGCCCCAGGGCAATCAGCATGATCGGCCAATAGGCCTCGCTGCTCCAAAGCCGCAATGCATTGGCTTCGACACGAATCGTGGCGCGGAGCGGATAGCGGCTGGAAACCCTGGCGAAGCTGATGGCTTGCGAGAAATCCGTGGAGTCGTTCAGGGAAAACAGACCGACGTCGGCGCCATTGTTCAGCTCAAGCGATACTTCGCTGTGGGCGCGCAGTTCGACGGGCATGATGTCGAGCAAATAGGAATTGATGCCGAGGATCGCGACCAGGGAATTTGCCGCGTCGATATCCCGGAGCACACCGAGCGCGACCCCGTTGAACTGATCGACTCGAAAAAGCAGCAGGCGGTTGTCATTGGAGCGCAGCATTTCCGGGCGCTCGACCCGCCCGTTGTCAAATTCCAGCGTCTCGGAATAGGCCGAGCAGACGACCGAGCCGTCGCGCGTGACCAGCCGGATGTCCTTCACCGCGGATCGTTGGTAGACCTGCAGGCGAACGGCCTGAAGCGATTCCGCATCGCAGTTCAGCGATCCGCGCTGCGCAAGCTCGTCGAGAGTGGCAGCCCCGAAATCCACCGCGACCTCGGAGCGCCGCAGGGCTACTTCGGTCAGCTCTCCGAGTTGCCGCGTTTGCTGCCGCTCGATGACGCCTCGCGCCGCGAAATGCCCGCCGGCCGAGAACACGGCGAGGCTCGCCGCAAGCATCGCCAGATGGGTAACGCTCGGCCACCGTAGTTTCATCGGAAACGCGCTCGACATGACGACCGCGTCGACGGTAAGCGGGAGGCTCTAATATCGCGTTTAGAGCCCGTGCCTCTACCGGGGTAGTTTTACGGAGAACGCAACTCTGCGCGCTATGGTTAGCGATCGGTAAATTTCTTGCGGTTGCGCGGGATGAAGTCGGCGAGCGGCAGACGAGGCTCTCGTGTCACTGCCCGTGTTCGGTCAGGACCTTGTCGCACGCCTTGGAAAGCCGGGCACGGTTTTGCTTGAGGCAGGCCAGCACGACCTGGTCGCCGTCATTGATATGAGTCCGGCAGAAGCGCGTGACGTCGCGCGCGCAGGCATCGTGACCCGGCTGCTGGGCTGACGCGCCCTGGACCATCATGACGAGGGGGATGACGAAAAGAATGCGGGTCATTCGTTGCGTCCTTATGCCGACCGGTCAACCCGCGTTCTAGAATGCACGAATGGCTGCCGCAACGGATTTGTGGCGCGCTTCGAGAGCCAATTGGCTTTCGTCGTCCCCGGCGAAGGCGCCTCGAAACGAGCTTTGGCCGAAGGCTGCGGCGGCGCAACTGCGCCGCCTCAATCAAGCGCATTCGCCATCACTGGGCGGCCGCCACCTTGCCGGACTTGGTAGCGAGGTCGCGATCCATCACCGCGCGGCAACCGCTGCTCAACTCGGTGCGATGCTTGAACATGCAGGCGGTGATCGCCGGAATGTTCGGGATGTCGGAACTGCAGAGGCGGAAGGCGTCGCCGGTGCACATCTGCTGCGCCTCGGCACTGAAGGCGAAGCTCGGGCTCGACGCGAGCGCGGACACCGAGGCGGCGAAAGCCAGCACCAGAGTGGCCTGACGAAGCTTGCGGGTGAAAGAGGCGGTCATTTTCGGCTCCCATTGGCGCCGCTGGATCGCGGGCCCGTTTCGTGATGACCCGACCATGCGCCCGTATCGACGCAGCGACTGTGATGGCCGTCACAACAGCGGCGACCCATGTGACGTCCATCACAGTTGGAGATTTGCTTGGAAGCGCTGGGAAATCCGATCCGTGTTCGTAAGGCGTTAAGACTTTCTTCGCATTATTAACCGGGCGCCACCTTAGGGCTTCGGATTTGAAACGCCTTGGGTGCGCCCCTGACATCGAGTATTGCGTTTTCGGGAAACAGTAACATGCGTCAAGCGTTAGGCCTGATCCTGGCCAGTTTTGTCGCGGCGGTCGCAATCGCCGGACTTTGGTATTTCACAGCCTCCCCCCACGCCAGCCAGGCGGCGCCGCAAGCGGCGGCCGCAGGGCCCGCTGAGCCGCTTCCGTCGGCGGCAACCAAGCTTGCCGCCCGGGAAGATGTCGAGGTGACGGCCGCGCTGCAGGGCAAGCCGCCGGCGCCGCCCGCTCCAGTCCCGGCGCAGCAGAAGCCCGCCTGCGCCAACCCCAACGCACTCGGCGTCAGCCGCGTCGTCGAGGTCGACACCTCGGGTGGACCGGGCTTCGGCTTCGAGAATTTCAAGCAGTTCGATTTTCTCACCGACAAGGAGGTCGTGCTGACCTTCGACGACGGCCCGTGGCCGGGCAACACCGCCGCGGTGTTGAAGGCGCTGGACGAGGAGTGCGCCAAGGCGGTGTTCTTCCCGATCGGCAAGCACGCGACCTACCATCCGGAGATCCTCAAGCAGGTGCTCGCGGCCGGTCATACGGTGGGTGCGCACACCTGGTCGCACGCCAATCTCAACGGCAAGAAGATGACGGAGCAGCAGGCGGTCGACGAGGTCGAAAAGGGTTTCAGCGCCGTGAAGATGGCGCTCGGCGCCGATCCCGCGCCATTCTTCCGCTTTCCGCAATTGCAGCACAATCCGTCGACGGTCGCCTATCTCGGCACCCGCAACGTCGCGATCTTCTCCTGCGACATCGATTCCTTCGATTTCCGGCGCGACAGCAATCCGGAGAAGGAGATCGCCACCGTGATGGGCAAGCTCGACAAGCTCGGCAAGGGCATCATCCTGATGCACGATTTCCAGAAGAACACCGCCGAAGCCCTGCCGACCTTGCTGCAGCGGCTGAAGGCCGGCGGCTACAAGATCGTGCAGATGAAGGCCAAGACGACGCTGCAGACGCTGCCGGACTATGACGCGGCGCTGACCAAGGAGCTGAAGCTGCCGCCGATGCTCAGCGGGCGGGCCGTCAACAGCGTGGTGCAGACGGTGTCGCAGTAACTCGCGGAGGCAAAAGCAAAGCGCGCGCCTCCCGAGAGATCCGGATTCTGTCTGAAGACGATAGAGTCCTTTGACCCATCCACGCCCTTGCAACATCGGAAAAGCAAGACGTGGATGCCCGCGACAAGCGCGGGCATGACGAGTCATGAACCGCGGCCATTGGTATGACATGACCCCGAGTGCCTAAAGCCTCGGGGCAAGTCGACATTTGCGACCAGCACTCTGACATCGGGACGATAGCGCTGCCGGCCGCGATCGTCTGGCGGGCGGCGGTGTCATAAGTCCCCGCTCGGGACACAGGCCCGCATGCAGCGGTCCCGGCAAACTCTTCCCTGGCCGGAATCGAACCGGCACTCCCTGCGGATTTCGATTTTGAGGCGAGCGCGTCTCCCGGCTCCACCACCCATTCGCGGGCGGCAGCTCGCGCGCCCTCACGGGCGGCCGAACGAGCGACCGGCTCTGCGATAATCCCGGCGATTCGCCGCTCGCATCGATTGCCTGGCGACGGCCCGGCGGCAAACTTCGCCATGCCGTCCCGACGACATCGCGCCGTCTGTCACCGCCGCGCCACATCTGCGGGAATACGCCCCGACGCTGCCCGTTGACCGGCGCGTTACTCCGCTGGGAGGACGCGGGTGGCGGGAGATCTTTTCTAGATGAACGCGTGGAACGGCCGCTGCCCCAGCCGGACAGCGGAAACGTTCAACGCGCGCGCGATGGATCGTCTCGAGGTCCAGCGGCATGCGGACGTCCCTTGATCCGGAGAGATCCATGCCCCGACCGAGCTGGCAGCCTGCAATTCACCTGAACCCGCGCGCCGCGTCCAGCGGGCCATCGCGGCTGCGCGCCGTGCTGCTGGCGACGTCGGCACTCGCCTGCGTCGCGCTGACGCCGGCCGCGCGTGCGGCTGACGCGACGTGGCTGGCCAATCCCGCGAACGGCAGTTTCAACGATCCGGCCAACTGGGTCGGCGGACAGCTCCCGAGCGTCACATCAACGGCATTCTTCGGCAGCAGCAGCCAGCATGATGTGACGATCAGCGGCCTCAACGGGACGAGTTTGATCGCGCTGCAGCTCAATTCAGGCTCGGGCGACTACAATTTCACCATCTCTTCTGGCTTGGCGTTCGGCGGTTCGAGCCGCAGCCAGGTTGGAATCTTGAGCCAGCCCGGCAGCGGCAAGGCCACGTTCAACATCGGCAACTCGGCTGCCATGCAGTTCCTGAACGCGGCCACGGCAGGCAACGCGACGATCATTATCAACAACAGCTTTGCCCCCGGCGGGGTGCTGTTCGAAGGAAGCTCGACGGCGGACCATGCCACGATCGCCGGCACCGGCCAGGTCAGTTTTTTTCAGAACAGCACCGCGGCGAATGCGACGATCAGCGATAGCGCGCTGGGCATGCTTGCGTCCTTCGCAGACCAAAGCACCGCCGGGAATGCGACGATCACCGCGGTAGCCCGCTTCAGCGATACCAGCACGGCCGGGACCGCGACGTTCATCGCGAGCAACAAAGATCGTTCGAGCTTCATGGACGACGCGTCGGCGGATCATTCCAACATCCTCATCCACAGCGACACAGGCATCAGCTTTGGAGGCAACAGCACCGCCGGGAATGCGACCATCACCAACCACGGCTTGCTGGATTTCTTTGACAACTCCACCCTGGGGAATGCGAGCATCGCCTCGGATGGCCGCATCCTGATAGAGGCGCATGCGAGCGGCGGTGCCGCCCGCCTCGTGATGACGAGCGCCGCCAGCACGCTGGATATCAGCCGAATTAGCTCAGTGGCGACGGGCACGACCTTGGGCTCGATCGAAGGCAGCGGCAAGGTCTTCCTCGGCAGCAAGAACCTCGCCGTCGGCGGCAACGACCGCTCGACCGCGTTCGCGGGGGTCATTCAGGATGGCGCTTCCAACGGCCCCGGGCCCGACTTCGTCGGCGGCTCCCTCACCAAGGCCGGCAAGGGCATCTTCACGCTGACCGGGATCAACACCTACACCGGTGCGACCACGGTCGATGGCGGTGCGCTGGTCGTCGACGGCTCGATCGCGGCCTCGAGCGGGGTGACCGTCAATGCCGGCGCCGTGCTCGCCGGCACCGGCACGGTCGCGAGCACGATCGTCAACGGCGGCACGCTGGTGGCGGGCCATTCCGACGGCACGTTCGGCACGCTCACGGTGCAGGGCAGTCTGTCATTCACGTCGGCGGCGGCCTACCTGGTTCAGGTCTCGCCGCAGCAGGCCGGCTCGACCAGCGTGACGGGCGCGGCGACGCTCGGCGGCGCCACGGTGTCGGCGGTCTTCGCGCCCGGGTCCTATGTGTCGAAGCAATACGTCATCCTCAATGCAAACGGCGGCATCAACGGCACCTTCGGCCAGCTCATCAACACCAACCTGCCGGCGAATTTCACCGCCGGCCTGAGCTACGGCGCCAACGCCGTCACCCTCAATCTGCAGATGTTGGCCGGTAGCGGCGGAGGCGGACCGGGCTCGTCTCCGCCGCTCAACGTCAACCAGCAGAACGTCGCCAACGGGCTGGTCAACTCCTTCAATACGATGGGCGGCATACCCCTGGTGTTCGCGACGCTGAGCCCGGCCGGTTTGACGCAGGTCTCCGGCGAGACCGCGGTCGGTGCGCAGCAGGCGACTTTCGATGCCATGAACCAGTTCATGGGCGTGCTGCTCGATCCGACCGCGGGCGGGCGCAGCGACGGCGCAACTGCCGATGCCTACGCATGGATGCCGCGCAAGGCGCCGGCTGCGGCCGATACGCACGATCCACGCTGGAGCGTGTGGGCCGCGGGCTATGGCGGATCACAGAGCACTGATGGCGACACCGCGATCGGTTCCAGCAGGACGACCAGCACGGTGTTCGGCAGCGCGGCGGGCGCCGAGTATCGCCTGTTGCCGGGCACGGTGGCAGGATTTGCGCTTGGCGGCGGCGGCACCAGCTTCCGTGTCGGCGCGTTCGGCAGCGGCAGCTCCGACCTGTTCCAGGCCGGCGCCTATCTCCGCCACAACCAGGGTCCGGCCTTCCTCGCCGCCGCGCTCGCCTATGGCTGGCAGGAGGTCACCACCAACCGTACCGTCACGGTCGCCGGAGTTGAAAACCTGCGCGGTCGCTTCAGCGTCAACGCCGTGTCCGGGCGGATCGAGGGCGGATACCGGTTTGCCACGGCGCTGGTCGACCTCAAGCCCTATGCGGCGGGCCAGTTTGCGAGCTTCCTGATGCCCTCCTATGCCGAGCAGGTGATTTCCGGCGCCGGCCCGTTCGCGCTCGGCTACGGCAGCAAGGACGTCACCACCGCCCGCACCGAGCTCGGCGTGAAGACTGAGCGCGCCATGGCATGGACCGACACGACGGTGATGCTGCGCGGCCGGCTCGCCTGGGCACACGATTACGGCACCGGCCGCGCGCTGCAGGCGACATTCCAGACGCTGCCCGGCTCGACCTTCGTCGTCAACGGCGCGCAACCGGCCGCCGACGCGCTGCTGACCTCCGTGTCTGCCGAACTCGACTGGCGCAACGGCTGGTCGGCAACCGCCACTTTCGACAGCGAGATGTCCGGCACGACCCGCAGCTATGCCGGCAAGGGCACCGTCCGCTACACGTGGTAGATCGCTCATCCGACTTCGTCATAAACCATCATTCCGGGGCATTCGCGAACCGGTCCGCGGCCGCAGGTCGCCGACCCGTCACATCGCCACGGCACCTGCGCTCCGGGATTGATCCGAAATGACGAATGCCAAGCCGATCGAAATTGCGCCTTCCGTCGCGCGTTTTCAATTGCGCCATGCGCGGGACGTTTGCGACGGCGCGCGGCTGCTGACGAGCGGATTGCAGAATCCGGCGACGAGCTTGACCAGATCGGCCTGGCGTTTGGCGCCGGTCTTCCGATAGAGGCGCTGGAGATGCGTCTTGACGGTGGTTGGTGCGAGCCCCAGTGCCTGCGCCACGCCGGGGATGCCGCCGAGGTCGACGACCGCCAACAGGACGCGAAGCTCGGCCGGCGTGAGCGCGTAGCTCATGGCAAGGGCCTCGATGAGCGGAGCTTCAAGCGCCGCCTTGCGAACGAGCAGGGCGGCGACGGCAAGCGGGCCTACGCGGGGGATTGGACGTCGCAGGTCGGCCGTCAGGAGCAGGACTTGGGCCATATACTGTTCCCCGGCGCGCGTGGTCAGCGGCACCGCGACGCAATTTCTGCCCACGGCATCGCCGCTGCCGGCCGCGGCGAGAATCCCCCGCAAAGTGTCATTGGCCTGCCTGTCGATGGCGATCACCTGGCCGTTGACCGCTTTGAGCAAGTCGCCAGCCTCGAGAATGATGCGGCCGGTAATATTGGCGTCGATGATGCGCGCGCCGGCATCGATCAGAAACACGCCCGCACTGATGCCGTCGAACAGACTGGCGTATGTCTGCGTGTTGGCTGTCGTCAGCACGACCAGCTTGCCAATGCGCACCGCGCGTCGCACGTGCGGTCCGATCAGCCGCATGCGCTGGCGCGCCCGCTCGTCGACCACACCGTCGCGCTCGTGCCGAAACACGCGGATCATCGCCGGGCTCGTCGGCGCCGGGTCGAGCACGTAGCTCACGACATCGACCAGGCGCTGCGGCTGCATCCACTCCCGATAGAAGCGGCCGGTGAGAAACTCACGGTCGGGAATATCGCGCGCAGCGAATGGCTCGTCGATGTCGGCCGAGAGCCGGGCTATCGAACTGAGGTCGCGGCTGATGTGGTGATCGCGGTAGAGTTGCCGGAAGTGCGGGTCGATGCCGCAATCAAGAAGGCCCATCTCGGCGGCGACCTTGACGGGCAAGGTAGCTGCCGGGCCGCCGACGAAATGTGCGACCTTGGCGAGGACTTCGAGCCACGATGACGGGACCGGCGCAGCGTCATAGATCTCCCCGATGAGAGCGGACTGCTGCGGTTCGTCACACGTCACTCAAGGGCCTCGCCTTGCGGAGCAGGGTGAACAGTCTGGATTTGTCGAAGCGCCGCAACAATCTGGCCCGAGCCTCCCCATGGCTCATGCCGCTCGGGATACTGGCCGGCCAGCGTCTCATGCCCCAGACGAGGACGGCCTGGCTGCGGTGTCGGCTGGGTCAATGGGCCATGCCGGACGGATCATCCTTGGGATCGACATAGATGACGTCGAACGGTCCCATCCCGGTGACCTGAATGATGGTCTCGCCCGTCGCCCATGCGTAGTGGTGCATCTCCGAGCCCGAGGAGAAGAAGCCGCCGGGCCCAAGCGCCTCGCCCTTGCTCTGGTCGAGCCTGTCGCCCATGCCGACGTTGAAGATGCCGGAAATGACGGTCACATTCTCGGTCTGGCTGTGCCAATGCGCCGGAATCGCATAGCCATCCGGCATCTTGGCGAGGATGATATAGTGGCCTTCCTTGCGTGGATCGCCGTAGATGACCGCGAGCTGCGCGCCCTTCGGCAGTCGCGGCGAGGCGCCCCATTGTATCGCGTCCGGCTTCAGAATCTTGTGCGTTTCATCGGCTGTCGCCACGCCAGCGAAAACAGTCGCAAGGACGACTGCAACAAGAAATATCCGCGTCATTACAGTCCTACTCTATCGGGGGCGTTGCATCGCCAACATCTGCGCGCGGGCGCCAGCGCCGCCGCTGGCTTCGGGATAACTCCAAGGCGCCAATCTGCTAGCTTCATCCTCACGCGTTGTTTCTTGATACACGGAGTGCCGGCAAAAGACTTTGCCCTGGGATTGATTTTCGATGGATCTGAGCTTGATTATTGTTTGAGATCGATCTGCCGGGTCGGGGCCAAAGTGCAATTTGACTTGGCCCGGCAAGCACGCGCGGCGTTCCGCGAAGCACTGAACTCTATTGTCCAATCACACCGGCGCGTTTTCGTTTTGCGCGATGGATTACCAATAGATCCCGTGGCGATGCAGTTCGCCGATGATGCGCGATTCGGTCCAGGCGCGCTGCCTGTGCCTCGGCCGTTCGGCCCTGGCGGTCCGCGACGGAACAGGCTTTGCGGTCGCGGTGGTCGGTTGCTGCGCGGTGGTCGTGGTCGCGGTCGGCGTTATCGTGGTGCCGACGGCGGCCGGCCGCTCGACGAATTTCGGCGCCTCCGCAGGTGTTGCCGCTTCGGACGTCCTGGTGGCCTCAGTTGGCCTGGTCTGGTCCGTGGTCGTGGCCTGATCCTTGCCCGAGGGCAGCGACAGGCTGCGGGTCTCTCCGGCCTGAGCGGTCGCGGACACCAGAACCATCGCGGCGATCAGCATCAATTTGCGCATGTGAACTCTCCCCTTGCTTGCGTTACGGGGAAAGTAGAGGAGCCGCGCGCGGAGGTATGTGAGGGAGGTCACGCGCCGGTTTGCGTATTCAATCTGGCTTACTGGCAAGCCTCCTCACGATATTGTGCGACGCAATATTAATATATTGCAACGCAAATCGTTAGAACTTACGTTGCATTGCAACATGATGGCCGGACGCGCCATCGGACGGACAGTGCGGATTTACACCAAGGGAACGCGTCGATTTGGTTCCCCCGCCCCGTCCTCGAAAAAGGACCAGAAAGATAAAATGATGAAAACGGGAAAGCGTATCGTTACCGCTGCGTTCGGCGCGGCGCTGTGTCTTGCAGCAAGCATGAGCCCATCCGCGGCCGAGTCGCGGTCGCCGACGACGATGAAGCCGCTCAAGGCCATCAGTCTCGACGTCGGTTCGAAACATGTCGTGGGCTATTTCCTCAATGCCGAGGGCCAGTGCAAATTGACGCTGATGATCGCGGACGCAGCCCGCGACGAGAGCAGCGAACCTTCGGCGCAGATCATGCGGCTTCGCTTGATGGTCGAGCCCGGACGGGCGGCGCTGGTCGACACCACCGATGGCCGCCTGCTTCAGTTCGGCTGCGAGGGTGACGCACAGGCCATGAACGCCAGCCTGCTCGATCAGATGGCCGCTGGCCGCGACATCAAGTAATCATTGGTTCGCGGGCATCAGGGGCGGGGGGCGTCGTGCGCTTTCCGCTCCCAGCGCGTGCAAGAAACCCGAAATCCGACCATAGTGGTTCTCGCGACCCAGGACCAAAGGAGGTGCGCGCGGAGTTATGTGAGGCGGATCACGGAGACGCGCCGCTTGTGACGGGCTTATGTTGTCTGGACGGTTCGATGGTCAGTTAGTCTCAGGATCCGGACGAATTGGAGACGGCCCATGCGACAGCGTCTTGCACCGCTTGTGTGGTCCTGTTTGATTGTGGCCTGCCTTGTTTCGCAGCCCGCGCGCGCAGAGAAGCGCGTCGCTCTGGTGATCGGCAATGACCGCTATCCCAACTTGTCGGCAGACCAGCAGCTGCAAAAGGCCGCCAACGACGCCCGCGCGGTTGGCGATGCGGTTTCGCGCCTGGGATTTGAAGTCATTCGCGGCGAGAATCTGAGCCGGCAGGCCATCGTTGACCGTTTCGATGAACTGACGCGGCGCCTTTCTGCCGGCGATACGGCTTTCTTCTTCTTTGCCGGGCATGGCGTATCGATCGGGGGTGCGAATTACATCCTCCCCACCGACGTTCCCAATATCGAAGCTGGGCAGGACATCCGGCTGGCGCGCGCCGCTCTCGGCGAGAGCGACATCGAATCGGACCTGCAGGGGCGCGGCGTTCGCGTCGCGGTAGTTGTTCTCGACGCCTGCCGCAACAATCCGTTCAAGCGACCGGGTGTCCGCAGCGTCGGTGCCGAACATGGCCTCAGTCGAATTGAGCCCATCAACGGAGTTTTCGCGCTTTATTCGGCCGGGCTCGGCCAGACCGCACTCGATCGTCTTGACGAGACCGATCGCGACCCGAATTCCGTCTTCACCAGGGTTTTTGTTCCGATTCTCGTCAAACCTGGCCTCGATCTGAGCAATCTGGCCATTGAGGTTCGCGAAGGCGTCGCGCGCCTGGCAGCGACCGTGCAGCACGACCAAAGACCCGCTTACTACGACGAAACCATGGGACGGATTTATCTTGCGGGTCTCCCCGCGGGAGAAGGCCAAAACCCCTCGCCTCCGCCGTCCCCCAGCAACGATCCTGTGGTCCGGGCATGGGATGAAGCCAAGGACACGACAAGCCAGTCGGTTTTGGAAAATTTCATCGATCGATTTGGCGATACGCCTTACGCGACGCTGGCCCGGGCGCGCTTGAACCAATTGCGGGAAACTCACTCTGCCGGGCTTTCGCAACCCACGGAAAGCATGGCCCCGTCAGCCACGAGCGGCCTGACAGGCAATTGGCAAGGTCTTGCGACCGCCGGCACAAGCCTGTTCGACTATCGATGGACGATCCGACAGGTCGATCGCGAGGTGACCGGGACCATCTCGCTTGCGAAATCGGGGAGCGGCGATTGGAGCAGCTACGAATTTCAGGGGAACTTGGTGGACAATGTGCTGAGCTTCAGAGGGACTCGATGGTTGACGCCGCGACATGGGTCATTCTGCATGGCGAGCGGCGAGCTCAAGATCGTGGCGGGAAACAACACTCTGGCGCTTCAGGGCCGATGGGGACCGAACGCCGTCGCTGGTGGTTGCCCTGCCGGCTCCTTCGGGCATGTGGACATTACGAAGCAATAGAAAACCGAAGATCCGCAGACCAGCTCACTGTCGCTGCGCCATGATCAACCAGTGAACCAAAGTGTCGCCGGTGTCCGCGGTACGCTCTGTGTCTATTTGTTCACGCTGGCCGCGACATCAAGTCATTCTTCGCACGCGGCATCGGACCGGGTGCCGCGTGCGTTTCTCGTCAGACCGAAGATGGACGAGACCTGACGTTATTGATTCACCAGGTTCCCGGCAGCGTTGAAATTGTTCTTCGGATTATACCCGGAGTCGTGCAGATTCTTGAGATACATGGTGTGGTCGTTGCTGTTCACACCGCCGATCAAGCCGGCCGGTGGCGGCGCAGGCGCCGCAGGCACAGCGGCAAGTGCGTTCATCGCGTCGCGATGATGGGTCCGATGCGCGGCCATGGCGGCAGACGTCGAGAGAGTGAGAATAGCAAGACTGACAAGAAGGCCTTTGGTCATAGCCAGCTCCTTTTTTATATCCCCCTGTATCCCCTGGAGCGCCCAACTTGTCGCACAACCGGCTGGTTCCAATGGAAATCCGGGCGCATATCAGCGCCTCGCTGGCTGCAGGCCTTGGACATGACGCGTGATGCCAGATCCGTGAGCCGGACGTGATCGGGTCATCTATCTGCTATCTGCACTGTTCGCGATCGAATGGCTGCAATGATGGCCCGCACAATGGATCAGAAGGCGGCGCACGCCTGAGGAGAGCATCTCTCCGAAGGTGATGTGTTGCGGTCGGGCAAGCGTGGGTATGCGCCCATGCGCACCGTCCTGAACAACAGCCTCGAACGCGTGCGCACCTGACAGAGGGGGCGGCGCGCGCGTACGCACGACGCGGGTCTCTTCAGGAGTGATCTTCCCTGGCGAGTGCGGGCGAACCTGCGCCCTTGGTTCGCCCGCTATGAAGGAGTGCCCATGAGATTGGATCGCATGGCTTCGGCCGTCTCAAAGAGCGGCGCGAGTTCGTCGATATTTGCGACCAGGGAATTCGCGGCGAAACTGGGTAGTTTAAGGACAGGCGGACTCGCGATGATCTCGGCTATTTCGGTCGAATTGGCGCCGCTCCCGATGAATTGAGCTATTTCGGCCAGTCGGTCGTTGATCTCGTCATATGCGACGTGAAAATAAGCACCTCCGGCTGACCGCAACAGCGTAACCGCCGCATCGTTGTGGACATATTGTCTCAGCTCGTCATAGCAATCGAACTTGCCAACGATCTGCGCGTCCCCGGACGACGCAGTATCCGGCAGATCTGCTTCAAGGATTGCTGTTCTGATGTATGGCCCGATCGCCGTCGTCCTGGCGACGTTCAGCCGATGATAAAAGCCGCGTCGTCTCGACAGGAATACGTCACGATATGAACGCGTGAGGTGAATCAGCCGAACATCTCGGTCCAACTTCGCTCCGAGACACATGATTTCAGACCGAGTCAAATCGCCATCGAAAACGAACTTTGAGCCGGTCACCGGCGCGGCGGATGGCAACCGTTCGAGGATATCGGCCACTTTCGGGGTTTGGTCATGAAGCACGTAATGGACGGCAGACGGTTGATAGCTCACGCCGCACTTGAATTCAAAGTCGGTAAAGACGTCTGGCAACGCCCCAAGGGCTGTTTCCAGCCAGGTACTTCCACTTCTCATATTCGATATAATAAGAAACTTCGACCTTCTGTTCGAGACACGACGCTGGCACGCTGCTCCGCCCATGGAGCGACCTCCGACTCTCATTGAGATGATGCGGATATGAAAAACAGCGGGACCGGGAAGACAAGTGGTTTCGTGTTGCTTTACGTTGCTCAATGTTGCTCAGGCTCTTGCGTTGCCAGCGGCGGCGCGTCACCGTCGAAGTGCAACCGCGCGGCTGTGGAACCGGACCGTCATTGCATCGCGTCGCTTTTTCAGGAAAACGAATTCGCTGCATCCCGATCCAAACAGGCCGCCGAGCCTGGGTGTGTTGTCGGCTGCCGGCGTGGTTGGCCGGGTGGGGCATGGTCGCGCGGGTTGCGGCGCCATGTCTGCTGATCGCCTCGACGATGGCCGCAACGGCGGAAACATCGCGCGCGGTGCGCGCGGCCGCAGTGAAAGACACCAGGCTTCAACGTGATGAAGAAAAATGCTATCGCAGTGACCGTGACCCGGGGAGGGTTAGATGTGGCGGGCGCTGTTCCTTGGAACGCTGCTATTTGCTGGTCCATTCTCGAGCATGTCTTGGGCTCAGAATAAGACTGAGCCGACCCAGGCAGGGCCGCCCTTCCCGTTTACAAAAACGATATTTCAGTGGGACTATTCCTGCCCGGTCGGCATCGGTTGCTCATTCGTTTGTCCGGGAGGAGATGCGAGCCACGTCATCAAGTTGAGCTTGTACTTGGGAACGGTATCCTTCGATGACAGCCAAAACGCTCCGGCTGTGTTCTACGACTTCGTCACGAGGGAATTTCCCCACGCGAGCGGCTTCAGCATAAGCGCTAGGCTCAGCAATTTGTCATGCCAAGTTAATGGCATGACGTTGGATTATTCCGGTCCACCGAAATAGAATATGCAGGTGATGCGCCGTTAGTTCCAGCTCGACATGGGAGTGTTCCGCAACCTGGGGCGTGTCCAAAAAAAGCCGCCCGCGAGGGCTTGGCCACTCCACCCTTAAGAGGGAAGTTTACTGCGCAAGTATAAAGGCGACGGCGAGCGCCACCATCAAGCCGGCGATCAACAATAACGAGATTGTCGCAGCAATCCTCTTCGCTTTGGGACTATCCTTCCACGATCGGCGGCGATGACTTGTGGCGTTCATTTCTTCACCTTCAGCCCGAGCTCGACCAGGCGGCGGATGGCTTCGGGGCGAGACGAAATCTCAGTAGTCCTACGGAAGCTCTTTTTCATGCAGTCTTCGCACAGCAGTTGTATGTAGCGGGCTCAGCAGCTAGTCAACGCGACCCAGCGATCATGCCCCGCTAGGGCGGCGTTGCGCCAATCGCTCCGAGGAGACGCACATGCTGGCGGAAAAGTTCTTTTTGGTCTTGGAGACGCTCATAAGCCGAACCAATTCCGACGGAGGGCCGCGCGTGAAAAGCACCTCGCGGCAAGTTCCCATAAAGCTCCCGCGCAAGATCGGGAAGTAGTCAGCCCGCAGACCGCCTTCACCTGGCGGTCTTCTCAGGCTGGTTGGCGAGTCGCATCGCCACTTCAGTGAGCCGTCGAAAACCTCGAGGACATGATTGCAGAGCAGGGAACGGTATTCACCCGTTGGCGTCCCCGCGCTGAAACCGCGACAAAGACCCGGTCGCTGCGATTGGGGCTCTACCGGCTCGCGTAAGGCCGGTGACTCACGGGCGGCAATCGCCTCGACGATGCCGGCGCGGAACAAATCGGCCAGATGCTTACCTCCGCCTTCGCAAACCGTCGCCTGGCCGCGGCCGAGGAGCCGCCGACGGCGCAACGACGTCGGCGGGCGCATCATCGTCGGCAACATCAGGAGAGAGTTGCCCGCCAATGGTGTCGGTGGTGAGCAAACGCTCAACATCGGCAAAGCCGGCCAGATCGCGCAGAAAGTAGCGCCCTCGCCGGGCTCTGCGGTCTCTTACGTTACGAGCGCGCATGACGTCACCTGCCAAGGATAACGCCCCAACCCACGCCTATTTCATTTATTTTATACCTAAAAGATATGACACGCAAAATACAAAACTCAAGCGCGCTGCCTCATTGTGCGCCAATCGGCCGATCAGGTCCGGGCCAAGTGCCCGTGATGCCGAGCTTGTTAGACAGCTAGCTAGGTCAACCTATCCACGGTCGTCGATCCACTCGTGCGGACAAAAGTTCCAGGACAGCGCGTCGGTCCTGAGCCCGTGGCCAGGACGCGCACCAGCTGGCTCGGTGGAGCAAAATTATGAGCTCGCATGCGCGACCGGCTTTCGTGCGACGTGAATCGCGACGATGCCGAGCGACAACCGCTCGAAGCCGATGTCCACGAAACCTTGCGCCCTGATTTCATCGGCAAACTGCGGCGCTCCGGGAAAGCCGCGGACACCGGCCAGCAGATAATGAAAGGCCGACGCGTCACCCCCGGTTGCGACCCAGCCGACGATCGGCATGCACAGGCTCATATAGGCGAGATAGAGCCGATGGATGAGGCGGACCGGGATCTCCGACGCCTCAAGGCAAATGAACGTCCCACCCGGTTTCAGGACGCGCCATGCTCGGCGATCGCGCGGGCACGATCGCAGATCTTCATGCCGAACGACATCGAATAGAGATCGATGTGCAACCGGCAACGGCTGGCGACCCACGCCAGCAGGCTGAGACGATAACCAAGGAACGAGGCCCGTCGATTGGCCCCGGCGGGCCATTGTTTTAGCCAGAGCGGTAACGCTTCCTTCAAATATTTGCGCAAAGCTTGATGACCCAGCGCGGATACCTGTTCGGAGATCCGCAATGATCCAGTTTCAGACTCAGAGGACCAAGTTGCCAACCGGCTCGGCGGCCGGGAGGCCAGGTCGGACTAATACGGCCGCCTTTGCGGCGACCTTAGCGCTAACTGCGCAGATGCTTTCTGCATGCTCCAGCCTTCCTCAATCCTTTCCGACAGCTAGCGCCGCAGCGCAGTACCCGGACTTGAACGACCCGCCGCAGAGCGCGCGACGAGTGCGCGCAGAACAAGTGGCACAAATAAAAGCTGAGCTCATCCAGCTTCGCGACGACCAACAGCACGCCGCGGCTCAGCAAGCGGCACTGCGCTAGGCCCGGCGTCGGCCGCGGGCCTTCGGTCCCGCACTCACGCTTGAACGTGTGACGACGCTCGCTTCGGGCAGCCGACTATTTCAGCCCAACAAGCAGAATCCAGGAGCCGAAAAGAACCCAAAAGGCGTAGTCGCTGACGATCGGGATTTCGACGAAGACGCTAACAACCGCAAGCAACGTGATCACGAGAGAGGCGACAAATCCCCACTTCATTTGCTCACCGACTCCCAAGCAACGGCCGAGCTGTCAGGGATAGCAGGTCTATGGCCACATCGCGACGCTCCGCTTTCGTGCAAGACTTATGCACAGCGTTGCCCATGGATGAATCAACCCACACGCGAACAAGTGAAACTTGTAACTTTCGCATGCGAGACTGAAGCAATCCGGCGCTGCGCGTCGGCCGGGGGGACAAGATCAGGGTCGTTTGGCGACAGGCCTGGCGCTCGTTTCGCCTTGATCCACTCGACAATACAGATGGCCATAATTTGTTGAACGAGCTGTGCGACTGTGAGTTGACCACCGTCATGTTGTTGAACGGCCTGCCACTCGCAATCGACCACCGACCTATATTATATCGACGCCGCCGGGGATCAGGATCAGATCAAACCATGGGAGCCAGACAGATGACCGGGGATATCGACCTGTTGGATGCCGAACTGAAGGTCGCTCAAACGGAGTGCGATGACATTGACACGGCGATAGCTCAAATGGCCGCTGACGATGCCGACGCGAAGGCGAAATTGATCGAGCTCAGCGAACGGCGCAAGATTGCGGGTGAGCGATTGTCGCGGATCTCAACAGCTCTTGCCGAAGCGAGATCCGGCAGCGCATGATTGCAACACGCCGCCGACAGGTCGGAGTTCCGGTGAGAGGGCACTTAATTCGGCGCGAGGCTGCGACGGATGCGACAATTAAGGGCACTGTCACCGTAACCACCAGCACCTGCTCGAGGATTTCACCGGCTGGATGCGCGGCCGCCGCTGACGACACTGGCGGAGATCGTGGTGGTGCGCGCACTTCGGAACAAGATTACGAACGCGCATGCGCGACCGGCTTTCGTGCGACGTGAATCGCGACGATGCCGAGCGACAACCGCTCGAAGCCGATGTCCACGAAACCTTGCGCCCTGATTTCATCGGCAAACTGCGGCGCTCCGGGAAAGGCCCGGACACCGGCCAGCAGATAATGAAAGGCCGACGCGTCACCCCCGGTTGCGACCCAGCCGACGATCGGCATGCACAGGCTCATATAGGCGAGATAGAGCCGATGGATGAGGCGGATCGGGATCTCCGACGCCTCGAGGCAGATGAACGTCCCACCCGGTTTCAGGACGCGCCAGGCCTCGGCGACGGCACGGGTACGATCGCAGATCTTCATGCCGAACGACATCGAATAGAGATCGACGCTGGCGCTTCCGACCTCGGTCAGCTGGTGCGCATCGAGCACCGAAAACTGCATCGTGTCCGCAAGCCGGCCGGCGCGGCGCCTGGCAATGTCGAGCATGGCCGGACAGATGTCGGAGACGACGCAGGTCCTTGTCGTCGTGCCGCCGAGCTTGCGGCCAACCCGCAGCGCGATATCGCCGGTGCCCGCCGCGACATCGAGCATGGTCTCCCACTCTTCGCCCACGATGCGGCGCGCCATGCGGCTTTTCCAGATGCGGTGAATGCCGAGGCTGAACAGGTCGCACAGCATGTCGTAGCGCGAGGCAATGCGGCTGAAGACGTCGTCCGCGACGGAATCGAAGGATGCGGCATTGAGGTCGGCGGGCGGATTTGACATCGTTGGCTTTCCGAAATCGCGGACGGGCTTGGTCAGACGACGGCTGGCGACCAAGATGCTGGCGTGGGCTATCTTGATCATCGTCGGGCGGCGAGGGAAGAAGACTATGGCTTCAGACAGGTGGACCAAGGGCTATACGCAGGCCGAACTTGACGCCGCGCAGGCGAAATTCGGTCTGGTTTTCCCGCCAGATCTCGTGGCCCTGCTGAGAGACAGGCGGCCATTGGGGGGACATGCCTGGACGGATGAAGTTGCAATCGGGCGCATGCTAGCCTGGCCGTTCGACGGCCTCCTGTTCGATGTCGAGAACAACGGACTCTGGTGGCCGGAGTGGGGAGAAAGGCCTGCCGGTCCGGAAAGGCGCAAGGAGGTCTTGCGATCCATCATCTCGCGCGCACCAAAGTTGATCCCATTGATCAGCCATCGATACCTGCCGGAGCAACCGCATGAGTCGGGAAATCCGGTATTCTCCGTCTATCAGAGCGACGTGATCTATTACGGTGCCGACCTTGCGGATTATTTTGAACGCGAGTTCGGGGGATGGAATTGTCGACCGTGGCCGAGCCAGATCAAGCACATCCCGTTTTGGTCTGATCTCGTCGAGCGCAACGCGTGACAATTCCAGCACAACTTTCGACAGCGCCGCCCAACAACCTGAGCAAGACCGTTATGGCAGAGACAAAGACAATTGCCGTGAGCGGAAAGAACTATTCCGTGACCCTGAAGCGGTTTGACGACTACACCGAGCCCGGCGGGCCCAGTTACCACGGCTATCACGTGACCATTCAAGGCAACGGCCTGGCATTGAACGGCAGAAAATATGACGGTGAGAACGAACTCAGCATTCAATCCGGACTCGACGACGCAAATCCGGAAGCCGTCGAAATCGTCAGGGAAATCGCCCGGCAGATGTTCGGGACCGGGCGGCTGTCGCTGTTGACCAGCGACAATCTGAGCCCTTACAGGGAAATTTGACGCCGGGCAGCCACGAGTGAGCGGCCCGAGACATCGGTGACAAATTGTACCGGACACATGGGTTACACTTTCCGCTTTTTTGGGCGGGAGGTGCGGCTGCCGCGGAAAGCGAGTTAGACCGGCGGGCCGCGGCATCGAGCGCGCGGCACGCCGCTGTCCCAGGGGCTGGCTCCCAACCATCTCCGGTGCGGCGACTTCAAGGGCGAGTTGAAGCTCGGCAATGGCCGCTATTGCTTTCCCTTGACGGTCAGCGACCATGCCGCGCGCTTCCTGCTGTTGTGCGAGGCGCTCGCCGGCCGATGGCCGCACGCCAGGCGGATAAATCGGTCGATTTCCATAATTCCGGCGGCGCTGGCGTCTTGTATCGACGCCGGCTGGGATGAGGATCAGATCAAACCATGGGAGCGAGACAGATGACCGGGGATATCGACCTGTTGGATGCCGAACTAAAGGTCGCTCAAACGGAGTGCGATGACATTGATACGGCGCTAGCTCAAATAGCCGCTGACGATGCCGAGGCGAAGGCGAAATTCGTCGAGCTCAGCGAACGGCGCAAAATTGCCGGTGAGCGATTGTCGCGGATCTCAGCAGCCCTTGCCGAAGCGAGATCCGGCGGTGCATGATTCACGCCGCCGACGGGTCGGGCGGTGACACGGATCCGGCTACAGTAAGAGGGCGCGGGGCTTCGGTCCCGCGCTTTCGTTGTTTGGTGAATGATCGGGCTCATTCGACTTGGTATTAAGGTGACAGTGCACTTAATTTGGCGCGAGGCTGCGGCCAACCGGCTGATGTGACAATTAAGTGCAGCGTCACCGTAACACCCCGGAAATGAGGGCGCTGGCCGCCGTCGCCCGTGTCTTGGCGGCTGGAGGTATGGGAGACTCGCTTGATCCACACGAAGCCGGCTTCATTCGCCTTTTCATCCGCGACAGCGAGCGGTTTCTTGAAGGCGAGAGCGATCGACGTCACCGGTTAGCGGAGGTAGAGGAAGAGCACGGCCTCTGATTGCCCGATCGCATCACGGGCCGTTCCGTACGCGGGGCGGCCCAAGGTCCAGTTTCCAACATGCAAGGTCAGCAATGATAAAGAGGCTAGATCACAAACGGATTGCTGCCATTGACCGGCGCTTGGCCGCGATCCATGAGGCCGGTCACGTTGTCATCGCCCGCGGGCTGGGCTTAGTAGTTCTCCAAGCGTGGATCGAGCCCTCTGGCCGCACCCAGCACCAATTGAAAAATGAGAAGTCGTGGACTGGCCGCACCACGATTCAGCGCTCCGTGGATCCGTTAGAGCGTCGCATGGTCGGAACTTCGGGATCGGTGGCAGAGCTTTGTTGGTGGGGAGGGGATATCGACCCGGATTATTGGACCAACCCAGACATGATGTCGCTGAGCGATTGGCGTCTTTCCGGCTGCGAGCCCGGCCAGCCAGATCAAATGTGTTGCGAGGCAATCGAAAGAATGGCCGACTGCTCCAGCGGGGCGGTCCCGGCTGGGAAGATCTGCTTGCAGAGTCCCGCCGCCTGGTCGTGGACGCCCACCACCGCGGGCGGCATGCGTCAATGTGACGGGCGGATTCCAATTTGAAGTGCAACACCCCGTACATATATCGAGGGTGAGCATCGGACGCCACTACAGCCAATTGAGCGCGACGGAGCGCAACGACCTTCATAGTCGGATCTTGAACGGGGAAAGCCTGCGGTCGATTGCCCGGAGGCTGACAGCACGGCTCGCAGCAAGAAACGTTTTGCTGGTGGCCAGCTTCGAATTCCGTCGGTAGCTCGTCCACAACGGTATCCACACGTAATAGGATCGCATCGATTCATTGAGACTGTCACAATGCGGCGTCCACGCGACGGTGACGAAGTTTCGCCTTACGCCACGCCGAACAGCCGCTGCTATGCGCCCGCGGTCGCGCAACGGATTTTGCGATGATGAAACCGTGCTGCTGATTTGCCCCATGTGTCGGTTGGCGGCTCAAGGCGTCGGTTCCGGCGACTGCCCGGCTACTTTGCATGGGGTTGTTTTTGATATTTTGCGGGAGCTGACGCGACACGTCGTGACGCCCTGCCTCAAGGCCTCGCGGAGGATCGAAGACTCTGCAGGATCTTCAACAACGTACCGTTGGGTAAGGAAGCCGCGCTCTTTGTCGCGGGCCACTGATCGCCGGCCACACTTGCCGTGAGACGGCAGAGCGCGGGCGGCCACGAACTCGCGTGCCAGAACGCGCGTGCAGCGGGCGGCAATCGACTTGCCGATACAGGGGGCTTTGCGACGATTGAGGTCCGCAGCCAAGCGCTTGAAATTGCTGGTGCCGCAAGAGGGATTCGAACCCCCGACCCCGTCATTACGAATGACGTGCTCTACCAGCTGAGCTATTGCGGCGGACCGAACGGAACAACGGTCTCCAATTCGTGCGCACCTGATATCGGGCAGGGCCCGAATTGGCAAGGACAACGCTGCCCCCGCCGCGCTCCCTCGGGACCGCTTCCCGGCTCTATCCCCCCAGACGCGACCAGAAGCCGCGCCAGCCGCCCGCCTGGGACTTGGGCGAGCCGATCTGGTCGGCAAATTCGTCGACCATCACGGGCTCGTCGTCGATCCCGGGGTCGTCGGGCGCGCGGACGATGGGAATCACGGCCGGAATCGGCGGACCGCCGGCCCTGGCCAGATCGGCGCGGGCGCGGAACAAAGGTGGTGCGGCCGGCGGCTCGGCGCGCGGCGATGGCGGGGAGGCGGCCGGGGTCGGAGTCACAGCCGCGGTGACAACCGGGGCCACCACGATAGGGGCTGGGGTCGGCGCGGGGTCCGAGGCCGGCGCGGGAGGCTCGACCGGCTGCTCGACCGGCTTGTCGATCACCTTGGCCGGAGGCGGGGAATTGTCCTGCGCCGCGGGCTCCAGCGTGATATCGGCTGCCGCACTCTCGCGCGGCGGTTCCACCAGGCCGCCGATTGCCGCAACCCGCGGTTGCTCCGGCGGGGGGGCGGCCAGCATGGCCTGCTCGAACGGCGAGGCTTCGATGGTGCTGCCCTTGTCCGACGGCAGGCTCGCCAGCGGCGCCTGCCACCGGAAGGCGTCGATCCGCCCGGTCACCGGCGAGACCGGCCGCCAGCGATCGCTGACATAGCCGTCCGCGGTCCACACCGGATCGTGGCGCGCGCGCACCGCGCGCAGCGTCCAGGCCCGCGCGCGCCCGGAGTCGCCATGCTCGGTGCGCTCCATCTCGGCCATCAGCATCGCCACGCGCTGGGTCGGCTGCTCGACGAACGGCTTGAGCGCCTCGCGGGCGCGGACGAATTCTGACGCATCGATTGCGGCGCGCGCAATCGCGAGCGCGCCCTCGATATGCCCCGGCGTCTTCGCCGCCAGGGTCTCGACCCGCACCAGCCGCTGGCGTGCGGAATCCCCCAACCTGACATGGGCATAGGCATCGGCGAGATCCGGATGCGGCTCGGCCAGCCAGGCCGTCTCCGCAAGCCGCATCGCGCGCCGCACCTGGTGCGCCTCGCTCTCGAACTTGGCGGCGAGCACGGCGGCCGGCACCAGGGTCGGTGCGAGCTTGACCGCTTCCATCACGCTCTCGCGCGACTGATCGCGGTCGAGCGTCTCCAGTTCGAGCGCGCGCGCCGTCAAGAGCACGCCGCGCTGGCGCCGATAGGTGGCCTTGTCGATCAGGCCGGAATCGAGATTGTTGTCGAGGATCGCGAGCGCCCCGTTCCAGTCGCCCTTGGCGCAGCGAAAGCCGAGCACGGCATGGGCGGCCCAGGTCGACGACGGCGCGAGCTTCAGCGCTTCGTCGGCGATCATCACCGCCGCGACCAAATCGTCGCCGCGCTGCGCCTCGATGAACAGCCCGCGCAGGCCGAGCAGCCGCGTGTCTTCGCGCTCCGCCATGGCGCGGAAGACGGCTTTGGCGCCCTCGCGGTCGCCTTCGAGCTGCGCCGATTGCGCGTGCAGGAGCAGCGCCAGCGGATCGTTGGCGGCGAGCCGGCGCGCCACATCCGCATGCTGACGGGCAGCGGCGGAATCGCCATGCCCGATGGCGAGCAGGCCATGGGTGATGGCATGGCGGCCGCGCGCATGGCGGCGCTCATGCCGGGCGCGGCGGATGCGTCCCGGCGTTCGCCACAGCCCGCGCAGGATACTCCAGGCCAGCATCGCCACGACCACGATCACGCCGAGCGCCAGCGCAAATACCGGCAGCGAGGTCTGCGCCCGCCAGCCGCCCCAGGTCAGCGTGACGTCTCCGGTCTGTTCGGCAACCCATGCCGCGCCGGCCGCAGCCAGCGCGATCGACACCAAGAACAAAACAATGCGAATCATGGGAATCCTATAGCGCCGGCTTGGCGAGCGCCGCCATGGCCTGGTCGGCGAAGTGCCGGGATGCGGCGAGCGCGGCATCGCGCGCGTCCGCCTTGTCGAGCCAGGCCTGCGCGGGGGCGCGATCGGCCGGCGCCAGCGTATTGAGATCGCGACGGGCCGCGGCGAAATCGTTGCGCAGCGCCGCCGCCGTGACCCGTGCGACGATCGCGCCGCGATCGTTGCCGGTCGAATCGGTGCGCTCGATGCGCACCAGCTTGGCCGCACCGGCCTGCAGGCGATCGACGATGCCGCTGCCGGTGGTGGCGCTCTCGGGCGCGGGCGGCGACAGCTTGGAGACCAGCGTCAGCAGCTCGCGGTCGAGCGCCGGCGGGTTTGGCACGCCGGTCGCGGCGAATGCCTCGAGCGGCTTCAGATCGTCCGCATTCGGCGCAAAGGATTTTGCCGTCGCAAGCAGCGCGGCATAGGGATCGCCGTGCCGGACCGCGACGTCGAGCAGCGCAGCAGCCACGACGCGGCGCAGCGGCAGGTCGTCGGCAGGCTTTGCCTCCGCGATCCTGGCATCATCCTTTGCGATCTCCGCGCTTTGCGCGCGGGTCGCCTGTTCGATCCGGGCGATCCGCTCCTTGATCGCGGCCAGGTCCGGCTCGCCCGGCGAAGCCTTGGTGTCATTGACCGCGGCGGCCAACTTGTCCGATTGGGTGCGAAGACCGGTGATGTCGGCGCGCAGTGCGGCGACCGACTTTTCCAGCCCGTCCACGCGCACCGCGCCGGCCGCATCCTGGCTGGGTGCCGCCGGCCTGTTCGCCTTTGCCTCGAGCGAGGTCAGGCGCGCGGCGAGGTCCTCGATCACGGCGGCATTGGATTGCGGAGCCGGGGAGGGCTCTAGACCGGGAGCTCCCCAACCCAGCATCCAGCCTGCCGCGACCACGAGCGCCGCGGCAACCGCGCCAGAGAGCGGCGCGACCACCCAGGGGGAAAGGGGAGCCCTGGTCGCAGCCTTTGGCCGCTGCGGCTCCGGTTCCGGTTCCGGTTTGGGCTCAGGCTCGGGTGTAGGCTCGGGCTCGGATGGGCCCGACGCCTCGGTCGGCTCAGGTCCCTTTTCCTCCGAAACCACGGTCGCCGTAAGGTCGATGGTAGGTCCGGCGCGCCGGGCGCGGCCAGAATCCGCTATGGGTGCCTGCTGTTCCGCTGTGTCATCCACCATCGCGACGGTTCCCTGGTTATTGGTAGCCGGTTTTTGGATTCGGACCGCCCTCTTACGCCATTCAGGATCGCAACGCACGGGGCTCTTATTCCCGTCGGCGTCGATTCCGGCGCCGCGGACGTCCAAGCTATGCCAAAGCCGGTCGCGAAACCCTTAATCATCTGAAAGAATTAACATTCTTGTCTGACCATCGAACCCCTGACGCGCCGGGAGCCGCGGGCGGCAATCAGATCGACCGGGTCAGCGCCTGCAACAGGGCATTCTCATTCGGCGAATCCGCAACCGTGACGCGCGCGGCCCCGGCCTCGCGCAAGACCTGCGCAACCGAACTCGAGATGCAGCACTGCGGGATCGAAAGCGCCGAGATTTCGACACCTGCCGCCCGGGCTGCCTTCAGGAAGGCGCTCGCGCTGCGGGTGGAATAATGCAGGATCGCGTCGACCCGGTTTGCCGCAAAAGCGTCACAGGTTTCGCGCGGCAGGCTCGCGACCGGAACCATCCGATAGGTGATCCGGGTCACCACGTCGATGCCGCGCGCACCAAGCTCGCCGGCGAGGTCGCGCGAAATATCCGCACCGGCGAGATAGAGCAGCGTCCTTGCAGCGCCCGCAGCAGAGGCCGGCATGCTGGCCGCCGCCAACTCGCGCAACGCGCTCGCATCGCCATCGGCCGAGATCACTTCGTCAAATCCGGCACGGCGGGCGGCCAAGGCGGTTTGCTCGCCGACCGCAAACAGCGGCAGCTTCAGGAGCCGATGATCGGTCAAAAGCGGCGCGATTGCGCGCAGCGCATTGGCCGAAGTGACGATGACGGCGTCGTGGTCGGCTTCGAGACCTTCCGGCAGGGGCAGCGGCTCGAAGCGCAGCGCCGGCGCCAGCAGCACCTCGACGCCGCGCGCGCGCAGCACTGCTGCGGTGGTTTCATTGTCGGGCTGCGGGCGGGTCACCAGAACGGCCATGATCGGCCTTTTGTCCGGCAAATTCCTGCGGCAACGAACGATTGCACGTTCAGACCTCCTCCTGTACCGAACAGGGAAACGCCGCTTTTCCTGGCAACGCAAGGGTTCACATTGAGTACCGACAGGCCGACGCTGGTGCTGGGGATCGAGACCACGTGCGACGAGACCGCGGCTTCCGTCGTCGAGCGCCAGAGCGACGGCAGCGGCAGGATCCTGTCCAATATCGTGCGCTCGCAGACCGAGGAACACGCGCGCTACGGCGGCGTGGTCCCCGAGATCGCGGCGCGTGCCCATGTCGATCTGCTCGACGGCATCATCGCGACCGCCATGAAGGAAGCCGGCGTCGAGTTCGCCAGCCTGTCGGCGATCGCCGCCGCAGCCGGCCCGGGCCTGATCGGCGGCGTCATCGTCGGACTGACCACCGCCAAGGCCATCGCGATGGTGCACAACACCCCGTTGATCGCGGTCAACCATCTCGAGGCGCATGCGCTGACGCCGCGGCTGACCTGCGCGCTCGCCTTTCCCTACTGCCTGTTTCTCGCCTCCGGCGGTCACACCCAGATCGTCGCGGCGATCGGCGTCGGCAACTATGTCCGGCTCGGCACCACGGTCGACGACGCCATCGGCGAGGCCTTCGACAAGGTCGCCAAGATGCTCGGCCTGCCCTATCCGGGCGGGCCGCAGGTCGAGCGCGCCGCGCGCGACGGCGATCCCGAGCGCTTCGCGTTTCCGCGCCCGATGCTGGGCCGGCCCGACGCCAATTTCTCCTTCTCCGGCCTGAAGACCGCCGTCCGCAACGAAGCGGCCCGTCTCAATCCGCTCGAACCGAAGGACATCAACGATCTCTGCGCCAGCTTTCAGGCCGCCGTTCTGGACTCGACGGCGGACCGGCTCGGCGTCGGCTTGCGGCTGTTTCGCGAACAGTTCGGCAGCCCCCGCGCGCTGGTCGCAGCCGGCGGCGTGGCCGCCAACCAGGCCATCCGCGGCGCGCTGCAGGACGTCGCCGCCAAGGCCCAAACCACGCTGGTCATTCCACCGCCGGCACTTTGCACCGACAATGGCGCGATGATCGCATGGGCCGGCGCGGAGCGGCTGGCGCTCGGCCTCATCGATACCATGGACGCAGCACCGCGGGCGCGCTGGCTGCTCGATGCCAACGCCGCGGCGCCCAAGGCATTTACGAATACGCGCGCCGGGTTTTAGCTAGCGTTCCAGGATGTTCCGATGGACTTTGAGCCTCACAACGCGTTCGCGCTAACCTCTCCCCGCCTGCGGGGAGAAGTCGGATTTTACGCGCAGCGAAAAATCCGGGTGAGGGGGATTCTCCCCGCACTGACTTCGTGGAGGGTGCCCCTCACCCCAACCCTCTCCCCGCAAGGGCGGGGAGAGGGGGCGCACTGAGTCCGGGGCCGGACGATGGGCGCCTTCAACTCCATCGCGGTGATCGGCGCCGGCGCCTGGGGGACGGCGCTGGCCGATGTCGCCGCGCGCGCCGGGCGAGAGGTCACGCTCTACGCCCGCGACGCTGATGTGGCGGAGCAGATCGCGACGAGCCGCTCCAATCCAAAACTGCCCAGCCTGCGGCTCGCGGCCGCGATCGGAGTCACCAGCGATCTCGCGCAGGTGGCGCGGTCCGACATGCTGCTGATCGCCACGCCGGCGCAAAACCTGCGCCAGGCCATGGCTGCACTCGCGCCGCACCTTGCGGCGGCAAAGCCTGTTATAGCCTGCGCCAAGGGCATCGAGCACGGCAGCCATAAGTTCATGACCGAGATCATCGCCGAGACCGCGCCAGGCGCCTATCCTGCGATCCTGTCGGGCCCGAGCTTTGCCGACGACGTGGCGCGGGGCCTTCCGACCGCGGTGACGCTTGCGGCCGGGGATGAGGCGCTGGCGAGCGAACTCGTGCAGGCGCTGGGCTCGGCGACATTCCGGCCCTATCACACCACCGATGTCCTCGGGGTCGAGATCGGCGGCGCGGCCAAGAACGTGCTGGCGATCGCCGCCGGCATCGTTGCGGGGCGCAGGCTCGGGGCCTCCGCGCAGGCCGCGCTGACCACGCGCGGCTTTTCCGAGCTGGCGCGGTTCGGCCGGGCGCTCGGCGCGCGCGGCGAAACGCTCGCCGGTCTGTCCGGCCTCGGCGACCTGATCCTGACCTGCTCAACGGCCCAGTCCCGCAATTTCGCGCTCGGCCTGTCGCTCGGCCGCGGCGAGCCGCCGGCGGCCGGCAAGCTTGCCGAGGGCGCCTTCACCGCGCCGGTGCTGGTCGAGCTCGCGGCGGCGCGGAATGTCGAGATGCCGGTGTCGAAGGCGGTCGCTGCAATCCTCGGCGGCGCAATCACCATCGATGCCGCCATCGAAGGCCTCTTGACGCGCCCATTCAAGGCCGAGTGAGACCGCGGCGCGCGCAGCCTGCCGCCCTTCACGGCGCCCATCGGTTGTAATAGCGTCGACGCCAACCGGCGGATGCCGGTCAAACAGATATAAAAAATCAAAAAGGGGGGAGCGGATGCGCAAGTTCCATCATGCCGTCGCGTCGATCAGCATCGCATTGGCCGTCGCCGGCCTGTTGGCCACGGCGCACGCGCAAACAGCAGTGCCTTATGAGGACCTCGCCAAGAGCGAGGCTGCGGCCAACGCCGCCAACGGCACGCGGGTTGCGCCCCTCAAGTCGATGGGCAATCCCGCCGATGAGGTCAGCCCCGAAATGCAGGCGTTGATCGGCGCGCCCTATCCGCCGCATTTCAACGCCGACCCCAAGACCCCGGCCGAATGGAAGGACCTGATCGATCGCCGTGCCAAGCTGTCGATCGCAAATATTCCGGCGATGAAGGAGAAGCTCGGCGTCAAGGTCGAGGAGACCAGGATTGCCGGCGTGCATTGCTTCATTGTCACGCCAGCCAAGATACCGCCCGCGAACAGGAAGCGCTTGCTGGTTCATGTCCATGGCGGCGGCTACGTGTTCGGCCCCGGGGAGGCGGCCTTGCCGGAAGCGATCATGATGGCCGGCTTTGGTGGCTTCAAGGTGATCTCGGTCGACTACCGCATGCCGCCGGATTTTCCCTATCCCGCGGCCATGGACGATGCCATGGCGGTCTGGAAGGAGGTCCTGAAGACGCATGACCACCGCAGGCTCGCCATTTTCGGCACCTCGACGGGTGGCGCGATGACGCTCGCCATGGTGCTGCGGGCCAGGAACGAGAAGCTGCCGCTGCCGGCGGCGATCGCGCCGGGCACGCCCTGGTCGGATATTGACAAGATCGGCGACAGCTACGGCAGCAACGAATGGGTCGACAATGTGCTCGTGACCTGGGACGGCTGGCTCGGCCGCGCGGCCAAGCTCTATGCCAATGGCGAGAGCCTGAAGAATCCCTACATCTCGCCGATCTACGGCGACTTCAAGGGTTTCCCACCCACCATCCTGACCACCGGCACCCGTGATTTGTTTCTCAGCAACACGGTCCGGACCCATCGCAAACTGCGCCGCGCCGGCGTCGTTGCCGATCTCAATGTCTACGAGGGGCAGTCTCATGCCCAGTACCAGTTCAACGTCAATGCGCCCGAGAGCCGGGAGGCATTCACCGACATCGCAAAATTCTTCGACAGGCATCTCGAGGAATAAAACTCGAGAGGTTCGTCATGGCCGGGCTTGACCCGGCCATCCACGTCTTCTTTCATCGTATAATACGCGAGGTGGATGCCCGCGAAGACGCGCTTCGCGCTTTGCGCCGGCTGTGACGAACCGATGGTGGATGGCATGAACTATTGGCTGGTGAAATCCGAACCCTCAAGCTGGTCGTGGGATCAACAGGTGGCCAAAGGCGCCAAGGGCGAAGCCTGGACCGGGGTGCGCAACTTCACCGCGCGGCAGAATCTCGTGAACATGAAGAAGGGCGATCTCGCCTTCTTCTACCATTCCAACGAGGGCAAGGAGATCGTCGGCATCGCGGAGATTATCAAGGAGGCCTATCCGGACCCCACCGACAAGACCGGCAAGTTCGTCTGCGTCGACATCAAGGCCGACAAGCCGCTGAAGACACCGGTGACGATGGCGGCGATCAAGGCCGACAAGAAGCTCGCCGCCATGGCGCTGGTGAAATTTTCACGGCTCTCGGTGCAGCCGGTCACGGCGGAGGAGTGGAAGATGGTTTGCAAGATGGGCGGGATGTAAGGCGCGATCTTCGCCCGAGCGCCCTGCTTAAGCCCGATCCCGGCCAAGAGCAGCCCGGCAGTTCAGAGGTGCTTCTCGAAGAACAGATCCGGATAGGGATCATCATTGAAGCGGTCGATCGACGCCCAGCCGGTGCTGCTGTAGAGCTGACGTGCTTCGGACAATGCGCTGTTGGTATCCAGGCGAAGGGTCTTGACCGAGATGTTTCGCGCAGCGCTCTCGACAGAGTCCATAAGCCGCCGCCCAAGTCCCAGTCCGCGCGCCGAGGGCGCGACCCATAGGCGCTTGACTTCAGCGAGTTCGCTCCCGGTTCCTTTCAGGCCGACGCAACCGAGCGGCAGGCCGTCCGACATCGCCACGAAGAACGCACCGCGTGGGGACATCATATCGGTGGCGTCGGGATCTCGCGAAAGCGAAACCTCAAAGCCACCTTTGAAGCGACGCGAGAGCTCGCTGTAGTATTTGCCAAGGCAGTAGCGTGCCTCTTTTCCCCTCGGGTCCGCTTCCTCGATGCTGATGCGGCTACGTCCGAACGCGGCCGCGATTGTATCCATCGCGGCCAGCAGCGCCTCGGGATTGTTGTGGCGGGCGAGGATGGCCTCGGCCTGCGAATTGGAAATCGCCTCGTAAGCGTTGAATTCGTGCCGACCGGTCCTCGTGAGCCTGGCGATGCGACGGCGCGCATCATCGTGATGCGGCATGGTCTTGATGAGGCCCTCGTCCTCCAGGCTGCGGAGCAGACGGCTCATAAGGCCTGAATCGAGGTCGAGATAGTCGCGCAGTTCTGCGACATCGACCCGTCCGCGACCGATCGCGTTGAGCACGCGAGCCGCGCCCAGCGGCCGTCCGCGTCCGAGGAATGAGGTGTCGAGCGCACCGACTTCCGAGGTGGCGGCACGGTTGAACCGACGGACGCGTGAGATCGGGTCGAGCATATTACCTGACTCTAGTCAGATAATAAATCTTGTCAATTCCGGGACGCCGGGCGCGTCGCTCCCGGGGCGAAGAAAGACAAGGGCGCCAAGGGCGAAGCCTGGACCGGCGTCCGCAATTTCACCGCGACCGAATGGAAGATGGTCTGCAAGATGGATTGGCTCTGACCGTCCTTATCTCGAGACGAGCGGCGCAGAATTGCCCAACTGAGGCGCAGGTCGGGCTACAGGTTCACGCCTTTCTTGCGCAATTCCTCAATCATCCGCTTCTCCATCTCGTCGCCGACCGACCGACCGAACTTTCCCCCGATGACCATGATCTCCTGTGTCACCGTTGGCAATTTCTGCAGAAGTCTTTGGCCCGATGGCGTCTTGTAGAATGCGCTGAGCGCGAGCAGGTCTTCGGTCGAGAAATTGCGCGCGTAGACGATGGCCGCGGCATCGGTCAGTTCGGACATCCGCGCCTTGAAGCCTTCGAGCATGAGCGGCGCCAACGCGTCATATTGCCGATCGACCTCGCTGCGACCCTGCACGATCGAGGGTTTCAGATTCTTGATGATTCCAGGAAGAATCGCAGAAAGCTGCTCATCCAGATGGATGGTAACAATCAATTCCTTCGCCGCCGCCAAGGCTTCCGGCGACGGGGGGACCTGCGCTCTTGCGAGCGGCGCCGAGAGAACAATGAGCAAGGAAAGCAGCCCGATGGTCCGAATGCAGCCGAGCATGCAAATCTCCCGTCAAGGTCCGAAGTGGCGAACTGTATCATAGTATATGCCAGGGATTGTGGAAGGGTGGCGCGCCGCTTTTCACCGGGATCGCTTCGCTGGCGCTCGCAACGGCGTTGTTTCCACCGGATTGGCTGTTTGACATGGGAATCGAAAGCGCCGGCGGGCGCACGACGTCCTATCCCTCTCCGCAGGCGCGCGCGAAACGTGGGGAGGGAGAGACAGGTCACGGCACACGCTGCCGCACGGCTGCCGCCATCGCCACCCGGAGGCTGCTGACGCGGTCTGCGCCCGGTCGCCTTGCACAGTCCCCGGCCGCTGCCGAGGATGATGCACCGGCGGTTCATGATGTTCGCGCCTAGGCCGGGTGCCCGTAGTTTCCCCGGGTCCGGCAGAGGGCAACCTTTAAACTTTACCCGCCACTATGCGGCCAACAACGGGTTGGGCGAGGAAGGTCTTGAAAACGGCTGGCAACATAGAAGCGGCGGCGCACGACGATGCGTCGGGCATAGCGCTGACGCCGGCCCTCGAGGCCGAGGCCGAGCGGCTGTTGGCCGGTCGCACCCGCGACATCCGGTTTTCTACGGAGATGAACCGGGCCTACCGCATGAAGACCTGGCCGCAGCGCAGCAAGATCGCGCGCGCCTGGATGGTCTGGGTCGCGCTGATCAGCCTGGCCTTCGTGCCGATCAGCTATCTTCTTGCACCGGACTCGCTGTGGCTCAGCGGCATCATCAGCGGGCTCCTGGTTCCGACGCTGCACGCCTGTGCCTATCTGGTCTGGCGAAAACCCCACAGCGCCGGCGTCGAAGGCCTGTCGCTGCTGCTGCTGTTGAGCTGCATCATGGTGGCGTACGGTTTTCTCGCCGTCGACGCGGGCGGCAGCGACTACGAGCGCTTTCTCATCTGCATCCTGTATGCCAACACGGTCGCGATCGTGGTGTTCAATCTCGAATATGCCTGGTCACTGTCGCTGATGATCTGCACCACGGCGATCTTCTTTGCCTTCGAAATCTTCAATCCCACGATCAGCCACAAGGAAGCGATCGGCGTCTCGGTGTTTTATGCGATGGGCATCTTCGCGGCGACCATCGCGCGGAAAACCCAGGCGCTGCTCGGCAAGAAGACCTTCCTGATGTCCCTGCGCGACGCCTATCGCAGCGGCGCGCTGAAGCGAGCCAACCAACAGCTGGAGATCCTTGCGACGCGCGACCCGCTGACCGGGCTCGCCAACCGCCGTTCGGCTGCAGAGTTCACCGATCGCCTCTGGCGCGACCAGACTATCCCGAAGGCCAGCATCGCCTTCATCATGGCGGATATCGACTCCTTCAAGCGGCTGAACGACTCGGCCGGCCATGCCGCCGGCGACGTCTGCATCCAACAGGTCGCCGCAGCGATCGAGCAATCGGTGCGATTGAGAGATGACGCCGTGTTTCGCTACGGTGGCGAGGAATTCCTGATCGTGCTCACCAACGCCACCCCCGATCTCGCCTGGACCATCGCAGAGCGGATTCGCCGCGCGGTCGAAGCGCTCGCCGTGGTCAATCCCGGAATAACCGCCATGGACGGCAGCGCCGGCCGGATCACCATCAGCCTCGGCGTCGCGTTCGCGCGCGACGATACGGTGCCGGATCTGGTGATGCGATGGGCGGACGACTCCCTCTACGACGCCAAGCGTTCCGGCAAGAATGTGGTGGTGTTGTCGACCGCTCATGCCGCGCTCGCCGCCGAGCGGTCCATCGCAGTCGTTGCGGCATCGCAGCCCAGCCAGAGCGATCCGCCGCCGCAGTTCGCAAGCAGGATCGCTTGATCGCGCGGCGGGCGCGCGCTTCGAGCCGCTTCCGGTTCTTCGGGAAGCTACGCCGCCGCCGCCGCCATAACCACCTGCGCCAGGAGCTGTTCGCGCTTGGTCTGCGAGCGGTAGCCTTTCATGGTCGCGGCGAAACGCTCGAGGATGCCGTCCTCGAAGGCGGTGACGATGGTGTCGTGGACGTAGCTCTTGCGGCAGATCGCCGGTGTGTTGGACAGTTCATCGGCCGCGGCGCGGACCGCATCCAGCACCTGCCGCTTGCGGCCGTGGGCAGAGGCCGCGGGCGAAATCCGCGACAGCGATTCCAGCACGACGGCCGAGGCCATCAGGGTGCGGAAGTCCTTCAGCGAGATCTTGATGCCGGCGATCTCGCGCAGGAATGCATTCACCGTGGCGGTCGAGACCGCACGCACGGTGCCGGAACCATCGCGGTACTGGAACATGCGCTTGCCGGGCAGGTTGCGCAAAATGCCGATGGCGCGCACCAGCTTGGCCGCGTCGCATTCCTTGCGCACGGCCTTGCCGCCCTTCGCCTTGAAGGTCAGCACGACCGAGTCATCTTCCAGCGTGACATTGGACTTCAGGAGCGTGGTGGCGCCGCGGGTGCCGTTGAGGCGGGCATAGGACTCGTTGCCCGGACGGATCGCGGTGCGAGCGATCAGCTCGATCACGGCCGCGAGCGCGAATTCCCGGGTCGGCCCGTCGCCGGAGAGGTGCATGGAGACATTGCGCCTGATCCGCGGCAACGCGGCGACCAGCTTCGCCAGCCGGTGGGCCTTGCGGTGCTCGCGAACTTTCTCCCAGTCGGCGTGATAGCGGTATTGCAGCCGGCCGGCGGCATCGCGTCCGACCGCCTGCAGGTGCGAACTCGGGTCGGGCGAATAGCGCACCTCCCGATAGGCCGGCGGCACCGCCATCGAGTGCAGGCGACGGATGGTGCCGGCGTGGCGGACCCGCGTCCCGTTGGCGCGGACGAAGGAATAGCTTTTTCCCCGCTTGATGCGGCGGATGGTCAGTTCGTTCTGGTCGCCGAGCGTCAGTCCATGTTCCCTGGCCAGCAACTCGACGGAGGCCGGCGCAACCATCCGCGCGACGCCATAAGGAGCGGCCGAAACGGCCTGCGCAGCTTCAAAGATCTGCTGATGCCTCATGAGTCCAGACGTCCTGCTCGGCTGCCATCCGCATAAGTGCCGGACCGTATCGCCGGTTCCGGCCGAGCCTGCCGGCCCCGGGGACGCCATTTAGGGACTTCGCTTGGACTTGGCCAGCCCCAATCCAGAAAGCAGAGGTGTTTAAATACCTACCAGGTACTGGGCTGGGGCATGGGCGCTCCGTTTTTCGTGCTGTGGCAGGCGCCGCCGCACCCGTGCGGTGGCCTCATCCGCCCTGCGGGAGGCGGGGTAGCCAGAGTTTGATCCTGCGCATGGTCAACGCTCGGCCGAAGGTCCAGCTTGTCGCCCTTGTCGGCAGCCGCTAGCCCGACGCATAATCATTGGAACAATTTCGACGGCAGTGTCCGTGTGCACTTGCCGCAAGGGTGGAGTGGAGGGTCAATATGTCCGACAAGATTTATGATGTGCCCGCAGAGTGGTCCAAGCGCGCTTTCGTCGACGAGGCCAAGTACCGCGAGATGTACGCCCACTCGATCAGCGACCCCAACTCCTTCTGGGCCGAACAGGCCAAGCGTATCGACTGGATGAAGCCCTTCACCAAGGTCGAGAACAGCTCATTCGCGCCGGGCAAGGTCGCGATCAAATGGTTCGAGGACGGCGTGCTCAACGTCGCCTGGAACTGCATCGACCGGCATTTGCACAAGCGCGGCGACCAGACGGCGATCATCTGGGAGGGCGACGATCCGTCGCAGTCCAAGCACATCACCTATCGGCAGCTGCATGACGAAGTCTGCCGGATGGCCAACATCCTGCGCACCCGCAATGTGAAAAGGGGTGATCGGGTCACGATCTACCTGCCGATGATCCCCGAGGCGGCCTATGCGATGCTCGCCTGCGCGCGGATCGGCGCCATCCACTCGGTGGTGTTCGCGGGGTTCTCGCCCGACAGCCTGGCCCAGCGCATCACCGACTGCAAATCCAAGATCGTCATCACCGCCGACGAAGGCTTGCGCGGCGGCAAGAAGGTGCCGCTGAAGGCCAATGTCGATGCGGCGCTGGCCAAGACCGAGGGTGTCGACTGGGTCGTCGTGGTCAAGCGCACGGGTGCAAAGGTCGACATGAACCCCTCGCGCGACCTCTGGTACCATGAGGCGGCCGAGATGGTGACGACCGAATGCCCCTGCGAGCACATGCACGCGGAGGATCCGCTGTTCATCCTTTACACATCGGGTTCGACCGGCCAGCCCAAGGGCGTGCTGCACACCTCAGGCGGCTATCTGGTGTTCGCGTCGATGACGCACCAATACGTGTTCGATTATCACGACGGCGACGTCTACTGGTGCACCGCCGACGTCGGCTGGGTCACCGGCCACAGCTACATCCTTTACGGGCCGCTCGCCAACGGCGCCACCACGCTGATGTTCGAGGGGGTGCCGAATTATCCCGATAATTCGCGGTTCTGGAGCGTCATCGACAAGCACAAGGTCAACATCTTCTATACCGCGCCGACCGCGATCCGGGCGCTGATGCAATCGGGCGACGAGCCGGTCAAGAAGACCTCGCGCAAGAGCCTGCGGCTGCTCGGCTCGGTCGGCGAGCCGATCAATCCGGAAGCCTGGGAATGGTATCACCGCGTGGTCGGCGAGGACCGCTGCCCGATCGTCGACACCTGGTGGCAGACCGAGACCGGCGGCATCCTGATCACGCCGCTGCCCGGCGCGACCAAGCTCAAGCCGGGTTCGGCGACGCTGCCGTTCTTCGGCGTGGTGCCGGAAATCGTCGATGCCGAAGGCAATACGCTGCACGGCGAATGTCAGGGCAATCTCTGCATCGCCAAATCCTGGCCGGGACAGATGCGCACGGTCTATGGCGACCACGTCCGCTTCGAGCAGACCTATTTCTCGACCTACAAGGGCAAATATTTCACCGGCGACGGCTGCCGGCGCGACGCCGACGGCTATTACTGGATCACCGGCCGCGTCGACGACGTGATCAATGTTTCGGGCCATCGCATGGGCACCGCCGAAGTCGAGAGTTCGCTGGTCGCGCACGCCAAGGTGTCGGAGGCCGCCGTGGTCGGTTACCCCCACGACATCAAGGGCCAGGGTATCTATGCCTATGTGACGCTGATGACCGGCGTCGAGCCGAGCGACGAGTTGCGCAAGGAACTCGTTGCCTGGGTGCGCAAGGACATCGGTCCGATTGCCTCCCCCGACCAGATCCAGTTCGCGCCCGGTTTGCCGAAGACCCGCTCTGGCAAGATCATGCGCCGCATCCTGCGCAAGATCGCAGAGGACGAGTCGTCAAGCCTCGGCGACACCTCGACCTTGGCCGATCCCGCCGTGGTCGACGATCTCGTCCTCCACCGCCAGAACAAGAAGGAAAAGTCGGCGTAGGTCCGAACCTCCAACCGGCTTTCCGGAACGGCAGCGCGTTGCGCCGCCGGTCCGGGGTCGGTTCGAACGGCGGCGCTTCGCATCAGTCTGGTCCGGAAGCTGCGCAACTCATTGGTCGATGCTTCGCATCGCCCGGAGGATGTTGCGCTGCGTCCGGGACCTGCACGCGAAACACTTGGGCGCGCGATGACACACTTTTCAGGGGCCTCCGCGCCGTCGCGGCACGTTTCCCAAAGAGTGTTGTTTCCAAGTCATTTACTTTGTTTCCAACATTTTCTTTTGTTCCCTTCAGCCCAGCCGGTCCGGAGGACCGCGTGGAAACCGCCCGGTTAATGGACGCGGCTAAAAATGCGTGGGCTACCGGGCATTTTCAGACCGTTGATTTTGGGGGCCCCGAAATGGGGCGGCTGAGGCGGAGAGATCGATGTCGATGAGAATCGCGGTGGCTTTGGCCGCCACCATCGCAGCAGGGGTCGTCACAGGGTCGGCGGCCGAGGCGCGGCCGGAGCTGGTCGGTGTTCGCAACCAATATTCTGCCGGTACCATTGTGGTGCGAACCAATGAACGCCGGCTCTATCTCATCCTCGATCAGGACCATGCGATGCGCTATCCGGTCGGCGTCGGCAAGGCCGGCAAACAATGGGCCGGCACCACCCAGATCGACGGCAAATACCGTAACCCGGCCTGGTCGCCTCCCGCCGAAGTCAAGCATGACAAGCCGAACATGCCGGACGTGATTCCCGGCGGCTCGCCGCGCAATCCGATGGGCGTCGCGGCGATGACGCTGGCTGGCGGGCAATACGCCATCCACGGCACCAACATGCCGGGCTCGGTCGGCGGCTTCGTCTCCTATGGCTGCATCCGCATGCTCAACCCGGATATCAGCGACCTTTATCAGCGGGTGTCCGTCGGCACGACAGTGGTCGTGACGCGCTGAACGACGCCGGAGCGAAAAGCCGCGCGAGCGCGACGGCCGTGCGGATCTCTATCGCGAGTCCGGTCGGAGATCGCAACACGGAGCCGAGCGAAGATCATCAGCATCTGGCTTAGAGTAGATTCGGGCATCTATTCGGTATTACGAGCCCTTGTATGCAGAATACCCAGAGACCGCAGCGCCGCCAAAACGGCCCGGTCTCAGAAATCCGAGGCGATGCCCTTGGTCTCCCAATCACCGTATCGCGTCGGCTCGGGTCCCTTGGGTCCCTGAAGCTCCTTCGGTCTCGGCACGGCGGCGGACGCGGCCTGGCGGCGCGCTTCCGCCTCGGCTAGCGCGCGCTGGGCCTCCGGCGTCAGCGGCTTGCGCTCCGGCACGGATTTTATAGGACCGTCACTCATCGCCAATCTCCAGGACCGCGGCTCCCCAGCACCGGTCAACAGATTGTGCGGCACACCTGAAAAAGCCAGAGGCGATTCTTATATCGAGCCTATTCGCATGGCAGGTGCTGTTTCTTCTGTGGCGTGCACCGGCGCTAGCGGAATTGCCCCCTTTTCCGAGTAACCTTCCCGCATGCCTTCTCAACGATTCGCACGACCAACCGAAGTGCCAGGTCTCGCGGCGCGGCGGATCGCGGCGGACATTCTCGACGGCGTGCTGCACAAGCAGCGCACGCTCGATGACCAGCTCGACGGCACCGGCGCGCATCCCGGACTGAAACTGCTCGCCGATCGCGACCGCGCGCTGATGCGCCGGCTGGTCGCGACCATCCTGCGCCGGCTCGGCACGCTCGGGCATGTGCTGTCGCGGCTGCTCGACCGCGGTGTCCCGACCGACGCGCCGCGCGCACAAAGCGCGCTGCTGATCGGGGCGGCGCAAATTCTGTGGATGGACGTGCCCGATCATGCCGCCGTGGATCTGTCGGTTCGGCTGGTGCAGTCGGACCGGCGGGCCGCGAAATATACCGGGCTCGTCAACGCGGTGCTGCGGCGATGCGCGCGCGAGGGCGCCAGCCTGGTCGAGGAGGTCGGGTCGCAGACGCTGGATATTCCGCCCTGGCTGCTGGCGCGCTGGACCACGCATTATGGCGAAGACACCGCCAGGAAGATCGCGTTCGCCCTCGAACGCGAGCCGTCGCTCGACATCACCGTGAAAACCGACCCCGCGCAGTGGGCGAGCCGGCTCCACGGCGAGTTGCTCCCGACCGGCACCGTCCGAACCCTGCTGCAGGGATCGGTGACAACGCTGCCGGGCTTCGTGGAGGGAGAGTGGTGGGTGCAGGATGCCGCCGCCGCATTGCCGGCACGGCTGTTCGGTGACGTCAGCGGCAAGACCATCGCCGATCTCTGCGCCGCACCCGGCGGTAAGACGGCACAGCTCGCGCTTGCCGGCGCACGGGTGGTCGCGGTCGACCGCTCGCCGGGACGGATGGCGCGGCTGCGCGACAATCTGGCGCGGCTGCATCTGGCGGCCGAGACCGTCGTGGCCGACGCGGCCGATTGGCAGGGCGGCACCCATGGCGGCTTCGACGGCGTCCTGCTCGATGCGCCCTGCACCTCGACGGGCATCATCCGCCGCCACCCCGACATCGCCTGGCTCAGGCAGGAAGCGGATTTCCCCCCGTTGATCGCCCTGCAACGGCGCCTGCTGCAGCGGGCGGTGGCCCTGCTCAAGCCGGGCGGGATGCTGGTCTACTGCACCTGTTCGCTGGAGGCGGAAGAGGGCGAGGAGGCCATCGCAGCCCTGCTCGCCAGCGAGGCACCGGTAAGCCGGGTGCCGATCGCGGCGAGCGAACTCGCCGGTCTCGCTGAAATTGTAACCGCGCAGGGGGACCTGCGGACGTTGCCGTGCCATCTCCCGAACCCGGACCCCCGGCTTGGCGGGCTCGACGGCTTTTACGCCGCAAGGCTGGTGAAAACCTGACTTTGCATCTGATTTTACACTGGATTTTGGCCGTGGAGCATTGATTCGAAGGCGTTCAAGAGGGTGTATTGGGGTTATTTCCGGATTAAAAGGTTGCGTTAACTGACTCCCCCTCAAATCAAGGCAAGGCGTGGCCGCCGCTCACCGCAGACGCATTTCGACTCTGGTCATGGACCGTTTCGCGCGCCGCATGATGTCGCGCGCAACCGGCGGTTCCGTGGCGTTGTCGCAGCTGTGGCCGGGCCGTACCGATCGCCTGATCATCGCCCCGCACGACCTGCGCACGGCGGACGCCACCCGCGCCGCCGAAATTTATGCCGGCCGTTTCGTGTTCGCGGGCAAGATCGTCACCTGCCACGGGCGCTCGATCTTCGAGCTCGAACCGCCGTCGGAAGACTGGGAGGTGGCGCTGCTCGGCTTCGGTTGGCTGCGGCATTTGCGCGCCGCCGACACCGCGCTGACGCGCGCCAATGCCCGCGCCCTGGTCGACGACTGGATCTCCAATTCGTCCAGCAGGCATCCGATCGCGCGCCGCGCGGACGTGCTGTCGCGCCGGGTGATTTCGCTGTTGTCGCAGGCGCCGCTGGTGCTCGGCGACACCGACGGCAAGTTCTACCGCCGCTATCTGCGCTGGCTGACGCGCGAAATCCGCTATTTGCGCTATGCGATGCTCGACATTCCCGACGGCGTGCCGCGGCTGCAGGTCATGATCGGGCTGTGCTACGCCTCGCTGTGCCTCGCCAACCAGGCGGGCTATATCCGAACCGCCTCGCGACGACTCTCCGATGAATTGCAGCGGCAGATCCTCCCCGATGGCGGCCACATCTCGCGCAATCCCGGCGCGCTGATCGAGCTCCTGATCGATCTGCTGCCATTGCGGCAGACCTTCGCCGCCCGCAATATCGCGCCGCCCCCGGCGCTGTTGAACGCGATCGACCGCATGATGCCGATGCTGCGTTTCTTTCGCCATGGCGACGGCAGCATGGCGCTGTTCAACGGCATGAGCGGTACCTCGTCGGATCTGCTGGCAACCCTGCTCGCCTATGACGATACCCATGGCACGCCGATGGCGAGCATGCCGCACACCGGTTTTCAGCGCCTCGATGCCGGTCAGATGATCGTGATCATGGACACCGGCGCGCCGCCCCCGCCCAATGTCAGCCAGGAGGCCCATGCCGGCTGCCTGTCGTTCGAACTCTCCTCGGCGACCTGCCGCATCGTCATCAATTGCGGCATGCCGTCGACCAGCCGCGACAGCTGGCGCGCCTTCGCGCGCAGCACGGTGGCGCATTCGACCCTGACCTATCACGAGACATCGTCCTGCCAGTTCGTCGAATTTTCGGCGATGAAGCGATTCCTGCATGGCGCGCCGATCGTCTCGGGTCCCGCCATGGTGGAAAACTCCCGCGGCGAAGTCGCCAACGGCACGCTCCTGACCGCGTCCCATGACGGCTATCTCGACCGCTTCGGCGTGGTGCACCGCCGGGTGCTGATGGCGGCCCACGACGGCTCGCGGCTCGATGGCGAGGATACCATCGCGCCGGCGCCGGGGGCGCGCAACAAGGGCGGCGGCACCGACTATGCCTTGCGGTTTCACTTGCACCCGTCGGTCAAGGCGAGCCGGCTCAGCGACGCCCACGGGGTGATGCTGGTGCTGCCGAACCGCGATGTCTGGACCTTCGAAGCGTTCGACGACAGGGTCGAGCTGGAAGACAGCGTGTTCCTCGCCGGCAATGACGGACCCCGGCGCACCGCCCAGATCGTGGTCCGCCAGGATTCGCAGAACGCCCCCTCGATCCGCTGGAGCTTCGTGCGCTCGGCGAGCTCGCCGGCCTCCACGACGGCGCGGCGCAACGCAAGGCGCGAACCGGAATTGCCGTTGTAGGCGAGGGGATCGCACGCGTGACGCCGTGAGGGCCCCGCGGCTTCCTCCCGGGCGGTGCGATCCCTCCCCCCGCGAGCGTGAGCCGAGTGGTGGGGAGGGTGGCCGGCCGAAGGCCGGTCGGGTGGGGGGCGTCTCCGCGGACTCCACACAGCATTTGTTTCGCCGATGAACCCCCACCCGTCACATCGATCGCGGCGCGCGACCCAAAATATCGAAAACAACCCCATGCAAAGTAGCCTGGCGGTCGCCGGCCTGCGCGATTCTGCGAAGGCAATTTGACACGTCGAGACTGGGCAAGACAAATCACCTGCAATATTCGCGGGAGGACTGGACAGGTAGAATCACGTTGAAACGAAAGCGGAAATTCGTCTGAAAAGATTCGAGCCCGCAGGGCTTTTTGCGCACGATCGGGAGAGCTGTGGCCGTGATCCGCGCCCTTTAGGCCGCGTCGGCCACCGCGCGCACTTGCAAGCGAACGCCCGTCTCCGCCTGCAGCAGGCCGATCACGGCCAGCAGGTTTTCGGCCGTGGGATTGCCCGAGGGCCCGAACATCCGCATCAGGCTTTTGGGCGACCGGCCGAGCGCCGCGCCGAGCTTTTCGAAGCCGATCGTGGCGTTGATGCAGGAGCGCAGGGCGGCGCGCCCTTCCTCCAGATTGCCGTCGAGCAGCGCCTGCATCGCCTCGCCGAGCAGGGCTTTGCGGAACTTGACGTCGCGTCGCGCCCGCGCCTGCACCGTCTCGCGAAAACGTCTGGTCAGGGGCATGGTCATTTCCTCCTGGTCCGCTTGGACGCCTTGCGCACCTTGTAGCTACGCCAGTGGCGTAACGCGGTTTGTATGTCGCTCTGCTGCCGCTTCTTGGTGCCGCCGCCGAGCAGAATGACAAGCACCTTGCCGTCCCAGCCGAAATAGATTCGATAGCCGGGGCCGCGATTGATCCGCAGTTCCGAGAGGCCTTCACTCAGCGACTTCGCGTTGGACGTATGGCCCTCACCAAGCCGGTCGATGGCGATCGTGACCCAAGCCGCGGCGTGATCGTCGAGTGCATCGAACCAGCGCCGGAACGGGCTGACATCCTCGTCAGTGACAAATTCCTCGATGCGGATCATATGGTACCATTTAGGTTACCATATGGCAAGCAGGATTCAGCGTGACCCCTCGCCTCCATTGCCGTTTCGCGCACGGCAGGACATTCGGCAGCGGGGAAACAAAAGTAGACATCGGCAGCGTCCCTCAAAGCCAGAGCGGAAGGGGCGGCGATTTCATGCTCTTTGGCCTAACTCCATTCTCAAATTGTAACGTAGTACACTACAGCCTCCGCGCGATTTTATAGGCGGCACGCCGTTGGCGATATTGGTCATCACGTAGTACATTGGCTTATGTCGATGACGAAACGCAAGCCGGCGACGATCGGCGAGATTCTAGTCGAGGAGTTCATGAAGCCGATCGGCCTGACGCAAGGCGCGCTGGCTGAGGCCATGGGCGTGCAACGCAAGCACGTCAATGAGCTGTGCAACGACCGCCGCAACGTGACCGCGGCGACGGCGCTCATTCTCGCCCGTGTGTTCGGCAACAGCCCGGATTTCTGGCTGAATGCGCAGCGGCGCATCGACCTCTGGGAGGCGATGCATTCGCCGACCGAACGCAAACGGTTCGAGCGCGCGCGGCCGCTGACGTCGGCGGCGTGAGCGGAAAAGCGGAAGTGATTTATTTTTTGCGGGGGGCTAGCCCAGCGAACCCCGGAGGCTCATCGACGCTGTGTTCAGTCCAGGAAGATGGTTTCAATGTCGCGTCGACCATCAAGGACGCGAACGATCTCCGGGATATCGTTTCGAACGCGATAGAAAATGACATTGGGATGCGAAACCATTGAGCGCAGGCCAGGCCGCACCTCATCTCGCATGCGGCCGACGAGAGGATGCTGTTTGAGGATGGCGCAGGTCTCGGCGACCTCACGAACAATCTTTTCTGCCGTGCGCTGCCCGGCCGCTTCGACATAAAAATCCCAAATGGCCTGCAGATCGGCAATCGCTTCAGGCGACCAGATAAGTTGCGGCGTCTCACCGAGCGCCACGACGGTCCCGGGCCTCCGCAACAAACTTGTCGATGTCGAGTTCCCTGCCCCGGCCGGCATCGAGCGACTGTTCGGCGCGATCGATGTCCGCGCGGAGTCGGCGGAGCTTCTCGACATGGGTCAACAGCTGACGGCCGATGGCCTCCTGATCGGATTCCGGCAGCGCCGCGATCTCGTCCATTGCTTCCTTCATCACTTTTGTCATTCGCGACATTCAATTTTCTCTCAGTTCGAACCGATGAGGCCCTCAATCGTGACGATAGCTAACGGATCGGGCTCTCACGCGTTGGCATTATATCATAGTGCAGGTCCGACGGGACGGGTGTCGAATACAAGATTATTCCCGCGGCGAAGTGCCAGAGTGACGAGGAAACTCCGCTAGGAAAGTCTTACGCCACCCGCCGTAGCGCTTCGGCTATGGCGCTCGGTAGAGCGCGGCGGGTGGGGGAAGGTCTATCCTGTCGATCAGTGCGTCTTGCGGAAGCACCCCCACCCCCGCCCTCCCCCGCAAGCGGGAGAGGGAGCGCACTTCCGTCGTAGCAACAATTCGATCTCATCTCATCACGCTCTAGCAAGGCCCCGGTCACCCCACCCCGATCGCTGGCGCGATCGACCTCGAGAGCGAGCTTCGCTCGCCTCGGACCCCTCCAGGGGCGGGTAAGAAGGTGGCCGGTCGGGCTAATATTCCCCCGGACCTGTCCACATCCCCGGCGCCCCGGTTTCGCTGCTCCCGAAACCGTGCTACCCGGCGGCCCTCAAGCTCAGGATTTCATCATGACCGACACTCTCCGCCGCGTGACCCGCGCGCTGCTTTCCGTTTCCGACAAGACCGGATTGGTCGAGTTCGCCCGCGCCCTTGCCGGCCACGGCGTTGCGCTGGTCTCGACCGGGGGAACGGCGAAGGCGATCGCCGCAGTGGGGCTGAAGGTGACTGATGTCTCCGAGCTGACCGGCTTTCCCGAGATGATGGACGGCCGGGTCAAGACGCTGCATCCCAAGGTGCATGGCGGCCTGCTCGCGATCCGCGACAATGCCGAGCACGCGGAGGCGATGCAGGCGCACGGCATTGCGCCGATCGATTTGCTGGTGGTCAATCTCTATCCGTTCGAGGCCACCGTCGACAGGGCGGCCTCCTTCGCGGAATGCATCGAGAATATCGATATCGGCGGTCCGGCGATGATCCGGGCTGCTGCGAAAAATCACGACGACGTCGCGGTCGTGGTCGAGCCGCAGGACTACCAGGCGATTCTCGATGAACTCGCGGCCAACCAGGGCTCGACCACGCTGGCGCTGCGCCGGCGGCTTGCGGCCAAGGCCTATGCCCGCACCGCGGCCTACGATGCGGCGATCTCGAACTGGTTCGCGGACGAACTCAAGACCGAGGCGCCGGATTTTCGCGCCTTCGGCGGCCGGCTGATCCAGGCGCTGCGCTATGGCGAGAACCCGCACCAGACCGCTGCCTTCTATCGCACCCCCGACAAGCGCCCGGGGGTTGCCACCGCGCGGCAGCTGCAGGGCAAGGAGCTGTCCTACAACAATATCAACGATACCGACGCGGCCTATGAATGCATCGCCGAGTTCGATCCCGAGCGCACCGCGGCCTGCGTCATCGTCAAGCACGCCAACCCTTGCGGCGTCGCCGAGGGGCCCGATCTCGTCAGCGCCTACCGCAAGGCGTTTGCCTGCGACACCCAATCGCCCTTCGGCGGCATCATCGCCGTCAACCGCACGCTCGATGCCGAGGCCGCGCGCGCCATCACGGAGATCATGACCGAGGTCATCATCGCACCTGACGCGACCGAGGAGGCCATGGCCGTCATCGCCAAGCGGCGCAATCTGCGCCTGCTGCTTGCAGGCAGCCTCCCCGATCCGCGCGCGCCGGGCTTGACCGCGAAGACGGTGGCCGGAGGGCTGCTGGTGCAGAGCCGCGACAACGCCGTGGTCGACGACATCGCGCTCAAGACCGTGACGGCGCGCGCCCCGACCGAGGCCGAACTGCGCGATCTCAAATTCGCCTTCCGCGTCGCCAAGCACGTCAAATCCAACACCATCGTCTACGCCAAGGATCTCGCCACCGTCGGCATCGGCGCCGGGCAAATGAGCCGGGTGGATTCGGCGCGGATCGCCGCGCGCAAGGCGCAGGATGCCGCCACTGAGGCCAAGCTGGCGCAGCCGCTGACGGTGGGTTCGGTGGTGGCGTCGGACGCGTACTTTCCGTTCGCCGATGGCCTGCTCGCCTGCATCGAGGCCGGCGCGTCAGCGGTGATCCAGCCCGGCGGCTCGATCCGCGACAACGAGGTGATCAAGGCCGCCGACGATGCCGGCATCGCCATGGTGTTCACCGGCGTGCGGCATTTCCGGCATTGATTTGAGTGGCGCGCCGCTTGCTCCACCTCTCCCCGCTTGCGGGGAGAGGTCGAAATTCGCGGGAGCGAATTTCGGGTGAGGGGGACTCTCCGCGGGCTGAATTCGCGGGGAGAGCCCCTCACCCCGACCCTCTCCCCGTAAGAACGGGGCGAGGGAGCACACCTCCGTGGCCGCGACACCGAATCCCAGCACGCGCTACTCCCTCACCCGCGCCAGCAGCGCCAATCCCGCCACGAAGAACAGCACCAGCACCGCCATGCCGGCCTTCTGGCTTGCACTCACCGCGGTGACGATGCCGATCAACAACGGGCCGATGAACGAGGTGACCTTGCCGGTCAGGGCGAACAGGCCGAAATATTGCGCGATGCGGTCCTTCGGCGCCATGCGGATGAGCAGCGTGCGCGACGCGGCCTGCAACGGTCCGCCGGCGGCTCCAATCAGACAGCCCAGCAGCAGATAGGCCCGCTCGGCGGCGGCGGCAAACAGTGGACCGCCTGATACCGGCGGGGCGACCGGCACGAACAGGACGTGCTCCTTGTCGACCAGCAGGATCGCGACGATGGCAAGCAGCAGGATGCTCATGCTGCCGGCGATCACGCGCTTCGGACCAAGCGCGTCGTCGAGCTGGCCGCCGAGCCAGGCGCCGAAGGTGCCGGCGACCGCCAGGATGATGCCGAAGGTGCCGATCTGGATCGTGTTCCAGCCGAAGGTGCCGGCGGCATAAATGCCGCCGAACGCAAACAGCGACACCAGGCCGTCGGTATAGATCATGTTGGCGAGCAGAAAGATCGCCATCGATCGCTGCTTCGGCAGCAGGCCCAGCGTCTGGCGCAATTCGACGAGGCCCGTGCGCAACGCGGCGCGCACCGGCAGCCGCGCCGGATAGTCCGGCGTCAGCAGGAACATCGGCAGCACGAAGACGATGAACCAGATGCCGGTCAGGGGTCCCGAGATGCGATCGCCCTGATGCGAAACCGGATCGAGCCCGAACAGCGGCGTGAAGCCGAACAGCGTGCGGCCGCTCTCCGGACTTGCGGCGAGAAAGCCGAGCACGAGGATGAGGCTCAAAATGCCGCCGACATAGCCCGTGGCCCAGCCGGTACCTGACAGGCGGCCGATGCGGTCCGGCGGGACCAGCGTCGGCATCATCGAGTTGTTGAAGACGGTGGCGAATTCGACGCCGATGGTCGCAATCCCATAGGCAACGAGCAGCAGCGGGATCGCACTGAGGTCGCCGGGCCTGCCAAACCACATCAGGCCGGCGCCGATCACCAGGAGCGCGCCGAACCCGGCGATCCACGGCTTGCGGCGGCCGCTGGCATCCGCAATCGCGCCCAGCACCGGCGACATCAGTGCGATGATCAAGCCGGCAGCCGCGGTTGCAAATCCCCACAGCGCCTGGCCCGCGGCCGGATCGGACGCGACATGCGTGGCGAAATAGGGCGCGAATACGAAGGTGGTGATCAGGGTGAAAAAAGGCTCCGCCGCCCAGGCGAAGAAGATCCAGCTGATAACGGCTGAGCGGGGAGGATAAATCCGCTGCGCGACAGCATCGCCTGACTCAATCGCGGTCACAGCCATTACAAAATGTCCTTCGCAATCACGGCCACGCGCTTTGCCAGGGGGCCCGCGAACCATATAGCATTCGCCATCGGCCTGATGGTCTCCACCCGTGGTGAAAGTTTGATGATCCCGTCCTTGATCAGCCGGCGCAAAATCGTCGGCACAGCCGTGCTGGCGCTTTGCTTCCTGCTGCCGGCCTCCGCCCAGCCGCCCGGCCGCGCGGTTTACACGCCTCCCCCGCCAGATTCGAGTCATGCGGTTGCAGCCGAACACGGCATGGTGGTGGCGCAGGAGAAGATTTCCGCAGGGGTCGGCGCCGACATCCTGAAGCGCGGCGGCAACGCCGTCGATGCCGCGGTCGCGACCGGCTTTGCCATGGCGGTGACTTACCCTCGCGCCGGCAATATCGGCGGCGGCGGCTTCATGGTGATCCATCTGCGCGCGGGGCCTGAGGACATCGCCATCGATTATCGCGAGACCGCGCCGGCGGCGACCACGCCGCAGATTTTTCTCGGCGCAGACGGCAAGCCCGACAATGCGAAGTCACGCGATTCGGCGCTTGGCATCGGCGTGCCCGGCACCGTCGCAGGGCTGGCGCTGGCGCTGGAGAAATACGGCTCCGGCCAATTCACGCTTGCCGAGCTGCTCAAGCCCGCGATCGAACTCGCCCGCGACGGCTTTGTCGTCACCGATGACATCGCCGACAGCCTGCCGGACTGGCATCGAAGGCTGTCGCACTGGCCGGCGTCGGCAAAGCTGTTCTCGCGCCCCGACGGAACTCCGCTGCAGGAAGGCGACCGGCTGGTTCAGACCGATCTCGCGGCAACGCTGAGCGCGATCGCCGCGGAGGGTCCGCGCGGATTCTATCAAGGCGCGATTGCCGAGCAGCTGGCCAAGGCGGTTGACGACGCCGGCGGCATCATGACGGCGGATGATCTGAAATCCTATGCCGCCGTGGTCCGCCCTCCGGTGCACGGCACCTATCGCGGCTACGACATCGTCTCGATGCCGCCGCCGTCCTCCGGCGGCATCGTGCTGGTGGAAACCCTGAACATCCTGGAAGGCTTTCCGCTTGGCGAGGCGAAGCAGGGCTCGGCCGCTTCGCTGCATTTGTTGATCGAGGCGATGAAGCGGGCCTATGCGGACCGCGCGCACTATCTCGGCGATCCCGCTTTCGTCAACGCCCCGACCTCGGCGCTGATCGCCAAGGACTACGCCGCAAAACTGCGCGCCAGCATCGATCCCGACCACGCCACGCCGGCCAGCGACGTGCCGCGGATCGCCCCGCCGCATGAAGGCAGCAACACCACGCATTTCTCGGTGGTCGACAGCCAAGGCAACGCCGTCAGCAATACCTACACGCTGAATTTTCCCTACGGTGTCGGCCTCGTCGCCGAGGGCACCGGCGTGCTGCTCAACAACGAACTCGACGACTTCACCGCGGCGCCCGGCGCCGCCAATGCCTATGGCCTGGTCGGGTTCGAGGCCAATCTGCCGGGGCCGGGAAAACGGCCGCTGTCCTCGATGTCGCCGACCATCGTGCTGAAGGACGGCAAGGTGGTGCTGGTGACGGGCACGCCTGGCGGCAGCCGCATCATCTCGACCGTGCTGCAGGTGATCGTCGATGTGCTGGACTACAAGATGGATGTCGCCGCCGCGGTGGCGGCGCCGCGCCTGCACCATCAATGGCTACCCGACGAGGTCCGGATCGAGCGCGGTTTTCCGGATGACGTGCTCGCCGAGTTGCGCGCCAAGGGCCATCATGTGCTGGAACCGATGGGCCCGACCTCGGCCAATTCCATACTGGTGACGGCGAACGGATTGCTCGGCGCGCCCGATCCGCGTACCCGTGGGGCCGAAGCGGCGGGGCAGTGACCGACCGACCCCGCGGCTCGCCTGCCAACAGTCAATGCTCCCGCGCAAGACGCGGTAGGCCTGCAGACGGAGGAGGCGCAATGACATCGCTCAAGGGCAAGACTCTTTTCATCTCCGGCGCGAGCCGCGGCATCGGGCTTGCGATCGCGTTGCGCGCGGCGCGCGACGGCGCCAATGTCGCGATCGCCGCCAAAACCGCGGAGCCGCATCCCAAGCTCAAGGGCACGATCTATACCGCAGCCGACGAGGTGCGCGCCGCCGGCGGCAAGGCCTTGCCGATCCTTTGCGATATCCGCGACGAGGCCCAGGTGATCGCGGCGATCGACCAGACGGTCGCGGAATTCGGCGGTCTCGATGTCTGCGTCAACAATGCCAGCGCCATCAGCCTGACCGACTCGCAGGCCACCGACATGAAGCGGTTCGACCTGATGATGGGTATCAACACCCGTGGCACCTTCATGGTGTCGAAATACTGCATCCCGCATCTGAAGAAGGCGGCGAATCCGCATATCCTGATGCTGTCGCCGCCGCTCGACATGAAGGCCAAATGGTTCGCGCACTCGACCGCATACACCATGGCCAAGTTCGGCATGAGCATGTGCGTGCTCGGCCTCTCCGCCGAACTGAGATCCGCAGGCGTCGCGGTCAACGCGCTGTGGCCGCGGACCACGATCGCGACCGCTGCGGTCGGCAATCTCTTAGGGGGAGAGGCGATGATGCGCGCGAGTCGCACGCCCGAGATCATGGGCGATGCCGCGTACGTCATCCTCACCAGGCCGTCGCGTGAGTTCACCGGCCAGTTCTGCATCGACGACAAGGTGCTCCATGCCAGCGGCGTCAGCGATTTCGAACGTTATCGCGTCGACCCGTCGCAGCCCCTGATGTCGGATTTCTTCGTGCCGGAGGATGACGTGCCGCCGCCCGGGGTCACCGTGCAGTCGCTGCCCTCGGTTGGCGGAGTCCAGAAGGCGGGGTAGCGCGCGGGGAGGACGCGGTGGTGTCGCGAAAGCTGATGACTGCGGCGATCGTGCTCGCGGTGCTCGCCATGCTGTGGTCAAGCTACCGGCCCGACCGCGCCGTTCGGGTCGCTACCAATGTCGTCGCCGACGTTCTCTGCGCCAAGACCTTCGTCTCCGGCCTCGATCCGCAAGCCGTGTTCGCGGAGACCATGGAGCGTCCCGGCATTCGCCGGTTGCGGTGGGGGATGCGTTATCAGATCGATCGCGCCGGCGGGACCGTCGATACGTCCATGCTGGGTCTGTTTGCCGGCCGCGCCGCTTTTCATGACGGATTCGGCTGCGTGCTGCTGCACGGATCGCAAGCGCCCTATGTCTTGAAGAGCGATATCGAAGCGCTGCAGACGCCGAAGAATCCGCCGCTGCTGCCCGAGATCGCCGGTCCCGGTTTAATCGAGCCGTCCGATCCGGCGCTGAAAGCCGCGCTCGATCATGCCTTCGAGGAGCCCGAGACGCCGCCGTTGCGGCGCACCAAGGCCGTGGTCGTGGTCCGCGACGGCCAGGTGATTGCCGAACGCTATGCCAATGGGATCGGCATCGACACCCAGCTGATCGGGTTTTCCATGACCAAGTCGGTGGTCAACGCGCTGCTCGGCATCATGACCGAGCAGGGGTTTTTGAGCCCCTCGATCCCGGCGCCGATTCCCGAGTGGCGCGGTGCGGACGACCCGCGCCGAGAGATTGAGGTCGGGCATCTGATGCGCATGACCACGGGCCTTGCACTGGACGAGACCAATACCGGTTTCGATCCGTCGAGCCTGATGTACCTCTATAGCGACATGGCCGGCTTTGCCGTCGACGCGCCGATGATGGCGCCGCCCGGAAAACGCTGGGCCTATTCCAGCGCGACCACGCAACTGCTGGCGCGGATCATCCGCGACGCCGTTGGCGGACCCGAACAGACGCTGGCCTTCGCCTGGCGCGAGCTGTTCAATCCGCTCGGCATGCGCCATGTGACGCTGTCCTTCGACGGCTCCGGCACGTTGCAGGGCGCCGCCAACATGCTGGCGAGCGCCCGGGACTGGGCGCGCTTCGGTCTGCTCTATCTCAATGATGGCGTCATCGGGGGAAAGCGCATTCTGCAGGCGGACTGGGTGGACTATTCCGCCGCCGCCACGCTCGACACCGACTATGGCGCCGGCTTCTGGACCAATCGCAGCGAGCGGGACAATGCCAAAGGCCGCGTCCGCGCCGGAATGCCGCGCGATGCGTTCTTTGCTTCAGGCAATCTCGGCCAGCGCATCGTCATCCTGCCGTCGCAGCATATGGTGGTGGTGCGCCTCGGGGATTCGGTCGCCCCGGATGGCGACATCCACGGCCTCACCCGGCTGGTCAGAGAAGTGATCGCGGCGACGCAGGGGTGATTCGTTACACGCTCAGACCGTTGAGCGTCGCGCGCCAATGGATTTCGCGTTCTCTGAGCAATTTGTCTCTGACGTAAGCCAGCTCCTCGTCCTTCAACCGCTCGAGCGATTCGAAACTGAAATCCTCTCCGCCGTGCGCCGACCACGCATTCTGCAGGTCGGCGTTGCCATGGCCGCCGGCGCGCAGCGAAAACCAGATGCGGTTCTGGACGGTTTCGAGGTTCAAGGTCTGCCCGATCCAGATTTGCCCTGATCCCGCGCAGCGAACCGCAAAGATACCCGCGACGCTGGTGCGCTTCTTGTACGCCGCAATCGCCGCCTTCCTGTCCTCGGTCTTCATGGCAGCACGTGCTCCGGTTCCGTTCGCCGGATCCGATAACAGGCAATGGTGTCGCCGTCAATTATACCCGGGTAATAATGCGATGGAACCGGAGGGCTCAGCGCCCGACCGTGTACGGCCCACCCTTGTCCAGCGCGCGTTGATAGGCCGGGCGGGCGTGAATCCGATCGAGAAACGCCATCGCCTTGGGATGGCCCTGCTCAAGACCCGCACGCGCGGCCGCGGCTTCCAGCGGGAAGCTCATCTGGATGTCGGCGGCGGTGAATTCATCGCCGGCGAACCATGTGCTGTTGGCGAGTTCGCTTTCCCAATACGCCATGTGCTGCTTGAGCTGCGGATTGACCAGGGTGGCGAGCGCCTGGTTGGACACTTTGCGCACCAGCGGCCGCAGCAAAGCGGGGGCGCGCTTCGGCATGATGGTAAAGAGCAGCTTTAGAAGCAGCGGCGGCATCGCCGAGCCTTCGGCGTAGTGGAGCCAATAGGTGTAGCGCAGCCGCTCCGGCGTGTTCGGGGGCGGGATCAGCCGCCCGTCTCCGTAGGTCGCGACGATATATTCGACGATCGCCCCGGACTCGGCGATGGTGTTGCCGTTGTCGGTGATGACGGGGGATTTGCCGAGCGGGTGGACCGCAATCAATTCTTTCGGCGCCCGCATATCGGGCTGGCGCTGGTAGCGCACGATCTCGTAGGGGACGGCGAGTTCCTCGAGCAGCCACAGCACACGCTGCGAGCGGGAATTGTTGAGGTGATGAACAGTGAGCATGGCGGTCCCCGGCGTTTCGCCGACTACGTAACAGGCAGGCGACGGCTTAGCGATGCGGAAACGAAATGCATTCTCCATTAATTTACCCGGATGATATTGACTCGCCTATTTTATCCGGGTAAAAACTATTCGAATGAACACTGCAACAGTCATGACCAAAACCTTTACCGCCTTCGCAGGACACCAGCGCCTCGCCTCGGGCGCGCTTGCCGAAATCGCGCTCGCGATCAGGAGGGCGGAGCACATCTCCGGACCGATTTCGATCTTCAGCGATACGACCGGACGCCCGATCGACCTCGATCTTCGGGGGACCGACGATGAAGCGCTGGCGCGGCTGCCGAAGACGACATCCCCAGAGCGGACACCGGACGACTCACCGCCCGCAGAGCCGCGCGGGCGCGGGCGGCCGCGGCTGGGCGTGGTGGCGCGTGAAGTGACCTTGCTGCCGCGGCACTGGGACTGGCTCAACGCCCAGCCCGGCGGCGCCTCGGTGGCGTTGCGCAAGCTCGTCGAGCAGGCGCGGCGCGTCAATGGCGATGCGGATCGCGCCCGCACATCGCGCGAGGCCGCGTACCATTTCATGGCGGCCATGGCCGGCAACCTGCCCAATTTCGAGGAGGCGGCGCGGGCGCTGTTTGCGGACGACAAGCGGCGCATGGCCAGCCTGATCGCGCTGTGGCCCGCCGACATCCGCGACCACATCGTCAAGCTCGCCTTCACCGATCGCGCGGACTAGCCGATCGATTCCATGAAACCAATCGTTTCCAGCCACGAGCGTTGTCCTCTCGCTCCCTCTCCCGCTCTTGCGGGGGA
>Ga0307508_10000107_pt1 | contig 97818 bp, 79 predicted proteins | sample 9_EM_MG_FD_203089 | JGI IMG/M metagenome (GOLD analysis project Ga0307508, IMG submission 203089) | Populus trichocarpa ectomycorrhiza microbial communities from riparian zone in the Pacific Northwest, United States - 9_EM | ecosystem: Host-associated > Plants > Roots > Unclassified | place... | reverse complement strand
TCCGCAGGAACGCACAGCCCCTCAAACAGTGCGCCTGTGTGCCCATTCGGCCCCGCTTCGCTCGTGATGCTGGTCATGCCAAAGAACACGCAGCATTCGTGCCGGTAAATGTTCACAGACTCTGAGCCCGATACAGGCCATGTGGGCACGCTCAAGCGGCGCGTTCGCGGTCGTCCCGCGGACCCGCGAATCCATCGCAGCCTGCCTGTCCGGCTGGACACTTCACTCCTGCCATGGCCGGCACCTCGACGGCGCACCGCTCGACAAGACAGCACAGGAGGCTCGTCGCATCATGATCTCGAACCTGCTGTCCTTGGGCCAGATGAGCCCGAACTCCCTGTCGGCCATCGAGAAGACTTTGGCGGCACTGGGCAAGCTCAACGGTGGAGCAACAGCAAGCGCCGCAGACATGGCACGCGCCGCGGTCCAGTGCATCGTCCCTCGCGAGCAAGCGCCGGCCTTCCTGCAGTGGTTCACCCAGGCCACGCCGACAAAAACCCCGTCGGAAAAACCGCAACCCTATCGGCTTGCGGCCAACATGCTGCAACGGGCTGCGAGCGGGTCTTCGCGGCTGACGGCTGCAGCTTCCTAAGCAGCTCGATAGTTGCCGAGCGGTGTCCGGCAACGACGACGTTTCTTCACCACTCTCACGCCACCGACACTTGCCGCAGGCCCGCGCTCGCGGCAACGTGAACACGTCGAGCGTCACCTCCAGGGAACAACGGCTTTCGGCCAGACCTGTCGTTGAGTGGACTGCCGTGTAGCCGGAGCGGGCACCAGTCCTCCAGCACACGCACGAGGCGGCCTCTTTGATGTGTGACGCCGCCGACGGAGGCCGCGGCGGTGCTTCGCGCGGACGCTACAGAACTTCGCCCGCACTCGCTGCGGGCGGCGCAAGCGAACCCACAGTTGCGTCACAACCGGCAAGCCCCAGCGAGTACCCCATGAGCGCTATCGATCCCATCTCCTCCGTCAACCGCGGCACGTCTGCTCTAGAGTTGTACCGCGCTTCGCTGTACGCCGACAGCACGCCCGCGCCCGCGCAAGCCGGGAATGTCGTTACGCCGACGCAGCTCATGCTGGTGCAGCAGCTGATCCTCAGCCTCCTGCAGCAGCTGCAACAAGCGCTGCAGGGCCCGCAGGGCGGTGCCGGCCAAGGCATGGGTGGCAGCAGCGGCAACGCCGGTGGCAACGGCCTGGGCGGAAACAACAGCCTCGGCTCGGGCGGTGTGCCATCGGTGCAGCGGCCGGCAGCGAGCCCCTCCTCGCCCTCGCTGGCGACTACGCACTCGCCCGCAGCGGCTGCGTCTGTCGGCGCCTCCGGCAGCGCCAGCGACAGCCCCGCGGTGAGCACCAGCCGCCCCGCGAGCGCGGTGCTGCCGCCGCACACGGGCGAGGTCGAGGTCAACAAGCCCATCATCGTTGGCGCGGGCGAGACCTTCGACGGCAAGAACCAGCTCTTCAAAGCGGGCGCCGGCCTCAGCGGCAATTCGGCGGAGACGTACCAGCCGGTGTTCGTCCTCGGTCCCGGCGCCACGATCAAGAACGTGCAGTTCGAAGGCGGCGACGGCATCCACCTGTTGGGTGATGCCAAGCTGGACAACGTGCACGCGGTGCGCGGCGGGCCGGACGACATGGTCACCATCGACGGCCCCGGCAACAGGGCTCACGACGCGCAGCTGGCTGGCATATCGCCAGACTCGATCCCGTCGCGGCCGGCCGAGGTGGAGATCAAGAACTCCTCGTTCCGCCATTCGCACGACAAGGCCATCCAGGTGAATGGCGATGCCAACCTGAAGATGAGTGGCATCTATGCCGAGGACGTGGGTCAGCTCATGGTCACGATCGGCGGCCAGCCGATCAAGGCAAACGTGTCGCTCACGGATTCCACGCTCGCGGGCCTGCGCTCGCACATGATCCGCGTCGATTCGCGCGACTCCACCGTCAACATCAGCAACGTCAGCACCGACAACGGCCGCATCCAGGTGATGGCCGGCGACCCGAGCAAGGTGACCGGCGCGACGACGGTGATGGCCTCGACCGACCCGGCCTGAGGCAGCCGTCCGGCTTGCTCACTTGCCCGAAGAGAAGAATCGGCGCCGGTCGACCAGCGCGTGAGCGATCGTCCCTCGGCTTCGTCTTTCGGCGACACACCCGATGACCGTCGCGCTGCAGCAGTATCTGCACACGAAGGTCGGCTGCTTTCGATTGGCTACCTGTTCTCGACGGCCTGGTGGGGGTTTTCGATGTCCTCGTTGGACTCTTCCCGTGAGTGCAAGCCTAGTCGCTGCTTCACCCAGGCACCGATGTCCGGCAAGCGACCTGCCGACTCGCCGACGAAGGCGATCGCGTTCATCGCGGCGTGGTTGACCTTGCTGGCCGCTGCCTTGGCGGCATCCTTGGTGGCGCCGGACAGACGATCCGCACCCGCAGCGACGATGGGAGCGCCGATCTCAATGGTGGCGGTCATGAGGGCCATCAGCGCCACACTGGACGCCCGCTTGCCCGTCATGACACTCCAGTCGGCACGGTCGGACGGCAGTGCGCCGTGGCTCCCGGCTTCGGCATGGCCCGCGGTGTCGATCATCGAGTTGGCAGCGAAGAGCTCGGAGATGAACAGACCGACGGTGGCCGTCACCGCCAGCGGCACCGCCGGCTGCATCAGAGCCAAGCCGACGCTGCGGGCCACATTGACCAGGCTGTCCCTGTAGCTGCTTTGCATCTTGTCAATGACCTCGCCCAGATCGCTGCGCAGCAGCATGCGGGCGTCGTAACCGGTGGTGCCCGTAAGGTTCTTGAACTGCACGGCTGCCGAGGCCGCGATACCCAGGCCGGCGTCGATTCCTACGTCGATCCGATCGGCGGTGAGGCGCAGGATCGAGCCGTCCTGCACGCCATGCAGGTGCCTTTCGGCAAAAGCCTGGACTCCGGGAGCCGGGATGCGCCACATGTTCTTCAGAAAGTTGGCACTCGTGGCCAGCTTCATCGAATTCATGATGGCCTCTGCGCCCCTCGGGACTTCAATGGAGGGCGGCAAGTTTGCGTTGCCTTCGACTCCGTTGTAGAGCAGTGGCTTCACCGTGGCCTTGCCCATGACGCTGATGACCACGTCCAGGCCTCCGACACCCAAGCCGACCAGCATGCCCACCAGCGACGGATTGCGCAGAATGTGAGGGGGCAGTTTGGCCTCCAGTTTCTCGCTCGCGACCTCCAGGCCGATAGCGTAGCCCGCGTTGCCGGTCAGGCCCATGACGCCGACAGCAAGGACGGCGTCGTGCCGCCAGGCGGTCTTGAGCAGCCCCGCCACCTTCTCGCGCGTGTCGAAACCCTTCTCTCGCAGCACACCAGCGTTCTCAACGAGACGCGCCTCGACGTCTCGCGACAATTCCTGCACACCGAGCGACGCCATCACCGTACCCTGGAGCTGGCTCGCCATGATGTGGTCGCTCAGCGGAGAGTTCGGCGGCAGCCGCATCGATATCAGCGGCGCCTGCGAATCTGGCGGGCGAACCGGAGTGGTATCCACGCTCGCCCGGGTCCGCGCGCGCAGCCCTTCGGGTCCGCCGAATTGCGGAGGCCGGTGCACTGGGACGACTTCGCTGGTGCCCCCGACCTCGGTATGAGGGCGATGCGAAGTGACACCGGGAGGTGAACTATGCGCAGAGGTAATTTCGGGCATGACGAGGCTTCGGTCAGTGGTGCGGATCGGGGGCGAAAGACCTGCCCCTGGGACGACCCGTGTCGCAGGATCATTTCAAAAGCTGCAGCACCTCGCTGTCGTGAGCGGCGCGACAGGTAGAGGGGTCGCGCGGGTCCCAATCCGGATTGCGCTCGTTCAGCAGCGCACCAACCACCAGCTCCATGGCCAGTTCGCGCCGCAAGCGCACGGCTTCGCGGCGTGCATCCGCCGCACCGGCCAGCTCAGCCAGGCCGCCGGCCCCAATCGGCTTCGATGCCGCGGCGTCGGCGGCGAGCATCAACGCCACACGGGACACCATCTGCTCGATCTGGCCGTTGACGAAGGATTGGGTATCCGTCTGCTTGATTTGCTCGTCCGATTTCATGGTCGTTCTTTCATGGTGGCTCTGAGCCGGGTCACTTCAGCGTTTGCGCGATCTCACCGGTAGCCGGCATTGACAGCCTCCTGGTGGGAATTGATTTCAGTCTGCCGCCGTGCCTCGACTTCTGCAGCCGATGGCAAGGCCTCGCTTCGATCGGCGAGACGGGCGGTCGACTTGAATTCAGGCCGGGGCTCGCTGACGTGCCCCGCGGGCATCGGGTTGTCGTGGTCGAAATGGTTGTCACGCTCCCACTTGTCGAGCGCCTTCGCGAAGGCGGCGGGGTTCGTGTAAACCTTTCCCCGCGGCTCGCCGTGCGCCGCCTCGCTGACCACCGATTCGGTCGCGGTTCTGGCCGGAATCTTGTCGCCTAACGTCGACGCTTTCTCCTTGGACTGTTTGATCTCGCCGAGCTGCGACATCAGCCCGAGAAGGCCCGATTGCGACGAGTTCAGTCCCTGCTTCCGGTTCAGCAGCATCGCCGTTGCGCCGTCGGCAGGCGATGCCGGCGCTTGGTAAGCGGGAGCCGCGGCAGGGGTCGGCGGCTGAGCTGCGGTCGTTGCAGGCTGAGCCGACAGCTGCTGCACAGGGGGCGGCTTGGCTGCGTCGCCCAGCCGGGTGCCCGGCACTTGCTTGGCGAGTCGAGAGGTAGACGGTACGGTGGGCTTCGCGCTCGGTAGCGTCACTGGCGTGGGCACCGTTCCCTCGTTGGCGGGCTTCGCGGGCGTTGGCTTGGCACCCTCGAGCTTGTTGTCCTGAATCCACTTGTCGAACGCGGCGCCAAACCCGGGATCTTGGGCGATGCTGCGCGGCGGCGCCTGGCGGTCGGGCTCGCCAGTTCGCGGGGAAAGCTCACCGCGCGCGCGCGCCGCAGCAACCGCCGACGCAGGTCGGGCATTCGGCAGTGCCACCCGTGCGCGCGAGATTCCCTCGTTGGCAGGCTTCGCGGGCGTTGGCTTGGCACCGTCGAACTTATTGTCTTGCACCCACTTGTCGAATGCGGCACCAAACCCGGGATCTTGGGCGATGCTGCGCGGCGGCGCTTGGCGGTCAGGCTCAGGCGCCACTTGAACCGGGCTAGCGCGCCCAGTGACCGCACCGAACGCACTGGCCATCGAGCCTGCAAGGTTCGAGACGGCAGACTTCACGTAGTCCATGGCCGCCGTCACCGAGGTGTCCGAGAACAGTCGCAACCCGGCGCTGAGGGCTTCCGCACGGAAGCCCCCCAGCTTCTCGGAAAAAATGGCCCGGCCACCGGAGGCCTTCACCGCGGGCTTGGCGAGCGGGCTGGGGCCGCTGTTTGACACTCGGCTGGTCTCGATCGCATCGACAGGCGACACGGAACGTGGCGTGAAACGGTTCGAAATCGTCATTGGGTTTTCCTTGATCGCGCACATTGGCGTGGCGCCTCGACGCGGGCTGCAGCTCTCTTGACCTAGGTTCGCATTTCAATGCTGCAGCGTCGTCCGCAGCCATCGCCTCACCACCGCGAAGCAGAGCTCGGCGAAACGAACCTCTGCGCAGCACCCCAATCAGCAACTTCATCCGGTCGTCAGCATCGGCTCAGCTTGGCAAGCCACTTCTATGACACGCATCATGGTGAATGCCTGCCGCGGCAAGCGATCCATCACCGAACCATCATTCCTTGCCAAGCCCTGCCCCCGGCAGGCACTTCGTCATCGGCACCGTCCCTTCGCGCAAAGGCTGCCACCACCGCCACTTTCGATGCCAGATGAGCGAACACCGAGATTCAGGCTACTTACCCCCCCAACATGCGCATTTCAACTCGAGCGGCCGGCCTGCGAGACGCCCTGCCAAACCACGATTCGCCTGTCGTCACATGCAATGCGCCTCGCCAGGTGGCGGTGACTGCACTGGCCACGCGCCTGCCTCCACGTCCGCGGCAAGATGCCTCGGCGGAGGGATCGTCGCGGCCCCGCTCGGTGCACCCCGAGGCGCTGGAGAGATTCGCGGAGCGGCGCATCGCCATGCAAGAGCAGGAGCTGGAGCACCTCAGGAACAATGCTTCGGCGCTGCCTGGGATGCCGGTCGAAAAGATGGCGCTGGCGGGTTATCTGCTTGCTCGTCATGTGGATGGGCGTCCGGCCGAAGGCGAGGACTTGGCTCGACTAAATCTGGCGGACGACACGCTCATCGAAACGCGCCGTGGCCTGCGTGTCGGGCGAGGCAACGTCGACGTGGACATCCAGCAAACTGGGCATGAAAGCACGCAGCGGGTCCGCATCGCGCGCGGCTTCGCGGAGGTTTGGTCTTCGACGCCCGAAAGACATCCACGCATCGCGATAGCAGCGGCCGCGTTGTTCGTGCAGGCCGGCAACTGCGGCGACCATGCATCGGTGGCCCTGTCGCTGCACGCCGGCAAGCTTCGCCCTGGCGAGACCGCGAATCTCGTGAAGCCCGCCGGAATCGACCACGAGTTCGTCGAGATCCGCACCGCCGAGGGCCGTGAACATGACGTCGTGATCGATGCATGGGGCGACGGTCCGGTCATCATGGCAACCGATGGACGGTTCAGCAGCGGATCGCCAGAGCCCTTCCTCTATGGGTATCGGGATGACTCCGGTGCAGCGGTTGCTGCAGACTTGGGCCAGCGCCTCGGCGAACTGAAGGAGCTCCGACAGGTCGAACTTCAGATGCACCTGGACCTCTTGCGCTACACCGATGTGCAGCATCCTGCCGAGCAGGTTTTCTCGCCGACGCCGGTAGAGAGCGAAGCGTTCTTGCAGCGCGTCGCCGAGAAGATGAAAGCCATTGTGAAGCCGGGCCACGCTCGCGCAGCCCATTGGATGGACGCGGGTTCGAACCTTCTGCAGCGGGCGCTCGGAAGGCAACCGAAGCGCGATCGCATGGCAGAGGTCCGGCACGAGATCCTCGCCGTGGGGATCTCGCGATCGCTGGGGGACAGAGTGCGCAGCGCTGTCGAAGACGCGCCCGCCGTGGTGCGGCTCAGGTCCGGTGCGTGACGGGGAATGCCGATCAGTTGGCCAGGATGGCGTACACCTCTGACCGCGACTCGGGGTCGTTCAGGTATTTCGAGAACATCGGCATCAGCCGCTTGACCACCAGGCCCGCATCGCCCAGGGTGGCGAACTGCGTGCCCTGCTTGGTTGCAGCCAGCTTCGACGTCTCGAGGCGCTGATTCCACAGCTCACGCATGCGCAAGGCCGACGATCGACCGGCTTCGAGCACGCGGACCTGATCCTCCTTGCTGAGCCGGTTCCATGCCGCGACCGACATCACGAGTGCTTCCGGCGCCACCGTGTGATAGGTCAGGTAGACGTACTTGGCCGCCTTCATGTGGCCGGTCGATTCGTAGGCCGGCAGGTTGTTCTCGGCGCAGTCGATCCGGCCATCCTTCAGCGCGTCGCCCACGTCCTTGTACGGCAGTACGACGGGCGTCCCGCCGAGCAGCTTGACCATCTCGATTGCCGCTTCGGATTGCTGGACGCGGATGCGCTGGCCGGCGAAATCCTGCGCGGTATGAATAGGCTTGTTGGCGCAGTAGAAGGAACGAGCGCCGCCATCGTACCAACCCAGCACCACGAAGCCTGCTTCCTTGAGCTGGCTCTCGATGCGCACGCCCAGCGGGCCGTCGATGTGCTGGAACATGTGCTTGGAGTCACGGAACAGGAATGGCCGCGTCAAGACCTTGACCGCAGGCACGGCCTCGGCCAGCGGCGCGATGTTGAACTCCGCGAGTTCGAGCTCGCCGGCTTTCATCATCTTCACAGCCTTGACCTGGTCACCGAGGACGGCATTGGAGAAGACCTTGATCCGGACCCGATCCTGGGTGCCGTGCTGGGCCGTGTCGGCAAAGTACTGGAGCGCTTCCGTGACGGGGTACCCCTCAGGATGGAGATTCCAGGCGCGCAGTTCCGATTGCGCGAAGGCCGGCGAGAGCGCCAGCGATAGTGTCAGCATGCAGAGAAGGCGATGGGGGAGACGCATAGCGAGGGTGTCCTGAAGTGGAGGGAGTCGTTTCGGACCGAGTGGCACAACGCAGGAAGCCATCGTGCGCACGCGCGACCCGCCGTGATCAGCTCACGGCTTGGCGCGTGGCGAGTCCTCGGGCCGCGGCGGATGGTCAGATCGGCGCGTCTGCCAGCACAGAGCTCATCGGCACGAAGACCAAACTGCAATCCACCGGTGTTGAGGTGCCCGGCGTCCCCGTGATCGTCACGTCGTTGGCGGTCGACGCCACGATGCTCGAGGCGAAGCTCACGGCGCCCGGGCCATGGTCGAGCGATTCTTCCGTGATCTCACGACCGAGAGGCTGCGCCGGGGGTGTTCACCAGCGTGCCCAAGTTGGTGACTGCGACTGACGAATACGTCGCTCATCACAACGTCGACTCCAAGCCTTTCGTCTGGACCAAGAGCGCGCGCGACATCCTGCAGAAGGTCATTCGCGCCAACAGCCGCTTAAGTCATTGCCGAGTCATGTGCGATTCATGACGGCATTTCGACGCATCAACGGCGCGCTGGCGGCACGTGGAAAATTCACGCCCCCCTCGCACACAGGCTCGAAAAGGCATCGCCCGCCAAGCGCCACCGAGTGCAGCAGCCTGCGCTGGAGCAGCGCCGTTCACGGCTCAGGAGCTGGGGCGAGTGGTTCGCGTCTTCACCACTCGCTTCGCAAGACGGCGCGGCACACCGAATTGCGCGCCCTACCCTCTCTTCACGTTTTCTTGATCGATGCCGCGATGCGAGTCCACCGAGCTTCACGGTGTGGTTGCAGCACAACCACACCGAAACACCATGCCGAGCGATCGCCGCAGGCGGCCGCTCATCGCACCTGACAACTCACCACCAGCAACCATGATCGAACTGTTGACGCGACCGCGCACCCCTTTTCCCGCCCCTGAATTGCCGGCCCGTGCCGATTACGCGCAAGACGCGTGGAATGCGCTTCGGGACGGCCACTCGGGCAAAGCCGAAGCGCTCTTCTGCGCTCACCTGGACAGCTCGCCCAACGACCCCAGCGCACTGTGGGGCCTGATCACGCTGCGCCGCAACCATGATGCTGCCGGCGCCATGCTCCTTCTGGACCGTCTGATCGGCTTGCAACCGAACGTGGCCCGCCTGTACACGACACGCGGCATGCTGCGGCAAGGCGCTGGACGCGAGGTGGACGCCCTCGAAGACTTCGCGAGTGCGGTGTGCCTGCAGCCGGAAGACACCCATGCGCTCTACAACCTGGGTCTGTGCTACAGCGAACTCTTCTGCCCGGCCCAGGCCGAGAACATCGCCTTGCAGCTGCTGGAGCGGCAGCCTGACTGGCCCGCCGCAAGGTACCTGCTCGTGCGAGCGCAGATCGGGCTGGAGCACGACCCGCACGCCATCGACCGTGAGTTCTCCGCGCTGATCAAGCAAGACCCATTGAACGTTCAGCTGCGCTTTGCGCGCGGGCTGTTGCAACTGAAGATGGGCGACTTCGCCCACGGGTGGGATGCGCAAGAGTGGCGCTGGGACATCGAACCCGTGAAGTCGTCCGTTCGCGACTGGGGCCGGCCGCGCTGGGCGGGCGACGCGCTTCGCGGGCGACGGCTGCTCGTGGTGGCAGAACAGGGGTTCGGCGACATCCTTCAGTTCGCCCGGTTCCTGCCGTCAGTCGCCGCATCGGGTGCAGGCTGGGTCGGCCTGCATCTGGAGGACGGGCGAGCGGGGCTGAAGCGCCTGCTCGGGCGCATCGAGGGCGTCGACATCGTGGGGAACGATCTCGACCCCTCCCAATATGACGTCTACTGCCCTCTGGCCAGCCTGCCTTACGTTCTGGATACGACGGAGCAAACCATTCCGCCTCCCCGGTTTGCCGAGTTGGACGCCAATGACGTCGACACCTGGCGGCGCCAACTGGCTGGCCTGCCGCGGCCATGGACCGGCCTGTGCTGGGCCGGCTCGCCGGAACACTTCCACGACGTCCGGCGGTCTGTGCCGCTCACCGCGGGCTGCCGCTTGTTTGCCGATCGACAGGTGCGGGAGCAGCGCATCGAGGCCGCATCGGCACGTGTTGCGCAGGCGCTCGGGCACGACTCGCTGCTGGTTGCCGCTCATCGCGACGGCCGCTGCGCAAGGGCAACGATGGAACCGCTGATTCGCGGCACCACCGGCACCCTGGTGTCGCTGCAGGTCGGCCCACGAGCGGCGGACCTCGACGAACTGCCGGAAGAATTGAGGCGGCGCATCGTCACGCCACTCGCAGCAGGCGCGGATTTCTACGACACGGCCTGCCTCGCTTCGGCGCTGGACGACGTCTTGACGGTCGACACCTCTGTTGCCCACCTCACCGGTGTCGCGGCGCAACGCGGTCTGATCATCAAGCCGGCAGCACCGGAGTGGCGATGGGTTGAGCGCGACGGCAGATCACTGTGGTACCCCCACCTGCGCCTGATGAACCAGCGCAGCCTGGACACCGCAACGTGACTACGAAACCACGATGCCACTGGTATCAGTGAGCAAAGCTCACCCTGCGAATCGCCTCTTGGTATTGCAAGTTCGGCAAGGTCGTGAGATTGGCGTAGCCGACGTACTTCTCGAGGTCTGACAGAAGAAACTTGGCGAAGTCCCGCTCTGCCGGGGCTTTCTCGAGCGCCGTGAGATTCAGATAGAGATACACCTGCCGGCCCAAGGGGCCGTACCGTCCATCTGCAAGCGTCTCGCGACCCGGCTGCACGGGGCCTTTGCCGAAATCGATCGCGATGGAGCGAATCTGCGAGTCGAAATCCTTGACGGTGGCATACGGCACGAAACCGATCGTGGCGGAGTCTGCCACCACCATCTTGACCGTCTCGGTGTGGTGGCCAGTGTCCTTGAAATCGGGACGTATGAGCCGCGCATTGCCGATCGCCTCGGTGAAGAACTGAAAGGTGCCGTGCTTGAAGCCAACGCCCGTTGTCTTCAACGCGAGATCGGGAAACTCTGCCCTGAGCTGCTTCCAGTTCGTGAGCTTCGGCGGTGACTGGTGGGCAAACAGTGCTTGCACTTCCTTCAGGCTGAGTGCCTTGAGCCAGGTGTTCTTCTGCGAAACCACCAGTGCGACACCGTCGAAGGCCACGGGAATCTCCACAAAGGAGATCTTCGCATCGGCACAGTCGCGCTGTTCGTCCGCCTTGATGGGGCGCGAACTGCCGATCAGTGCCACGCGCCCGGCGCACAGGTCTCGAATGCCTGAAGATGACCCGTTGGTGCTCTCCTGGAGCGTGAAGCCGGGATGGCCGCGCAGGTACGAATTCTTCGCTGCCTCTACGACCGGCAGCACCGTGTCGGAGCCGGCATAGCGCGCCTGAGCCGAAGCAAGGTCCATCGCGCTCCAACAAACCATGGCGAGATCAGCATTCGTCGGAAATTCGTGTGCGTCATGGTGCGAAAGGAGGTGAAGGTTGGCGTTTGCAATGCGTCCAGGACGCTATCGCCGCGCAGGCTGACTTGTCGTCGGCAACTCGATGAGCCGTGTTGAAGCGGCGTGGCCGCAACAATCGGTACGTCAAAAGAACCCCGAGGCCACGCCCCGGGGTTGAAACCCGAGCCACTTCTGGGGAGGAGATCACACACCGCGATGACGATAGCGGTCGGCTCGGGGAGATTCGTACAACGAACAGAAAAAGGGCTCTGTTGAATTTCAAGTGGGTTGCCGGGCGTGAGGATTGATGGCGTGGAAGTCGAGCTTGCCGGCGATCAAGAAGATGACGACCTTGATGGTGGAGAGCCGGCCGAAGCCGCGAGCGCGACGTTTGGCAGCCTGGAACAGGCCGTTGATGGCCTCCAGAAAGCCGTTGGTCTGGCGTGTCTGTGCCCAGGCAACGATGCCCTCAAGATGGCTGCGCACCATGGCGGCGACCTCCTTCATGGGCTCGACCTTGCTGCGCATCACGCAGGTACACCAGTGCAGCAGCATGGCGCGCACGACGTTGATCTGCTTGCGCTCAAGGATCTCGCGCAAGTGCTCCTTGTAGACCCAGGCCCGCGCGGTGCGCACCGTGGTCATCCTGGCGATCAATGCGTCGAGGTCAGCCGCCGCCTCGGGCTTCAAGCGCGAGCGATCCTTCAGCAGCGACCAGCGCATGCCCTTGAGAGACTTGTCGGTGCGTTGCTCGATTCGCCGCATCTTGTTCACGGCCTCGTTGGCGTGAGCGATGACGTGGAACTTGTCGAACGTGATGCGAGCGTTGGGCAACTGCTCGATCACGCCCTTGATGAACGCGGGCGACATGTCGATGCTCACGGAGGTGATCTGTCCGGGCGGACAACCGTGGTCCGCAAGGTCAGCGGCCAGTGCTTTGATGGTCTTGGCACTCCGCCCCTCGGTGACGAACAGCACCCGGCGCGCTTGAGCGTCGGCGGCCAGCGTGACGTAGTCGTGGCCACGAGCGCGCGAGGTCTCGTCGATGGCAAGCGACGTCACTTCGCTGAAGTCGGCCAGGCCCAAGGCGATGCTCACGTAGCGCTCGCATACCGCCAGCACGCGGTGCGCGGACTCGCCCACGATGCGCGCCACCGCCGCGAACGGCATCTGCTGCGCCAGCATCAGGATCAGCGCCTCGAACAGCAGCGTGAAGCCCGACAGGCGTCCCGCAAAGTCCGGCTCGACCAGTCGCACCGAGCCGTTGGGCAACTTCACACGCGGTGTGCGCACTTGCAAGTGGCATTCGTGCTGGAAGAAATTCAAGTGCCGGTAGGTCTTGGGCACCGTGTCGTGCACCGGATGCACACCTTCATACCCAGAGACCGCAAAGCGCGTACCCGGCGCGAAGTCGATCCGCACCGTCAGCACCTTGGTGCCCTCATCGAAATCCACGGCCCTCACCAACCACGGCTCGGCTATCCCCAGCGCCGCCTCAAATACCTTCGCTGTCATTCCCTACTCCCTCGTTCCGGCCTCAAACATGACCAAGAGTACCCACTCGGAATTTAAGAGAGGCTGTAACCAACGACGGGAACTGGGCGTACACGTCGCCGCGGTATGACACGCCAGGTTCTGGCTGGGGAGGGCGCTCTCTGTAGTGAACCAGATCAATTCCAAGAGAGGCGAAGAAGCGAACGAGCTCTTCGGAACTGTTGTACGGGAAGGTCACGTCAAGGGAATCGCGGTCATTGGCATGACCGCCATACGCACGGCAAAACCGGAACATTTGGAGTCTGCGAGCCCAAGCTCGCAACTGGGCCTCTGCATGTGCCTCGAAGAGATATTGTCGCCAGTGGTCCATTGGTTGGCTAACGTTCGACGTGAGGGGTGGATTGAACGCAAGCGCAAGGGGCCCCTTTGACGGAGGCTAGGCCGCGGGTACATGGCAAACCGCTTCGATGTTGTGCCCGTCCGGGCCAATGACGAAAGCTGCATAGTAGTTCGCGTGGTAGTGCGGGCGAAGACCGGGCGCTCCGTTGTCTTTGCCACCTGCTTCCAGCGCCGCGCGATAGAAAGCTTCGACTTGCTGGTGACTCTCGGCCACGAACGCCAAGTGAAGATGCGCCGGCTTCTCCTCGGTTTGATACAAGCACAATGAAACCTTGCCTCTTGGTTGACTGAGCTCGACACCGTTCGGCGGCCACTCTGTGGCAACAGTGACGCCGAGCGGCTCGAGTGCCTTGAGGAAGAACGCCTTGCTCGCTGCGTAGTCGCTGACTCCGAATTTGACGTGGTCAAACATGAGTTCTCCTGAAGTGTGTGGGCCTGCGCTGCCGAGCAGGCTCATGCGCCGCGATGCGCGTGCGGTGAGTGCGTGCGCAGGTGGCTGAAACCAAAACCCACCGCTAGCACGCCGATGGCGCCCAGCCCGATGACGACGCTCGAGCCGGCGGTTCCGATCAGCATGCCGGCCGCCCACACGCCCGCCGTCTGGCCCATGTAGAACAGCGAGGCGAATGACGCTACCGCGGCACCGCGCCGTTCGGGTGCCATTTGCGTGGCGTTGGTCTGCAGCGTGTTGTGCAGCATGTAGAAACCCAACCCGGCGACAAAGCAGCCGGGGATCGACCACCACCACGCTGGGCCGAAAGCCACCAGTGCCAGCGACGCCGCCATCAGCCCGCCGCCCCACGCCGCCATGCCGGCTTCGCCCAGGCGCTGCACCATCCACTTCGAGCTGCCGGCGAACAGCAGGCCACCCATGCCGAACAGCATCACCAGCAGGCCCGCCGATGCCAGCGAGATCGCGAACCGGGCATGCAGGTGTGTGGCGATGAACGCGAAGCAGCCATAGAGAAAACCGCCTTCGAGAAACACCGTGAGCAGCACCACGCGGGCCCATGGCTTGGCCAGCACCGCGCCGAACTCGGCCACCGTGCGCTGGACCACGTGCCCTTCGGCGCGCGAGGTGAGCTTGGCCTGCGCCGGCAGGCGCTTGTTGAGCGACAGCAGCGCGATGCTGATGCCCAGGAAGATCGCGCTGATGCAGATGAACGGCCAGTGCCGGCCCAGGTGGTCGGCCGCCAGGCCGCCGACCAGCACGCCGGTCGACAGGCCCATGATCTGGCCGACCAGAAAGCGCGCAATCACCGGCTGGCGAGTGGCATAGGGCACCACGTCGCCGATCCACGCCATCGACAGCGGGATGACCGCGGCCGCCGTGGCGCCGGACAGCAGGCGCGCGACGATCAGCGATTCGAAGTTCGGTGCCAGCCCGCAGGCCAGCGAGGTGAGTGCCGAGGCCACGCAGGCCCAGGCGACGACGACGTACTTGCCGTAGCGGTCGCCCAGCGGCCCGAACAGCAGCTGCGAGAAGCCGTAGGCGACCGAGAAGGCCGTGACGACGAACGACGCGCTGCCCAGCGATACGCCGAACTCGGTGGCCAGGCGGGGCAGCAGCGGGTCGGTGATGCGCAGCGAGACACCGCTGGCAAAGGCTGCCAATGCGAGCAGCAGGATCGCCTGCGCCGGCACGGGCAAATCGTCGGACGAGGCGGTGGAGGCGAGGGAAGAGACGGGTGAACTCATGAGTCGAACCATAGCCGCGCGTGCTTGCCGGTGCTGGCGCGGGGTCGAACCCCCTAGAACCATTCTTCGCGCAACGAATGAAACCTGGCGAGCTAATGTCGAAGTGAAAACGAAACATCGCACCACGACCATCCGCTTCGGAGCATCGGCCCGCAGACGCGTTGCCTGAGGCGCTCCCATCCTCAAGAAGGAAACCGACATGGAAATCGAACGAGCCCACCGCGTGAAGACCTTCGGCCTCGCCGTTGCCCTGCTGCTGTCTGCCGTGGCGGCCGGCGGCACCTGGCTCGACGAGAGCGTGCCGCTCGACCCCGTCGGCGCCTTGACCGAAACCGTGTTGCCGACGGCCGACGAATCGAGCTTCGCGCAGTCCGGCGGCCTGGTGCCCGACGCAGGCGGCGAAGCCGTCTACGGCGAACCCGAGGTTCGCCAGGCCGCTGCGGGCCACGCCCACCTCGCCACGGTGCGCTGAATCAAATCGGTGCTGTCGCGCCTCGATGCGGTGGCATCTCGCGGCGCGGGCCTCAGTGCTTCTCGCCGCGGCTGTTGACCGAGCCCAGGCCCGAGGTCGAGCGCTTGACTTCGGGCTGCCCCCAGTAGTCGACGGTGCCCACGCCCGAGATGCTGACGCGCAGGTTGTTGGTGACCCACAGCGCGGCATTGCCCACGCCGCTGATCGACACCACGGCATTCGCGGCACGCAGTTGCTCGGCGGCCAGCTTGCCCTTGCCGGAGATGTTCAGCTTGAGCTCTTCGACCTTGCCGGCGAGCTGGCCGTCGCCGGCGCCGGAGATGTCGAACCTCAGTTGCTTGACGTTCAGCTCGTCGAAGCGCGCGAGGCCCGCACCCGAGATGCTGATCGCCAACTGCTCGGCGCGGATCGGCCCTGACGCGCGCAGGTCGCTGGTGCCCGAAAGGGTCAGCCGGCTCAGCTGGCGCATCTGCACCTCGATCTTCATGCGGCCGTTGTTCCAGAACTTCCAGCCGCCCGCCGGGCTGATGCGCAGCCTTCGGTTCGACAACTCCACTTCCACCGCGTCTTGCACGTCGGCGCCGCCGCTGATGAAGACCTGGTCGCGCTCGCCCTGGGTGAGCTTGATCAGGGCCGAGCCGTCCACTTCGAGCCGGTCGAAGGCGCCGGGCGCATACAGCTTGCCCTCGGGCGTGGGTGCCTGTGCCTGTGCGTTGATTTGCGCTTGCGCTTGCGTTTGTGCGGGCGCGCTTGCCGCCGTCAGCGCGAGTGCGGCCAAGGCGAAGCAACGGTGAAGGGTTTTCATATCGATTGGTCCCTCAGCTTCTTGGAGATCTCGCGGGTGGCCGTCATGCGGGCGCCGTCGCGCATCTGCACGACGAGCTGGGAGTTCTCGTCGGGCGTCATCGAGTCGACGAAATCGAGGTTGACGATGCAGCTGCGGTGCAGCCGCAAGAAGCGCGAGGGGTCGAGCCGCTGCTCGAAGCTGTTGATCGGCAGGCGCACGAGGAAGCTGCGGCCCTTGCTCACCAGCGCGGTGTACTTGTTGTCGGAGCGCAGGTACTCGATGGTGTCGACGTTCAGCGGAAAGATCTTGCCCTGGTCGCGCACCAGCACGCGAGTCAGCGGCTCGCCGGCGGGTGCTTGCAATGCGTCAACCGTGGCACCCAGCGAAGGTGGGCCCGACTGAACAGCGTGCTCAACGGCCTCGGCGAAGCGCTCGCGCGAGAAAGGCTTCAGCAGGTAGTCGACGGCGTGGAGTTCGAACGCGGTGATGGCGTGCTCGTCGTACGCCGTGGTGAAGATCACGGCCGGTTGCGCGTCGTCTTCGGCCAGCGCCTTCAGCACCTGCAGGCCGGTGAGGCCGGGCATGTGGATGTCCATCAACACCAGCTCGGGGCGCAGCGCGCGGATCTGCGCGAGCGCACTCTCTCCGTCGGCACAGGTGGCCACCAGCGAAAGCTGCGGCATCTGCACCACCCACTCGGCCAGCGCTTCAGCGGCCAAGGGTTCGTCTTCGGCGATCAAGACAGTGGTGGTCATGTGTGCTCCCTACGCACTTCGTGCGGTCCCGCCAGGCGGGAGCCGGCCCCTTCGGGCGGCCATGCGGCGCCTTTGTTCATTGCGGAATCCACAGGTCCACGCGAAAGCCCGCTCCCGGGGCAGTGCGTACGTTCAATCGGGCGCGGCCATCGTAGTCGATGGCGAAGCGGCGCTGCAGCGCTGCCAGGCCGATGCCGCGCCGCGCACTGCCCGCGCTTTCATCGAGCTGGGCCGGGTCGCAGCCGGGGCCGTCGTCTTCGACGCTGAGTTCCAGGCCCTGGTTCATCGCGTTGTGGCCGCTGCGGATGCTGATGATCCCGCCCTTCAGGCGCGGCGCCACGCCATGCAGCACGCTGTTTTCGACCAGCGGCTGCAGGGTCAGCGGCGGGATCTCGTCTTGCAGCGTGGCCGGGTCGAGCTGCCAGTCGACGTGCAGGCGCGAGCCGAGGCGCAGGCTTTCGAGTGCGAGGTAGTCGCGAACGAACTCCACTTCGTCGGCCAGCGACACGCGGTCGGCCGCGCTGCGCTTGCTGTCCAGCACGTAGCGCAGCATGCCCGTGAAGCGCATCAGCGCGGCCTCGGCGGCCTGTGCGTCCTTGCGCGTCAAGACGATCAGCGAGTTCAGCGTGTTGAAGAGAAAGTGCGGGTTCAGCTTGCCGCTGATGGCTGCCAGCTCGGCGCGCGCGAGCGCCGATTCGGCCTGCGCCGCGGCCAGTGCGGCAGCCCGCGCACGGCGCGTTTGCAGCAGGGCCGTGAAGCCGGTGGCGATGGCGGCGTAGACCACCACGCCCCAGATCGCGCGCCACAGCAGCGTCTGCATCAGCACCGCCGAAGCGTGCTCGCTGCCGAACAGCAGCCACGAACTCGTGAACTCGCAGAGCTGCCACAGCAGGCCGAACACCAATGCAGCCACGGTGTGAAGCACGGCGATGCCGGCCGACGAGAACTCGCCGCGCTGCAGCATCCGCACCCAGGGGTAGACCGCGATGCCCAGCAGCATCGGCGGCCACAGGCTCAGCGTGGCCTGGTAGACGGCCTCCCACAGCTGCCACAACCCGCGCTGGAATTCGGCACCGGCCAGTACATAGAGCAGCCAGGCCAGCAGGCAGGCGCCGCCATAGGTGAACCAGAGGCGGCGGTCGCTGGCAGATTCGCGTGGGGGCAGGGCACCTGGAGCAGACATGGCGGCATCTTAGGGACAGGCCGCGTGGCGAGCGGGGTGTGGCGACCAATTGCCGGATGGAGTGGCCGATTTGCGGTTCTGTGCGCTGGCGCGTGAATCGGCTGCGCCGAATTCGCCAAGACCGTGAACAAGTCGGTCAAGCGCCGGGGCTCGCCAGCCGATATACGTGAAGTCGTCTTCCAGGCTTGACACGGAAGCACCCACCGGCGAACAGGACAGCGATGCATCAGACCAGATTGTTCACGGCGGCCCTCGGCCTGGCCTTGCTGGGCGCTTGCGGCAGCGACGGCGGCAGCAGCGGAACCTCAACGACAGGCGGCGGGGCTCCGGTGCTGGCCACGGTGTCCGGCGTCGTGGTCGACAAGGCCGGTACACCGGTGCCGGGCGTCACGGTCAGCGTGTTTCACCACAACACCAACACCACGGTCACGACCACCACCAATGCCAGTGGCATGTACTCGGTGACGGGCCTGGACACCGTCAACAACGCCGACTATGCGATCTATGCACAAAAGGCAGGGCTGGCGTTTCAGCCCGCGGTCGGCGACTCCGCAGGCGCTGTGACCAAGTTCGACTTCAACGGGTTGTACCGAACCGTCATCCGTTTCGCGTCACTGCCCGCGCACGACGTGGCGGCGGTGAACTTCACTGCCTTGCGGGCTGGCGACCGGGTGGCCGAGCTGCCTCGCACCGGCCAGGCCACCAGCTACGCGAGCGGAGACGATTCCTCAGCTAATGCGGGTGTGGTGTGGCCCGCCGCGCGCTTCACCGACAACACCGATGGCACGGTCACCGATCACCTCACCGGCCTCGTCTGGTTGAAAGACGCCGGGTGCATGAGCCCGATGGCATGGGCCGCCGCGCTGACGGCCGCCAGCCAGCTGGCCAGCGGCGCCTGCGGGTTGACGGACGGGTCGGCGGCAGGGCAATGGCGCATGCCCAACGCCAACGAACTCGAAAGCCTGGTCGACGTGTCTCGCAGCAGCCCGGCGGTTGCTGCGGCCAGCCCGTTCGTCCACATCGATCTCGGCGCGGCCTATTGGACGTCGACCACCTACATGGCCCTGACCGCTCATGCCATGGCCATCCGCTTCACCGACGGCCGCTGGATCAATGGGGCCGACGCAGGAGACGGCGGCTTTGGAAACACCAAGGCCACGGTGGCCAACTCGCTGTGGGCCGTGAAGTCGGGCGTGGCCGGCAGCGTGCAGCCTCTGGCGACCGGCGTCTATTCCGGCGTGGGTGGCGGATCGTTTGGCGTTCGCGATGACGCAAGCCTCCAGCTCGGCGCGCCTCTCACCGCGTCGCGCTTCATCGACAACGGTGACGGCACCTTGGCCGACACCGTCACGGGCCTCACGTGGCTGAAGCAAGCCGATTGCATCAACCAGCCCTGGGCCGGCGCGCTGGCGGCTGTGAACGGTTTGGACAGCGGCCAGTGCGGCCTGACGGACGGCTCGACGGCAGGCCAGTGGCGCATGCCCAATCGCAGCGAGATGCTGAGCCTGTCCGACCGCGCGCCCACATTCCCGCAGGCCTCGTATCTGGACGGTCAGTACCAGGGCACAGGTGCCGTGACGGGCCCGGTGATCTTCGGCAACTTCATCGTGTCCGACTACTACTGGACTTCGAGCACGAGTGCGGCCGACCCAACGCAGGCCTGGACGATCTACAGCTGCGACTTCGGTGTGTACAACGTCGCCAAGACCGAAACCCGCTATTCGCTGGCGGTGCGGTAGAGGCAGCGCATCGTGTGAGCCGCTACGGCATGCGGCCCACGCCGAACAGCTCGGCCAGGGCCTGCCGGTACTGCGGCTGGCCGACGTCGTTGGTGTTGTGGTGCGAGCCGCCCTCGACCAGCATGAAGCGCTTGGGCTCGCGCGCACGGTCGAACAGCGCATGCCCGAGAGCGGGGAGGATCAGCGTGTCGTCGCTGCCATGCACCACCAGCACCGGCGAGCCCACATCGGCGATGCGCGACGCGGAATCGAAGCGCTGCGTGATCAAGGGTGACACGGGCAGCCAGCCCCAGCGGAAGGTGGCCACCACGTCGGGGATCGACGTGAAGGTGCCTTCGACGATCAGCCCCGCCTCGTCGGTCACCTCGGTGGCCAGCTCGATCGCGATGGCACCGCCCAGCGAGTGGCCGAAGATGAAGCGCCGCGCCTTCGGGCGCTGCTGTGCCAGCCACGCCCACGCGGCGCGTGCGTCTTCGGCGGCGAGGTTTTCCGAAGGCAGCACGGCGCTGCTGCGGCCGAAGCCGCGGTAGTCGATGCCCAGCACCGAAAAGCCCAGCTCGTGCATGCGGCGCATGCGCATGGCGCTGCCGCGCACGTCCCAGCGCGCGCCGTGCAGGTAGAGCAGCACGGGGGCGGTGGCATCGGCCTGCGGCAGCCACAGCCCGTGCAGCTTGACGGCGTTGCCCTGGTAGCCGGCGGCATGCGACTGGAAGGTGATCCACGCGTCGTCCATGCCCTCGGCGGCGGCCAGGCCGCCGTACCAGCTGCGGTCGCTGGGTTGGAAGATCCACTCGCGCTGCTTTTCGTCGAGCGTGGTGCAGCCGAGTTGGAAGCCGAGAAAGGCCAGGAGGATCAAGGTCAGCACGCCCAGTCGGCGAGCCGAGAAACGGGGCGGCTGCGAAGTCATGGCCGCTATGGTTGCATGCCGGCAATAGGCGACGGCCCCGCTCGGCTTGGTGAAGGCGCCGTGACGCTCGAAAAAGTCTCGCTTCAGGCGCCCTTCATCTTGACGAAGAGCTGCACACGCTTGAAGCGCAGCTTGCCGGGTGCGTATTTCTGCAGCCAGACGTCGTCTTCGGTGAGTTCCAGGCTGCCGTCTTTCGGGGGCGGCACGCCGGCCTTGCGCGCCTGGGCGGTGGCCTCGACCACCGAGCGGAAGTAGTAGTGGTTGAACAGCCGGTTGAACTCGGTGAAGTAGATGTCGGCCACGCGCTTGCTGCCGCGGATCAGCAGCATGTTCTCGTCGTTGTCGTTGGTCGAGGCTTCGCTGAAGTTGGCCGAGCCTGTGGCGACGATGGGGTCGGCGCCCAGCGGGTCCATCAGCATGAACTTGGAGTGGATGAAGCTCACGTGCGTGTTGAGCTGCAGCCCGCCGGCGCTGGTCTCCTTCACCCAGCGGTGCAGCGGCTCGCGCAGGAAGGAGCCCCAGGCCTGGTACACGTTGTTCGACGCGTTGATGCGGATGAACGGCAGCTTGCTCTTCGGGTCGGGCTTGTCCTGCTTTTCGAGCAGCAGGAAGGACAGGTGGCTCTGCGGCGTGTTGTCTTTCAGCTGCTCCTTGAACAGCTTGTTGATGCCGAAGGCCAGCGTGACGCAAGACAGGTCTTGTGCGCCGTCGAGCATGGCGGCATACATGTCCAGCACCTCGCTGCCCGCGCGTGGGCTGAAGACGGGGGTGATGCCCGGCGAGATGTTGTGCCAGTCGGCCGGCGCGGCGAGCAAGGCTTCGACATCCACTTTGAACTGCTTGTTCTTCTTCAGCACATCGCTGCGCGCATCGGCCTTCTGGCCGCCGGGGTCGCTGCTCAGCACGTTCCAGTAGTCGCGAAATTGCGCGGCCAGGGCCGGGTTGCGCACCCAGTGGCCAACGTTGGTCTGGCCATGGATGCCGCCCATCGAGAGGTTGGTCGAGCCCGTCCACACCGCGGTGGGCTTGGCGGCGGCGCCCTTCAGCAGCACCATGAATTTGTTGTGCTGGATGTCGCCGGCGCGCGCCTCGCGCAGCAGCACGTTCTTCAGCGGGATCTTGGCCAGCGCGATGGTGCGCAGGTTCTCTTCGCGCGGAAAGCTCTCGTGAAAGCCGTCTTTGTCGGTGGACTGGTTGACCTTGCCGTCGACGATGAGCTTGACGGCCACGCCGCGATCGAGCGCGGCCTTGAAGGCTTCGAGCACCGGCAGGTAGCGGAACTCATAGAAGCAGCCGAGCAGCGTGTCGCCGGCCTTGGCCTGCTGGATGAACTTGAGCAGGGCGTCGTCAAGCTCGCGACTCAGCCACTGCAGCGCGGCCTGCTGCTGCGCGGGCGAGAGCGTGGGGTCGTCGGGCCGCTTGTTGTCGAACTGGCGCGCATAGGCCTGGCTGCTGGCCACGCCGCGGTTGAAGAAGACGTCGTGCTCCTCGCTGGCCTTGAACTGCGGCTCGGTGCGAACGGTGATCTTGATCGGCTTGGCCTTGCGGTCGAGCTTCTTCGGCACGCCCTTGAGCGGGTGAAAGTAGTAGTGGTAGGTGCGGCCGGGCTTGCCGGTGAAGTCGTCCCACACGAAGCTCTGCACCGGGTGGTCAAAGGTGCTGACCTCGGTGTCTTTGTCGGGGTTCGGGATCACCGACGGGAAGACCTTGAAGCCGCGCATGTAGTAGCGCTCGTTCTCCAGCGGGTCTTCGCGCTCCACCGCAAAACCCAGCAGGCCCTGGGTGTCGGCCTTGGCCGAATCGATGGCGAACGAGACGGTGTTTACACCCGAGACCGCCAGAACCCGGTAGCCACCGACGAGGGTCGACTTGAAGCGCATGCCTGACTCCCTTTGCCTTGTGCCCTGATTCTTCGGCGCCGGGCCGGTCGGGGCAACCCCTAGTTCGGATCGCCGGTCGCAGGGGCCTACGCCTTCTGTCGTATTTGCCGATCCGGGGGCGCTGCTTAACCTGCGGCTGTTCACGTCAGACACAGGGCGAAAGCCTTTCACCACACCCCCAGGAGCGTTCGTTCATGAAAAACACCCGTCGCCATTTCGCGAAGTCTCTGAGCGCCGTGGCGCTTGGCGTCGCCGCCGTTGGCATGCCGTTGTTCGCCCAGGCTGCCGACACCATCAAGGTCGGCGTTCTGCACTCGCTGTCGGGCACCATGGCCATCTCCGAAACCGTGTTGAAGGACACGGCGCTGATGACCATCGCCGAAATCAACGCCAAGGGCGGCGTGCTCGGCAAGCAGCTCGAGCCCGTGGTCGTCGACCCGGCTTCGAACTGGCCGCTGTTCGCCGAGAAGGCCAAGCAGCTCATCTCGCAAGACAAAGTGGCCGTGATGTTCGGCTGCTGGACCAGCGTGTCGCGCAAGAGCGTGCTGCCGGTCGTCGAAGAACTCAACGGCCTGCTGTTTTACCCCGTGCAGTACGAGGGTGAAGAACTCAGCAAGAACGTGTTCTACACCGGCGCTGCGCCCAATCAGCAAGCCATTCCGGCCGTCGAATACCTGATGAGCAAGGCCGGTGGTGGCGCCAAGCGCTTCGTGCTGCTGGGCACCGACTACGTGTACCCGCGCACCACCAACAAGATCCTGCGCGCCTTCCTGAAGAGCAAGGGCGTGGCCGACAAAGACATCGACGAGAAGTACACCCCGTTCGGCCACAGCGACTACCAAACCATCGTGGCTGACGTGAAGAAGTTCGCCGCCGGTGGCAAGACCGCCGTCATCTCCACGATCAACGGCGACTCGAACGTTCCCTTCTACAAGGAACTGGGCAACCAGGGCCTGAAGGCGACCGACGTGCCGGTGGTGGCCTTCTCGGTCGGTGAAGAAGAGCTGCGCGGCGTGGACACCAAGCCGCTGGTGGGCCACTTGGCCGCATGGAACTACTTCATGTCGATCAAGAACCCGACGAACGACGCGTTCAAGAAGCAATGGGCCGAGTACGCCAAGGCGAAGAAGCTGCCGGGCGCCGACAAGCCGCTGACCAATGACCCGATGGAAGCCACCTACATCGGCATCCACATGTGGGCGCAAGCGGTCAAGAAGGCCGGCAGCACCGACACCGACAAGGTGATCGCTGCGATGGCCGGCCAGACCTACCCGGCACCGGGCGGCTTCATCTCGACCATGGACCCGAAGAACCACCACCTGCACAAGCCGGTGTTCATCGGCGAAGTGAAGGCCGACGGCCAGTTCAACGTGGTGTGGAAGACCCCCGCCCCGGTGAAGGCCAAGCCGTGGAGCCCGTACATCGAAGGCAACGACAAGAAAAAAGATGAACCGGAAAAAAAGTAACGCCTTGAGTTACTGAGTTGACCGAGACAACCGGGGTGCGCGTGTCACCCCGGTTGTTCGATTTGGAAGGCCTCGGCCTCGTCATTCCCGCGCAGGCGGGAATCCACGAGGTGCCGAGAGCCTGGATTCCCGTCTGCGCGGGAATGACGGAGCGGGATTGATGCTTGCACGCTGGTTGAATGTTGTGTGTCGAAGCTTGCTGTTGCTGTGCGCCCTGGGCGCCGCCGCAAGCGCCCAGGCGCTGACGCGCGAGCAAGCGCTGGCCCTGGTCAAGGGCGAGAACGACGAACGCATCACGGCCCTGACGGCCTCGCTGACACGTGGCGACGAAGGCCTGGCGAAGTTTCTGCAGTCGGTGCTCGACGACGAAGTGAAGTTCACTGCCGATGCGGCTTTCGTGGTGCATGACGGCAAGACGCGCGACGCAGCCACCGGCGCCGAGGTGGCGCTGCCCGCCGGTGCCGAAGACGTGATCAACAGCAACCAGATTCGCCGCGAGATCGAGGGCACGTTGGCGGCACTCAAACTGTTTTCTACCGACCTGGCCGAGCGCCGGGCGGCGATCAAGGCCTTGAAGGAAGAGGCCGACGAGACGCGCCTGCCGCTGATCGAGAAGGCGCTGGCGACCGAGGCCGATGCCTCGCTGAAGACGCAGCTCACGCAGGTGCGCGCCGCCGTGCTGGTGTCGTCGGCCGACGTGGCCAAGCGGCTCGATGCCGCGCGCTCGCTGGCCGAGAGCCTGACGCCGGCCACCAAGACGCTGCTGCTCGATCGCTTGAAGCCCGCAGCCGAAGGCGGCGAGTCCGATGTGGCGGTGCGCAGCCAGCTCGAGATCGCGCTCAAGGCCATCGATGCACGCCTCGCCTGGGGTGAGCGGCTGGGCGTGATGTTCACCGGCGCGAGCCTGGGCAGCATCCTGCTGCTGGTGGCGCTGGGCCTGGCCATCACCTACGGCCTGATGGGCGTGATCAACATGGCGCACGGCGAGCTGATGATGATCGGCGCCTACGCCACCTACGTGGTGCAGAACCTGTTCAAGGCCTACATGCCGGGCGTGTTCGACTGGTACATCCTGCTCGCGATACCGGCTTCGTTCTTCGCCGCCGCACTGGTGGGTGCCGCGCTGGAGCGCAGCGTGATCCGCTGGCTCTACGGCCGGCCGCTCGAGACGCTGCTGGCCACATGGGGCATCAGCCTCGTGCTGATGCAAGGCGTGCGCTCCCTCTTCGGCGCCCAGAACGTGCAGGTGGAAAACCCGGCCTGGCTCTCGGGCGGGGTCGACGTGCTGAGCAACCTGACGCTGCCCTACAACCGCATCGCGATCGTCGTGTTCGCGGGCCTGGTGCTGGCAGGTGTGTCGCTGCTGATCGCGCGCACGCGGCTCGGCTTGTTCGTGCGCGGCGTCACGCAGAACCGCAAGATGGCAGCGTGTGTTGGCGTGAACACCGCGCGCATCGACACCTATGCCTTCGCGCTGGGCTCCGGCATCGCCGGGCTGGCGGGCTGTGCGCTGTCGCAGGTGGGCAACGTGGGCCCCGACCTCGGGCAGGGCTACATCGTCGACTCGTTCATGGTGGTGGTGCTCGGTGGCGTGGGCCAACTGGCAGGCACCGTCTATGCGGCACTCGGCCTGGGCATCTTGAACAAGCTGCTCGAAGGCTGGCAAGGGGCAGTGCTCGCCAAGATCATGGTGCTGGTGTTCATCGTGGTGTTCATCCAGAAGAGGCCGCAGGGCATCTTTGCGATGAAGGGCCGGAGTGCTGAAGCATGAGCGCGGTCTTGCCTCTTCCAACTGTGGCGCCGGCGACGCGCCTGCTCACGCCGAAAGCATGGTCGGGTGTGTTCGTGGCACTCGCTGCCGTTCTGGTGCTCGCGCCTTTGCTCAACCTGGCCGTGCCGGCCGGCAGCGCCTTCCACCTGAGCGACTACGCCATCAGCCTCGTCGGCAAGATCATGTGCTACGCCATCTGCGCACTGGCGATGGACTTGATCTGGGGCTACACCGGCATCCTCTCGCTCGGCCACGGCGTGTTCTTCGCGCTCGGCGGCTACGCGATGGGCATGTACCTCATGCGCCAGATCGGGCGTGACGGCAACTACCAGTCCGACCTGCCCGACTTCATGGTCTTCCTCGACTGGAAGACGCTGCCATGGCATTGGGCGGCGAGCGACAGCTTCATCGCCACGCTCTGCCTCATCGTGCTGGTGCCGGGCTTGCTGGCCTTCGTGTTCGGCTTCTTCGCCTTCCGCTCGCGCATCAAGGGCGTGTACTTCTCGATCATCACGCAGGCACTCACCTATGCGGCGATGCTGCTGTTCTTCCGCAACGAGACGGGCTTCGGCGGCAACAACGGTTTCACCGATTTCAAGCGCATTCTGGGCACGCCGATCGCCACGCCGTCGATGCGCATGCTGCTGTTCGTGCTGACCGGGCTGGCGCTGATCGGCAGCTTCCTGCTCGCGCGCTGGCTGGTCAGCAGCAAGTTCGGCCGCGTGCTGCAGGCCATTCGCGACGCAGAGAGCCGCGTCATGTTCACCGGCTACGACCCGCTGAAGTACAAGCTGTCGATCTGGGTGATCTCGGCGGTGATGTGCGGCATTGCCGGTGCGCTCTACGTGCCGCAGGTCGGCATCATCAACCCCGGTGAAATGTCGCCGGGTGCCAGCATCGAGATCGCCATCTGGGCGGCCGTGGGCGGGCGCGGCACGCTGATCGGCCCGATCGTCGGCGCGTTTTTCGTCAACGGTGCCAAGAGCTGGTTCACGCAGGCCTTTCCCGAGTTCTGGCTCTACTTTCTCGGCGCCTTGTTCATCGCGGTCACGCTCTTCCTGCCGCAGGGAATCATCGGTCTGGCGCGCAAGCTGAGCGGCAAGAAGAGCGAGGTGAAGGCATGACCCCTGAACTGATGCAGGCCGGTGTGCGCATTCGCCAGGCGCTGGAAGATCGGCAGCAAAACGCCGGCGATTCGGGCGGCCGCAAGACCAGCTACAGCCGCGTGGTGCAGCCGGGCGAGGTGGACGTGGCGCACGGCGCCATCTTGTACCTCGACGACATCACGGTGAGCTTCGACGGCTTCAAGGCGCTGAATGCCTTGAGCCTGAACATCAGCGCCGGTGAGCTGCGTTGCATCATCGGCCCGAACGGCGCCGGCAAGACCACCATGATGGACGTGATCACCGGCAAGACGCGGCCCGACCTGGGCAAGGCCTTCTTCGGCTCGACCATCGACCTGCTGCGCATGCGCGAGAACGAGATCGCCTCCATCGGCATTGGCCGCAAGTTCCAGAAGCCGACGGTGTTCGAGCAGCTCACGGTGTTCGAGAACCTTGAGCTCGCCCTCAAGGCCGACCGCGGCGTGCAGGCGTCGATGTTCTTCCGCCTGAGCGGCGAGCAGCTCGACCGCATCGGCGCGATGCTGACGCTGATCCATCTGAAGGACAGCGCGCAACGCGTGGCGGGGCTGCTGTCTCACGGCCAGAAACAGTGGCTGGAGATCGGCATGCTGCTGATGCAAGACCCGAAGCTGCTGCTGCTCGACGAGCCCGTGGCCGGCATGACCGACGAAGAGACCGAGCGCACTGCCGAACTGTTCCTCTCGCTCGAAGGCAACCACTCGCTGGTGGTGGTGGAGCACGACATGAAGTTCATCCACGAGCTGACGCACGGGAATCCGGCGAAGAAGGTCACGGTGCTGCACGAAGGCAGCGTGCTGGCCGAAGGTTCGCTGGCCGACGTGCAGGCGAATGAGAAGGTGGTGGAGGTGTACCTTGGCAGATGACAGCCCCCCAGTCGCTTTGCTCCTGCCCCCGAGGGGCGCCGTCCGGCTTGGGGCGGCCCGGCGCCGGACATGTCTGCGGAAATCAGCATGCTGAAAGTAGAAGGCGTCAACCAGTACTACGGCGGCTCGCACATCCTGCGCGGCCTGTCGTTCGAAGCCAAGCTCGGTGAAGTGACCGTCGTGCTCGGCCGCAATGGCGTGGGCAAGACCACGCTGCTCAAGAGCCTGATGGGCGTGGTGCCGGTGAAGACCGGCAGCATCCACCTCGACGGCTCGCCGATCACTAACGACACGCCCTACGAGCGTGTGCGCAAAGGCGTGGGCTATGTACCGCAAGGCCGCGAGATCTTCGGCCGCCTGACGGTGGAAGAGAACCTGCGCATGGGCCTGGCCTACAAGAGCGGCAGCACGCCGATCCCGGCCGAGCTGTTCGATCTCTTCCCGGTGCTCAAGCAGATGATCAACCGCCGCGGCGGTGACTTGTCGGGCGGGCAGCAGCAGCAGCTGGCGATTGCCCGTGCTCTGGCTGCCGGCCCGAAGCTGTTGATCCTCGACGAGCCGACCGAAGGCATCCAGCCGAGCATCATCAAAGACATCGGTCGCGTGATCCGCATGCTGGCGGATCGCGGCACGATGGCCATCGTGCTGGTCGAGCAGTTCTACGACTTCGCTGAGGAACTGGCCGACCAATACCTGGTGATGGAGCGCGGTGAGATCGTGCAGCGCGGTCTGGGCGACAACATGGAAGCTGAGGGCGTGCGAGCCCGCATGTCGATCTAGAGCGACCAGCTGCATGCTGAGGCAGGCAACTGGTCAAACAGAATCGCTTACGGTTGGGTGATGATTTCCGTACTCGGCTGGCCGCTGTCGGCGATCACCTCCAGCACTTTCACGTCATTCGCCGTGATGCTGTTGGGCAGCGTCAGCAGCAGCAGGTCGGCATTGGTCTGTACCTGCAGCGGCGCAGAGAAGATCACGTTCTTCGTGCCGGCTGTGGTGATGCGCAGCTGGTAGCTGCCTGCGGTGAAATCGATGGAGTTGGAGCCCGACGCAGGCACCGAAGTCTTGTACGCGGCCGCAGCGAAGTTCGGGCCGACGGTGGCGATGTCGACGTTGGTGTTGGTGAGATAGACGTCCACGTTCATCGCATTGAACGAGCCGTTGACGACGCGCACGCGACCGTTGGTGGCTGTCAGCTCCTTGTCGTACGGGTCGGCGATGAACAGCAGGTTCGGCGTGGTCGCTTCGCCCGGCACCGCAATCAGGGTGAACTTGTCGCCTCGGGTCGGGTTGAAGTTGATCGTGCCCAGCTGTGTGCCGCCGACCGTCGTCTTGACGGTGTAGTCGGCCGGCGCGGTGTCGACCACGAAATACTTCGATGCGTACTGGTAGTTCACATTGGTCACGCCGCCCGCGATGGTGGTGTTGCGGAAGAGATCGACGGCCGGGCCTGCCGGAATGGCATGGATGAAGCGGACCTTCGGATCGGCGACGTCGATACGGTCGTCAATGCTGTCGTCCCCACCGCCGCAAGCGGCCACGAGAAACACGGGTGCAGAAGCGAGCAAGAGCTTGTAGATGGGTTTCATGGTGAGCGACCTCGCAGGTTTGTTGGATTCGAAGGGCTCGCTAAAACGGCACGGGGGTGACGTCTGCAAGTGCCTGCAAATTTATGTTTGCGTGGTGCAAAACCATGTCAGACAGGCCGGCCTTGCAACGTGGGCCATGCCTGAGTTACTTGTCAGACAACGCCTTAACTTCCAGCTTGACGCAACGCGGCCCAGCGACCCGCGCGTGATCTGCGCGGGCGGCAATTTCAAGACGCCGTTCGTGCAATCTGCTCCCGCAGAGGCGCCTGAACAGATGTCGGCGTGAGGCGCAGCGCGTCAGGCCGGCAATGTGCCGGGCAGCAGGATGCTCCTGTTGACGGTGCGGATGTCGGTGTGCCCGCAGAAGGCCATCGTGATGTCGAGTTCTTTGGCGATGATCTCGAGGGTCTTCGTCACGCCGGCCTCGCCCATCGCGCCCAGGCCATAGAGGAACGAGCGGCCTATCAGCGTGCCTTTGGCGCCCAGGGCCACGGCCTTGAGCACGTCTTGCCCGGAGCGGATGCCGCCGTCCATCCACACCTCGATGCGCGAGCCCACTTCGGAGGCGATGGCGGGCAGGGCCGAGATCGAAGACGGCGCGCCGTCGAGCTGGCGGCCGCCGTGGTTGGAGACGACCATCGCGTCGGCGCCGCTGTCTGCCGCGAGGCGCGCGTCTTCGGCATCCATGATGCCTTTCAGGATCAGCTTGCCGCCCCAGCGTTTCTTGATCCACTCGACGTCGTTCCAGTCGAGCTTGGGGTCGAACTGCTCGCGGGTCCAGGCGCTCAGTGAACTCATGTCGCTCACGCCTTTTGCGTGGCCGATCAAGTTGCCGAAGCCGTGGCGGCGGGTAGCCGCCATGCCCAGGCACCAGCGCGGCTTGGTCATCAGGTTGAGGATGTTCGCGAGCGTCGGCTTCGGGGGGGCCGTGAGGCCGTTCTTGACATCCTTGTGGCGCTGGCCGATCACCTGCAGGTCGAGCGTGAGCATCAGCGCCGAGACGCCGGCGGCCTTGGCGCGGTCCATCAGGCGGTCCATGAAATCGCGGTCGCGCATCCAGTAGAGCTGGAACCAGAACGGCGATTTGGTGTGGGCGCGAATGTCTTCGAGCGAGCAGATGCTCATCGTTGACAGCGTGAACGGGATGCCGAATTTCTCGGCCGCGCGCGCAGCGAGGATCTCGCCATCGGCGCGTTGCATGCCGGTGAGCCCGGTCGGCGCAATCGCCACCGGCATCGCCGTCGGCTGCCCGGCCATCTCGGTGCGCAGCGTGCGGTTCTCCATGTTCACCGCCACGCGCTGGCGCAGCTTGATGGACTGGAAGTCGCTTTCGTTGGCGCGATAGGTGCCTTCCGTCCACGAGCCAGAGTCGGCATAGTCGTAGAACATGCGCGGCACGCGCTTCTCGGCCAGCACGCGCAGGTCTTCGATGTTGGTGATCACGGGCATGGGGGAGTCTCCGGGTGTTCTCGTTCGGTCGCGGCGATGCTACGGGCGGCCGCGCCTCGGTGCGTGGAAAGTTTTTCAGGCCCGGCGCGAAAGCGCTTCCGAGACGGCCAGCAGCCCCTCGCGGGCCACGCGCGCGCTGACCTCGGCCAGCCAGGACACGAAGGCCCCGGCGGCCTCGTCGGCGGCGTGCGGCAGCACGTGGTAACGGGTGGCGGGCCGCACGCTCAGGTCGAACAGCGGCTGCAGCAGGCCATAGCCGATCCAGCGCCGGGCCAGGCTCGGGCGCATCAGGCCCACGCCCTGGCCGCTCACCGCGGCCTCCAGCGTGAGCCCCAGGTCGATGAAGCGCGGGCCCTGGGCAGGCTCGGCCCAGTCGAGCCCGGCGGCGCGCCACCAGGGCGCCCAGGGTTCCAGCGGCGTGCGCAGCAGCGGGGCGTGGGCCAGATCGGCCGGCACGCGCAGCGGCGGCAGGCGGGCCAGCAACGCGGGCGCCGCCATGGGCAGCACCACGTCGTCCATCAGCGGCGTGCCGTGCGCGGCGTCGCCGTCGCCATGGCGCACCTCCACGTCGGCCTCGGTGCCCGAGACGTCGAGGAAGGGGATCGACAGCACCACCTCGAGCTCCACCTCGGGGTGGGCCTGGGTGAACGATTCGAGTTGCGGCACCAGCACCTCGCGCGCGAAGGTGGGCGGCGCGCTGACGCGCAGGCGGCGCGCCTGCTGCTGCGCGCGCTGGTGCTGCGGCATGGCGGCCAGCAGGTCGAGGGCGGCTCTGACCTGGGCCAGGTATTCCTTGCCCGCGGGCGTGAGCGTGAGCGTTCGCGCGGCGCGGTTGAGCAGGGGCGTGCCCAGCAGGTCTTCCACCGTGGCCACGCGCTTGCTCACCGCGCTGGCGGTGACGTGAAGGGCTTCGGCGGCGCGCTCGAAGCTGCCCAGGCGGGCGGCGGCTTCGAATGCGCGCAGGCCGTCGATGGACGGCAGGCGCAGGGGTGAGGACATGGCGGGACTCTACGTCAGCGCCACGCCCTCCCGGGTGGCCGGGAGGGCCTCAGCCGCGCCGGCGTCGGGGCGTGAAATTGAGTTGCGTGCTGGTCTTGACGGTTGTGGCGCTGACCTGCACGGCCACCGGCGCCTGGTCTTGCAGCTGGTCGGGGTGCCACAGCGTGAGCTGGCCTGCGCCGTCGGGCACGCCTTCGATGCTGGCCACGCCATTGGCGTCGGTCTTGGCGAACCAGGGCGTGTCGGCCACGTAGACCTGGCCGCGCATGGAGCCGTGGATGTGGCAGCCCAGCGCGATGGGGCCGGCCTGGTCGACCTTCACCTCGCCGGTCGATGTGCCCGAGCCTTTTTTCCTGGGCGCCGGCGCGTTGCCGTAGGGGTCGATGCCGCCGGGCGAACTGGAGGGCGTGGCGTCGAGCCGCATCTCGAAGTTCTTGGCCGCCGGGATGCTGCCCAGCGGGCCGCTGGGCGCCGAGCGCACATGGTGGTCGTACTCGTCTTTGTTGACGAAGCGCAGCGTGCTGCCCACCGGCACCACCGTCAGAAAGGGCACGAAGCGGGAGCCCTCTTGGACGATGACCACGGGGCTGGCGGCCGGCGTGGGCTTGGCCTTGACGGCTTGCTCCAGCTGGACCACGACGTCGGGCACCGGCTTGCCGTCTTTGTCGAGCACGGTGAGTTGCACGGTGCCGGCTTGCGCGAAGCCTGTGGCGGCGGCGAGCGCCAAGAGCGCGAGGGTGTGTTTGATCATGTTGGAATCGTAGGTTTTGAAGAGGTCATTCGAAACACGCAGCAACCCGAAGGCTGGCGTGCGGAAACATCGTCGCCGGTGGCTCAAGGTGTGTTGATGATGTCGCGGTGCATGGGTGCGAGCTTGGCCAGCAGCTTGTTTTGCGTGGTGAACGGGACGCCTTGTGCGTCCATGCTTTGCTGCAGCACCTCGACCAAGGCGTTGAAGTTGCTCTTGGTGATGTCCATGCCGGAGTGGGCCTTCTTCATGTCGGGCCCCTTGCGCTTGCAGGGGCCGCCCGAGACCTCGCAGAACTGGGTCGCCAGCTCTTGCTTCACGTGCTGATGATCCGCGTCCTTGAAGAACGGGCCCATGCGCGAGTCGGCCAGCAGGCGGGTCATGAAGTCGTCCATCAGCTTGGTGAGGCCGGGTTGGGCGCCGAGCTGCTGGTAGAGGGTGTCGTCGGGTGCGGCTGTGGTTTGTGCGTGGGCGCTGCCGGCCAGCAAGGCGGTGCCGAGCAACAGGGCTCGGCCGAGATGGGAAAGTGTGTGGGTCATGGTGGAAGCTCCTCGATCAGAAGGCGATCTGCGCAGAGAGGTAGAAACCGGTCTGGCGCTTGTCGACCACGCCGGGAACGATCTTGCCCAGGTCGACATAGGCGGCAGTGAGCGAGAAGGTCTTGCACGGCGCCCACGCGACGAACACATCGGCCCAGTCGTCTTCCTTCAGCGCACCGGCGCCGAGCACGGTGTTGTCCTTGAAGTTGTCGGGCTTGGCCCGGTATTCCACGCCGGCCACCCAGTTCTTGCTGAAGAGGTAGGCCAGGCTGAATTCGGGCATCAGCTTGTAGCTTGTGTGGTCGGTGGCGCCGAAGCCGAGCAGGCCGTTCTGGTTGGCCTTGGTCGCGCGCAAGGTGCCGTTGACCAGAATGCCTTGCGCGAGGAAGAGCTTGGTCGCGCTCACGTAGAAGTCAGTGCCGCTGTCCTTGGTGCCGAAGAACTGCAGCACGCTCTGGTTGCCGAGCGCACCGAGCGAATCGCCCAGGTGCCCGGGGTGGGCCTTCTTGTATTCGAGGCCCACGGCGATTTGCGGCATCCAGGTGTCGCTGTCGAGCACGGCATCACCGGCCACTCGAACCTTCAAGCCGACGATGTCTTGCTTGAGGTGAAGGCCGTTGAAGCCGGCGTCGCCGAGAAACGCGGCCAACGCACCGCCCACCGGGCCGGTGTCGAAGTCTTGTTGGGCGAGAGACACCTCCACCCGGTCACCCCAGCTTGCGGCCACGCCGTAGCCGATGAGTCCGTAGTCTTGCGTCTTCACCCTTGTGACGAAGCCCGAGCCGCCGAACTCATTGCCGGTGCCATACCCACCGGTCACGGCCCAGGGTGTCAAGCCGCCGCCGGCCGCGCCGTCGATGCTGCTCACGCCGCCCGTCAGCAGCAGCTTGCCGCTGTGGGTGCTGGCGCTGGGAGGCGTGCTCTGAGCCAGCGCCGGTGCGCAGGCGACGATCAGAGGGAAGACACCGCAAGCAATCGCGATGCGGCTGGGTTTGAACAGCATGGGCTCTCTCCTCGCTGAGTTTGATGAAGGACCTACGTTCAGCGTCATCACTTGGATGCGTTTTTTCTGGAGCGCCTGTTCAGACAGGCCGGGCGAACGTGAAAAGTTGGCAATCAGCCTTGGCGATTGGCCGGCGGAGCCTCGTCGAACAAGGGCATCGGCGCATGGTAAGCAGGCACTGGCTCCTGCGCCATAGGCACTGGACCGGCGGTGTGGTGCGGGTCCAGCAGGTCGGAGAGCTTGGCCAGGTTGCCTGCACGCACGCCGAGCAGGCGCAGCCGACGCGTCAGGTCCACGCGTTTGAGGCATTCGCCGGCGGCGCGGCGGATGGTGTGCGCGTCCATCGTGTGGGCCTGTAGCGTCAGGTCGCGCGTGACGATCTTGAAGTCGTCGAAGCGCAGCTTGATGCCGATGGTCTTGCTCGCATACCCCTTGCTGGTGAGGTCGCCCGCGAGTTCGACGCACAGCTCGGTGAAGATCGGCGTGAGCGTGCTGCGGTCGCGCACGGCGTGCAGGTCGCGCTCGAAGGTGGTTTCGCGGCTGATCGACTTGGGCTCGCTGTAGGTGACGACCGGCCGTTCGTCGCGACCATGCGCGGCCTCGTGCATCCAGGCGCCGTAGCTCTTGCCGAAGTTGGCAATCAGGAAGGCCGGGTCGGCGGCCGCCAGTTCGCCGATGGTGTGGATGTTCAGGGCAGTGAGCTTCTCGGTGGCCTTGGGGCCGACGCCGTTGATCTTCTTCGCGGCGAGCGGCCAGATGCGCGTGGGGATCTCGTCGTACGACAGCAGCGTGAGGCCGTTCGGCTTGTCGAGTTCGGAGCAGAGCTTGGAGAGCAGCTTGTTCGGCGTCACGCCCACCGAGCAGGTGAGGCCGGTGGCCTGATAAACCGCGTCCTTCAGCGCCTGGCCCGCGGCGCGCCCCTGGTCTTGCTGCGTGCCGGGGATCTCGGTGAGGTCGATGTAGATCTCGTCGACGCCGCGGTCTTCGACGATGGGGGCGATGCTGCGCACGGCCGCCTTGAAGAGGCGTGAGTACTTGCGGTACTCGTCGAAGTCGACCGGCAGCAGCACGGCCTCGGGCGCCAGCACGGCGGCCTTCATCATGCCCATCGCTGAGTTGACGCCGAACGCCCGCGCTTCGTAGGTGGCGGTGGTGATGACGCCGCGGCCGGTGTAGTTGCGCAGGCGTGCGTAACGCCGGGTGCCGTCGGGCAACTGCACCGGCCGGCTGTCTCGCCCGCCGCCGATGACCACCGCCTGGCCCCTCAGATCGGGATAGCGCAGCAGCTCGACGGACGCATAGAAGGCGTCCATGTCGAGGTGGGCGATCAGGCGCTGGAGTGGCGGGGCCATGGAGGTTGGAAGAAAGCTGTATTTTCATACAGCATCGAGCGCTGCGCCATCGGGACTACGAATCGCATCATGCGGAATCCCCCTGATCAAGGAGGTGACATTCCTGCGTCGCCCACATAAGGTAACAAGTTGTTGTCGATTGGCCGGAGACGGCTTGTTCAATGAGACCTTCTCTGGTGGCGCTGCTCGGCGCCTTCTTTTTTGTGTTGACAGTGCGGGCACAGCCTGCAGCGCTCAAGGGCGTCGAGCTTCGTGACCACCGAGGTCAGGAGGTCGATGCCCTTTCGTTGCAGAGCCGCCCGCTGTTGATGAACTTCGTCTTCACCGGTTGCTCTGCGACCTGCCCGACGCAGGTGCACGAACTGGCCGAACTGCACCGTGCGTTGCCGGGTGACGTGCGCGCGGCCGCGCGGTTCCTGTCCATCACCGCAGACCCTTGGCACGACACGCCGCAGACGCTGGCGGAATTCGCGCGGCGCATGGGTGCCGACTTGCCGGGCTGGCGCTTCGCCACCGGGGCGCCGCCGCAGGTGGAGGCATTGCTCGCTCGCATGCAGGCGTTTGACACGCGTCGTGGCCAGCCCCGCCCTGAAGACCATCGAACGTCTCTTTACCTCTTCGACGCCAGCGGTGCGCTGGTGCAGCGATTCGGCGGCGTGCCGGTCGACCGGCCGCGCCTGGCCGACGAACTGAGCCGCCTGGCGCGTCAGCCACGCGTCAGTGGCCCTGTGAAAACCAACAACAAACTCAACGAGAACAAGACATGAAACCCATCGTGCAGAACGGCAGACCCTCATTCAGCAAGAGATGGGCGGCGCGCCTGGCGGTGGCGGCTGCCGTGGCGACACTCACCAGCTGCGGCGGCGGCAGCGATACGGAGGTCGCGAACTCTGCCGACGGCTCACGCGAGCACGCGTTGGCGCTCTCGGCGAGCAACGAGTTGTCGGTGGTACTGCCGCAAACGAACGATCCGCTCTTTCAGGACCTGACGATCCCGGCCGACGCAGCCACCAAAGGCCTGTGGTCGGCCACGAAGGCCTGGCCGATGAACGGCCTGCACGCCGTGCTGCTGCCTGACGGCAAGGTTCTCACCTACGGCACGCCTAAGAACACGCCCGCCACACAGGACGGCCGCACCTACGATCTGTGGACGCCGTCGTTGGGCTTCACTGATGCCAGCCACGTGACCAGCTACGACGCCACGCGCGTCAACAGCTTCTGCAACAGCGCGGCCTGGCTCAGCGATGGCCGGCTAATGCTGACCGGCGGCAATTCACCGCTCGCCAGCAGCCTGGTCACGGCGTCTACCGGCGGCGCGGTGACCGACACCTCGACGATGGCCGACCAGCGCTGGTACGCCACCATGCTGACCTTGCCCGATGGGCGCAATCTCATCCTTGGCGGCATGGACCCGTACCAGGAAGGTATGGTCGACAAACCCGATGCGGCCATCGCTGCTGGCACGGTGTCGATGACGCCCGAGATTTATACCGTCGGCACCGGCTGGCGCAGCCTGACCGGCGCGCGCAGCCGCGAGGCCTTCGGGCCCGACTACCTGCGGGCGTCCTACCCGCGAGCCTGGGTGGCGCCGAACGGGCGCGTGTTCGGCATCTCTGCCGAGACCATGTGGTCTCTGGACCCCAGCGCCAATGACGGCGCCGGTGCGGTCACCGTGCTCGGCGCGTTCAAGGGACCGGCCAACAAGGCGGCGCCAGTCAACGTCGGTGCCACCAGCACGGCCGTGATGTACGCGCCGGGCAAGGTGTTGCAGGTCGGCGGCAACGGCTACTTCAATGGCGACGGGTTGCCGGCCAGCAACCAGGCCACAGTCGTCGACATCAACGGAGCCGCACCGGTGGTCACCGAGACGGCGCCGATGAGCTACGCGCGCCGCTACGGCAATTCGGTGGTACTGCCTGACGGCAAGGTGCTGGTCACCGGCGGCACCGCGCTGGGCAACAACGCCGGCAACGATGCCGTCTACGCCGCCGAGATCTGGGACCCGGCTTCCGGTGCCTGGACCGTCGGTGCCAGTGCGGCGCAAGTCCGCGTGTACCACTCGGCCACGCTGCTGCTGCCGAACGGCGCGGTGCTGTCCACCGGGGGCGGGGCACCCGGGCCGGTGAACAACCTGAATGCCGAGGTCTACTACCCGCCCTACCTCTTCAAGAACATCGACGGCGTGACGCAGCTCGCGCCGCGCCCGACGATGTCGTCGATCAACGCGCTCAGCTTCAGCCATGGTGGCTCGGTGCAGATCCGCATGACCGACGCTTCGCCCGTCACCCGATTGGTGTTGCTGGCGAACGGGACGGTCACGCATTCGTTCAACACCACGCAGCGCTTCCAGGAACTGAGCTTCACGCAAGACGGCGACTTGCTCGCCACCACGATGCCGGCCAGTGCCAGCCTGGCGCCGCCCGGCTACTACCAGATCGTCGCGTTGAATGTTGACGGCGTGCCATCGCGTTCGGTGATCGTGGGCCTGGGTCTGAGCGGCAACCTGCCGCTGGCCCAGACCGATTTGCCGCGCAACCAGGCGCTGGCCTTCGAGAGCGTCAATGCGACGGGCCAGGCCATCACCACCGATGGCGCCGGATCGGGCGTGCTCGCTGCCGTGCCGAACACCGCAGCGGCGCCGGCCGCAGCGCAGTTCTGGGTGCGCAACGGGCTGGCGGATGCCAACTGCGTGTCGCTCGAATCGATCGCCTCCGGCGGCCAGTGGCTGCGCAAGCAGGACTTGCAGTTGGCGCTTGGTAGCAGTGACGGCAGCGCGGCATTCCGCAACGACGCCACGTTCTGCCCCGAGGCCGGCTTGTCGGGCCTGGGCGTGACCCTTCGGTCCAAGGCCCAAAGCGAGCTGGTGCTGCGCCACCGCGGCGCCGAGCTGTGGCTTGAGGCCGTTGCCGACGATGCGGTCTTCCGGGCCGACGCCAGCTTCGCGCCGCGCGCGACCCTGCCACGCGGCGCAGCGCTCGAGCTGGGCAGCGTGGCCACGAGCGGCTCGGCCATGTCGGTCGACGCGGCGAACCTCGCGGTGCTCTCGGCGCTGGGCAGCCCACCCACGGCCGCGACCTTGGCGCCGGCACGGTACGTCGTTCGCAACGGCCTGGCCGATGCGTCATGTGTCTCGCTCGAGTCGGTTGCTGCGCCAGGCAAGTGGCTGCGCCATGCCAACTACCGCCTTCAGCTGGGTGCCTATGCGGGCACGGTAGTGTTCTCCAATGACGCCACCTTCTGCCCCGAGCCCGGTGTGTCCGGCAGCGGCGTGTCGCTGCGATCGAAGAACTTCCCGGCGCGTGTGATGCACCATCGCGACGGCCAGATCTGGATCGACACCCAGGCCAGCGACACCGCATTCACCACGAACGCCGGCTTTCTCGCACAGCAACTCTTGCCAGCCACTGCACTGCCCGTGCTCGGCTCGGTCGCCGCTCCGCCGGTGACCACCGGCAGCACGGCCAGCTGGGCGCCCGGGCTGGACGCAGCCGGCCTCGAGTTCAGCTGGGACTTCGGCGACGGCAGCAGCTCGCCCTACTCGGTCAGCAGTTCGGCCACGCATGCGTATGCGAACCCGGGCCTGTATCTCGTGACGCTGACAGTGCGCAACACCGCCGGCCAGACGAGCACGAAGAGCTTCATGCAGGCGGCCTACCGCAGCGCGACGGCGAATCCTCCGCGGGCTTCATCGGCCATGCTGCTCGAACCGCGCAGTGCTGCGGCGGCGCGGCTGTGGGTCGTGAACCCGGACAACGATTCAGTCAGCGTCTTCGATACCGGCACCAATACCCGCGTGGCCGAGATCGCCACCGGCAGCGCGCCGCGCACGCTCGCGCTCGCGGCGGACGGCAGCGTCTGGGTCGTGAACCGCGACGGGGCGTCGATTTCGATCATCAATGCGGGCACGCTCGCGGTTGCGCGCACCGTTGCATTGCCGCGCGCCTCGCAGCCCTATGGCATCGTCTTTGCGCCTGCCGGCACGGCGTACGTGAGCCTCGAGGCCGCGGGCCGATTGCTGGCGCTCGACGGCAGCAGTGCCGCCGCGCTGGCCACGCTCAATGTCGGCAGCAGCCCGCGTCACCTGTCGGTGACCGGCGACTCGGCGCGCGTGCTGGTGTCGCGCTTCGTGACCCCACCGCTGCCGGGCGAAGGCACGGCCACGGTGCAGGCCACCATCGACGGCGTGCAGTATGGCGGCGAGGTCGTGGTCGTGGACACCGCCAGCATGGCCGTGAGTTCCCTGGTTGTGCTGCGCCACAGCGGCAAGACCGACACCGAAATCTCCGGCAGCGGCGTGCCGAACTACCTGGGCGCGGCGGTGATCTCGCCGGACGGCAGCTCCGCGTGGGTTCCATCGAAGCAGGACAACATCACGCGCGGCGCGCTGCGCAACGGCCTGAGCCTGGATTTCCAGAACACCGTGCGCGCCATCAGCTCGCGCATCGACCTGGGCACGCTGAGCGAGGACTACCCCTCGCGCATCGACCACGACAACGCCGGTGTTGCCAGCGCTGCGGCCTACGATGCCACAGGCGCCTACCTGTTCGTCGCACTCGAAACCTCGCGCCAGGTGGCGGTGGTCAATGCGATCGGCGGCAAGGAGCTGTTCCGCATCGAGGCCGGTCTCGCACCGCAGGGTGTGGTGGTGTCGGCCGACAACACGCGGCTGTACGTCCACAACTTCATCGGCCGCAGCATCAGCATCGTCGACATCTCGGCGCTCACGACGCGTGGCGAGTTCGCAAGCACGTTGCTCGCGACCGTCGGCAGCGTCGGCACCGAAAAGCTCGGTGCTTCGGTGTTGCTGGGCAAGCAGCTGTTCTACGACGCGCGCGATACGCGTCTGGCACGTGACGCGTACATGAGCTGTGCCAGCTGCCACCACGACGGCGCCCACGACGGCCGAACCTGGGATATCACCGCCCAGGGCGAGGGCCTGCGCAACACCATCAGCCTGCGCGGTCGCGCGGGCATGGGCCACGGGCGGCTGCATTGGAGCGGCAACTTCGACGAGGTGCAAGACTTCGAAGGCCAGATCCGCAGCCTGGCCGGCGGCACAGGCCTGATGAGCGACGCCGCGTTCGCCACCGGCACGCGCAGCCAGCCGCTGGGCACCACCAAGGCCGGCGTCAGCACCGACCTGGACGCGCTGGCCGGCTACGTAAACTCGCTGTCGGTGATGCCGCAGAGTGCGCAGCGCGGCAGCACCGGCGCGCTGACGGCTGATGCCGTTGCCGGCCGCACCGTGTTCGCAAAGCAGAACTGCGCGAGCTGCCACGGCGGCAGCAACTTTGCGACCAGCGGCCTGCTGCTGGCCGACGTCGGAACGATCAAGCCCAGCAGCGGCAAACGCCTGGGCGAGGCACTCCCTGGCATCGACGTGCCGACGCTGCGCGATGTCGCGCTGACCGGGCCCTATCTGCACGACGGTTCGGCCGCGGCTCTGGGAGCCGCCGTGGCGGCGCACCGCGGCATGGCCATCGGCGATACAGATCTGGGCAAACTGGTCTCCTACCTCGGGCAGATCGGCAGCGAAGAGACGGTTGCTCCGGCCGCTCTGCCGGCTGGCGCCGTGCAATGCGCCGCCGAAGGCCGCACCTGCACGCTGCCGGCCGGGACGCCGGCCACCGTGTACTACGGCGCCAATGGCAGCTACACCAGCAAGGGCGTGGTGTCGGGCTCGATCGCCTGCAACAACGCGAGCTTCGGCGATCCGCTCTTCGGTACGGGCAAGGCCTGCAGCTATGTCGCTGCCGTGAAGTGCGCCGCCGAGAACGCCACGTGCACCGTGCCTGCCGGGGCGATGGCGACGGTGTTGTATGGCGCAGGCGGCCGCTACATCGCGCGGACCGTGCCCGGCGGCACGGTGCTCGCATGCAACAACGCCAGCTTCATCGATCCGATCTTCGGCAGCGCCAAGGCCTGCTGGCTGCGATAGCGGCAGGGCAGGCGCATCACTGGCATGGCGGTGGGGGCACGCAACGGCTACAGTCTTGCGACACCATTTCATCCCACCCCATGACCATCGAAAACCAACACGATGTGGACGGCCTCAAGCGCGTCGGCCGCATCGTTTCACTCGTGCTGCACCAGATGCTGGACGCCCTGGAACCCGGCATGACCACGCGTGAGCTCGATGCCATCGGCGCACGCCTGCTCGACGAGCACGGCGCCCGGTCGGCACCGCAGCTCACCTACGGGTTCCCGGCCGCCACCTGCGTCAGCGTCAATGAAGAGGCGGCGCACGGCATCCCCAGCGATCGCGTGATTCGTGCAGGTGACATGGTCAACGTCGACGTGTCGGCCGAACTCGGTGGCTATTTCGCCGACACCGGTGGCACCCGCGTGGTGCCGCCTTCCACACCGGCCAAGACGCGCCTGTGCCACGCCACGCGTGAGGCCTTGAACGCGGCGATGAAGCAGGCCCGTGCCGGCGCACGGCTCAACGGCATCGGCCGTGCCATCGAGCGCACGGCGCGCGCCTACCAGCTCAAGGTGATCGAGAACCTGGCCAGCCACGGTGTAGGCCGCGCGCTGCACGAAGAGCCGGGGCAGATTCCGGGCTACTACGACGCACGTGACACGCGGGTGCTGCGTGAAGGCATGGTCATCACCATCGAGCCCTTCCTGTCGACCAAGAGCCGCTTCGTCGAAGAGACCGGTGACGGCTGGACGCTGGCCGGTGTGCCCGGCAACCTCTCGGCGCAATACGAGCACACGATGATCATCACGCGCGGCGCGCCGATCGTGGTCACCGTTCATTGAGTCAACATGTACACGGCCAACTGCCTGTGCGGTGGCGTTCGGTTTCACATCGACAGTGAGCTGGCGCCGATCCAGCTCTGCCACTGCTCGCAGTGCCGCAAAGCGCAAGGCACGCCGTTCGCCGCCAACGTGCCGGTCGCGCGCTCGGCCTTTCGTCTCGACAGCGGTGCCGAACTGCTGACGGAGTTCGAGGCCAGCCCCGGCAAGAAGCGCGCGTTCTGCAGCCGCTGCGGCTCGCCGGTCTACAGCCGCCGGGATGAGACACCCGAGGCGTTGCGCATTCGCGCAGGCCTGATCAATGAGCCGCTGGCTGTGCGACCTATCGCACATTTCCATACAGGCTCGAAGGCAAACTGGTGGACGATCGGCGACGATCTGCCTCAATTTCCCGAAGCCTACATTCCTCAAGAATCATGACCACACGCCGCATCGGCCTGGTGGGTGACTTCAACCCCTCAGTCCCCGCACACCAGGCCATCCCGATGGCCTTGCAACTGGCCTCCAACGCGCTGGACGTCGACCTCGACCACGACTGGCTCCCCACCGAAGAGATCACTCACACTGATCGCCTGTCTCGTTACGACGCGCTGTGGTGCGTGCCGGCCAGCCCCTACCGCAGCATGGACGGTGCGCTGCGCGCCATCCGCTTCGCGCGCGAGAACAAGCGGCCGTTTCTCGGCACCTGCGGCGGCTTTCAGCATGCGGTGATCGAATACGCGCGCAACGTGCTGGGCTGGGCCGATGCCGACCATGCAGAAACCTCCACCGATTCGCTGCGTCTGGTCATCACGCCGCTGGCCTGTGCGCTGATCGAATCGACGGGGCCGGTGCGCTTCGAGCGCGGCTCGCGCATTGCCGCGGCCTATGGCACGAACGAGGCGGGCGAGGGCTACCACTGCAGCTACGGCATCGAAGCCGAGTTCCAGGCCGAACTGATGTCGGGCCCGCTGCAGATCACCGCGCGCGACGAAGACGACGAGGTTCGTGCCATCGAACTCGACGGCCACCCGTTCTTCGTTGCCACGCTGTTCCAGCCCGAGCGGGCGGCACTGCGCGGCCGCTTGCCACCGCTGGTGGGCGCCTTCGTGCGGGCCATCGACAGGCAGGCGCGCTCGCGCTGAGCCGGCACAGCGCGCGGACACATGAGCATGCTCGATTTCGAAGCGCCACCGATCGAGTCGTCGCAGATGCGGCGCGCGGGCAAGGGCCTGCTGTCGCTCGCGCTGATGGATGCGCGCAACCACACGCTGCGCTGGATGAGCGCGCTCGAAGCGGCGCTGATCGACCCACCCTGGGGTGTGCCGATGCAGCCCGAGTTGAACCCGCCGCTGTGGTCTCTCGGCCACCTGGGCTGGTTCCAGGAGTACTGGATCTCACGCAACCTGCAGCGCCATCGCGGCGAACATGCCGAGGTGAACTCGCTGCGTCTGGCGTCCATCGACCCGTTTGCCGACGAGTGGTACGACCCGACGCTCGCGCCGCACGGCGCGCGCTGGCAGTTGCCGCTACCGCACGCCCAGGCCACGCGCCAGTACCTGGCCGACACGCTCGAAACTACGCTCGAACTGCTGGAGCACGCAGGCGAAGAAGACGACGCGCTGTACTTCTTCCGCCTGGCGCTGTTTCGCGAAGACATGCAGTGCGAAGCTTTCGCCGAGATGTCGCAGACGCTCGGCTTCGACGCCAAGCTCCTGCCCGCGTTGGGCACGATGGCGCCGCGCGAGCCGATGATGTTCCCTGCCTCACGTTTCAGCCTGGGCAGTGCAACAGCAGGCTTTGCATTCGACAACGAGCGGGCTGCCAACGAACACGCCGTGCCCGAGTTCGAGATCGACGCCCAGCCGATCACCTGGGCGCAGTACTGCGAGTTCGTCGAAGACGGCGGCTACGACGAGGCGCATTTCTGGTCGGACGACGGCTGGGCCTGGGTGCAGCAAGAAGGCCGGCGCACACCGCGCCACGTGGACCAGATGCGCCAGAGCGTGTTGCTGCAACGCTTCGGCAAACTCACGCGCGTGCCCATGAGCCAGCCGGCCATGCATGTGAGCTGGTACGAGGCCGATGCGTGGTGCCGCTGGGCAGGGCGCCGTCTGCCCACCGAGCTGGAATGGGAGACGGCCGCGCACGCCGGGCTGTCGCGCGGCTTTCGTTTCGGCTCGGTGTGGGAGTGGACGGCCAGCAGCTTCCGCCCGTACCCGGGCTTCGTGCCGGGGCCGGACCGCAGCTATTCGCAGCCGTTCTTCGGCACGCACAAGGTCTTGCGCGGCGCATCGTTCGCCACGCGCGAACGCATGCGCAACCCGAAGTTCAGGCGCTTTTTGCTGCCGCATCGGGACGACACCTTCAGTGGGTTTCGGAGTTGCTCGCTCTAACTGCACCTGTGCTCACAGGGAAGCCATGCGTGTTGGCAAACCACCGAGCCACGGGTGGGTGATTGCAGCCGATGCAGTCGATTTATCAGGGAACAAACAGGAACCACATGAACAACGAGACTTGGATGAAATCTGTGCGCGGTTTGGTGATGGGGCTGGCTTGCGCGCTGGCCGGGCTCCCTGCCTGGGGCGCGGTCGAGCTGGAAGAAGGCGTCACCTACCTGAAAGGTGCACAGCTCTACGACAAGACCTGCTCCTGGGAGGCCAGCCTGACGGGTGCCGTCACGGCCCGGTCCAAGCGCGGCGTCGAACTGGCCACCGCACCGGCCACGCTGACCAGTGTCAGGTTGACGGTGGAGATCGTTAGCCTGACGCTGGAGCGCAGGCCCAAGGAAGGAATCCACGAGGCCGTTGTTCGGGCCAACATGTCCCGCAACGGCAAGCTGCTGGCCTCGCGGGATTTCCAGAACGACGAGTCATTCAAGACCGGTGCGTCGGCCTGCGATGCTCTGCTGACCCTGGGTAGCCTGCTCGGCAAATCGATCGCCGAATGGGCGCCCACCACCTCGCGGGCGCTCATGGAATGCGGTGACGACTGCATCGGCATTCACCCCGATGAAACCATCGTCATCGGCGCAGAGGTGCTACCCGTCAGCGCCGAATCCATGAGCGATACCGTGCGCGACGAGTGCAAGTGGCCGAGCGACATGGTCAACCGCTTGGTCAAGGAGTTCAACGGATACGAAGAGCCAGTGCCGCGTACCAAACTGGAAGCACGCCCCATCGACATCGAGAAGTATCTGGGCCGCCGCCTGGTACTGCGCGTGAAGGACATCCATGCGTTGGGTGGTGGTGGCTTCAGTGGGCCGAAATGGATGAACCTGACTGGCGAGTTGTACGACGGCAAGTCGCTGGTGGCCACCTTCGAGTCCTACACCAACACGGGCCGCGGCTTTACCACCTGCAGGTCGCTCGGTGAACTCAGCCACCACAGCGCCGAGATCATTGCCGAGTGGCTGCGCAACCCCACCATGGGTGCTCGGATCAGTCGCGAGTGAGGTACGCAGCGCCGTCTTCGACCGTGTAGCTCAGATGGCAACCGATCCGGCTCGGGGCCTTCAGCCGCTCTGAGCCTGGCGTTCAAGGCGCATAGCGCACCGCCTGTTCGCCTCGGCAGAAGCCGTACAACTGCATACCGGCCTGCTTCGCGATGTCCACCGCCAGCGTGGTGGGCGCCGAGATCGTGGCCAGCACCGGCACGCCCAGGCGTGCGCATTTGCGCACCAGCTCGTAGCTCGCGCGGCTGGACATGATGACGAAGCCCTCGTTGTTCGCCAGCCGATCCAGCGCGCGCTGGCCCAGCAACTTGTCGAGCGCGTTGTGGCGGCCCACGTCTTCCATCACTGCGGTGACCTGGCCCTCGGGCGTGACCCAGGCGGCGGCGTGGTGCGCGCCGGTCTGCGCGTTGAGCGGCTGCATCGTGGGCAATTGCGCGAATGCGCGCAGCACGGTGCTGGCCCGCAGGCCGCTCACCCAGCCGGCCGGCGCCACGCCTTCGGGCAGCAGGTCGAGCTGCTTCAGGCTGTCGATGCCGCACAGGCCGCAGCCGGTGCGGCCGACGAGGCTGCGGCGCTTCTCTTTCAGCCGCATCTCGGCAGCGGCGGCCACCTCGATCTGGATCTCCACGCCCTCGGCGTTGGCGATCACGTCGATGCCATGGCATTCGGTGCGTGAATCGAGCAGTCCTTCGGACAGTGCGAAGCCGAGCGCAAAGGCCTCCAGGTCGGCCGGCGTGGCCATCATCACGGCATGCGAGATGCCGTTGAACACCAGCGCGATCGGCACTTCGGCGGCAATGCGGTCGGTGACGGCCCGGCTGCCCTGCGGACCCAGGCGCAACACCGGCACCTCGCGCGTGGAATCGGGTGGCGGTGCGTCGGGCAATCGGTCGTTCATGAACCTAGCACGCTCCGGTGGCTGACAATCGCCTGCTGCACGGCAGGGTGCAGGTCCGCGCCGCCGCCGTCGATATAGCCCAGCAGTTCGCGCCGCATGCGCGGCTCCCAGAACTTCTTGATGTGCGTGGCGATGCCTTCTTGCGCCTCGACCGGGTCGGGCATGGACTCGAAGAAGCTGCCGATCTGGTTGGCCATCTTGACCAGGTTGTCTACATGCATGGAAACCTCGGCTGACTTGGCTGATTACTTCGCGGTGATGGCGGCCGAGCTGGCGTTCAGCAGCTCGTGCTGCACGCGGTTGAAGCGGCTGTACTCCTGCTGCCAGGCCGAAGGCTGCATCACCGGCATCACCTGCACGGCCGTCACCTTGTACTCGGGGCAATTGGTGGCCCAGTCGGAGTTGTCGGTGGTGATGACGTTGGCGCCCGATTCGGGGAAGTGGAAGGTCGTGTACACCACGCCCGGCTGCATGCGCTCGCTCACCGTGGCCCGCAACACGGTTTCACCGGCACGGCTCTGGATGCCGACCCAGTCATCGGTCTTGATGCCGCGGTCTTCGGCGTCGTGCGGGTGGATCTCCAGCCGGTCTTCGCTGTGCCACTGGTTGTTCTCGGTGCGCCGCGTCTGGGCACCCACGTTGTATTGCGACAGGATGCGCCCGGTGGTGAGCAGCAGCGGGAACTTGCGCGTGACCTTCTCGTCCGTCGCCACGTACTGCGTGATGATGAAGCGGCCTTTGCCGCGAACGAACTTGCCGATGTGCATCGTCGGTGTGCCATCGGGTGCGGCGTCGTTGCACGGCCACTGCACGCTGCCGGTCTCGTCGATCTTGTCGAAGCTCACGCCCTTGAAGGTGGGGGTTAGCGCGGCGATCTCGTCCATGATCTGCGACGGGTGCGTGTAGTTCATCGGGTAGCCGAGCGCATTCGAGAGCTTGGCCGTCACCTCCCAATCGGCCAGGCCCGCCTTCGGCGGCATGACCTTGCGCACGCGCGAGATGCGGCGCTCGGCGTTGGTGAAGGTGCCGTCTTTTTCGAGGAAAGACGAACCCGGCAAGAACACATGCGCGTACTTGGCCGTCTCATTCAGGAAGAGGTCTTGCACCACCACGCATTCCATTGCCATCAAGGCTTGGGCCACATGCTGCGTGTTGGGGTCGGACTGCACGATGTCTTCACCCTCGCAGTACAGGCCCTTGAAGCTGCCGGTGATGGCGGCGTCGAACATGTTCGGGATGCGCAGGCCCGGCTCGGGCTGGATGGTCACGCCCCACACCTCTTCGAACGAAGCGCGCACGGTGCTGTCGGACACATGGCGGTAGCCCGGCAGCTCGTGCGGGAACGAGCCCATGTCGCACGCGCCTTGTACGTTGTTCTGGCCGCGCAGCGGGTTCACGCCCACGCCTTCGCGGCCGACGTTGCCGGTGGCCATCGCGAGGTTGGCAATGCCCATCACCATGGTCGAGCCCTGGCTGTGCTCGGTGACGCCCAGGCCGTAATAGATGGCCGAGTTGCCCTTTTGCGCAAAGAGGCGGGCTGCGGCGCGCACCTCGGCGGCGGGCACGCCGGTCACGTCTTCCATCACCTCGGGCGAGTTGTCGGGCCGGGCCACGAACTCGCGCCATTCGTTGAATGACTTCGGGTCGCAACGTTCGGCGACGAAGGCCTCGTCGACCAGGCCTTCGGTGACGATCACGTGCGCCAATGCGCTGATGATGGCCACGTTGGTGCCGGGCTTCAGCTGCAGATGATGCTCGGCGCGGATGTGTGGTGACTTGACGATGTCGATGCGGCGCGGGTCGACCACGATCAGCTTCGCGCCCGGCTCTTTTCCATTTCCTCGCAGCCGCCGCTTCATGCGCGAGGCGAACACCGGGTGGCCGTCGGTCGGGTTGGCGCCGATCACCATGATCACGTCGGCCTTTTCCACCGACTTGAAGGTCTGCGTGCCGGCCGAGGTGCCATAGGTCTGGCCCAGGCCGTAGCCGGTGGGCGAGTGGCACACGCGGGCGCAGGTGTCGACGTTGTTGTTGCCGAAGGCCGCGCGCACGAGCTTCTGCACGAGGTAGGTTTCCTCGTTCGTGCAGCGTGACGAGGTGATGCCGCCGATGGAGTCACGGCCATGCTGAGCCTGGATGCGCTTGAACTCGCTTGCGGCGTGGTTGATGGCTTCGTCCCAGCTCACTTCTTGCCACGGGTCGGTGATCTGCTTGCGGATCATCGGCTTCAACATGCGGTCTTTATGCGAGGCATAACCCCACGCGAAGCGGCCTTTCACGCACGAGTGGCCTTCGTTGGCCTGGCCGTCTTTCCACGGCACCATGCGCACGACCTCATTGCCCTTCATCTCGGCCTTGAAGCTGCAACCAACGCCGCAGTAGGCGCAGGTGGTGATGGCGCTGTGCTCGGATTGGCCGAGCCAGATCACCGATTTCTCTTGCAGCGTGGCGGTGGGGCAGGCTTCGACGCAGGCGCCGCAGCTCACGCACTCGCTGTCCATGAAGTTCTCGTCTTGGCCTGCCGACACGCGCGACTCGAAGCCGCGGCCGCTGATGGTCAGCGCGAAGGTGCCTTGCGTCTCTTCGCAGGCGCGCACGCAGCGGTTGCAGACGATGCACTTGCTCGGGTCATAGGTGAAGTACGGGTTGGACTCGTCCTTCTTGTCCTTCAAGTGGTTGGCACCGTCGAAGCCGTAGCGCACGTTGCGCAGGCCGGTCACGCCTGCCATGTCTTGCAACTCGCAATTGCCGTTGGCGCTGCAGGTGAGGCAATCGAGCGGGTGGTCGCTGATGTAGAGCTCCATCACGCCCTTGCGCAGCTCTTGCAGCTTGGGCGTTTGCGTGTGCACGTTCATGCCGGCTTCGGCGGGCGTGGTGCACGACGCCGGGTAGCCCTTGCGGCCATCGATCTCGACCAAGCAGAGCCGGCAGGAGCCGAAGGGTTCGAGGCTGTCCGTGGCGCAGAGCTTGGGCACCTTGACGCCGGCGTCGACCGCGGCGCGCATCAGCGAGGTGCCTTTGGGTACCGTGACCTGTACGCCGTCGATGTTCAGCGTGACCTCTTGCTCCGACTCGCGCCGGGGGGTGCCGTAGTCGATCTCGTTGAGGTGGTCCAGCATGGAAAATCTCCTTCAGGCGGCTTTGTTTGCGGGCGTTGCGATGCCGAAGTCTTGCGGATAGTGGTTCAGTGCCGACAGCACGGGGTAGGGGGTCATGCCGCCCATCGCACACAGGGAACCATTGACCATGGTGTCACAAAGGTCGCGCAGCAGTTGGACTTCTTGTTGGAGGGGAATCGGGCGGTTTTGGTTCGCGGTGATTTTGTCGATGACTTCGACGCCGCGGGTGGAGCCGATGCGGCAGGGCGTGCACTTGCCGCAGGATTCAATGGCGCAGAACTCCATGGCGTAACGCGCCAGCTGGGACAGGTCGGCCGTGTCATCGTGCACCACGATGCCGCCGTGCCCGACCACTGCGCCCAGTGCGGCGTAGGCCTCGTAGTCGAGCGGCACATCCCATTGCGATTCGGGCAGGTAGGCACCCAGCGGCCCGCCCACCTGCACCGCCTTGATCGGCCGGCCCGAGGCCGAGCCGCCGCCGTAGTCGTACAGCAGCTCGCGCAGCGTCACGCCGAAGGCTTTCTCGACCAGGCCGCCGTACTTGATGTTGCCGGCCAGCTGGATCGGCAGCGTGCCGCGCGAGCGGCCCATGCCGTAGTCTTTGTAGAAGCTGGCGCCGCGCGCCACGATCAGCGGCACGGTGGCCAGCGTGATCACGTTGTTGATCACCGTCGGCTGGCCGAACAGGCCCACCAGCGCCGGCACCGGGGGCTTGGCACGCACGATGCCGCGCTTGCCCTCCAGGCTTTCGAGCAGGGCGGTTTCTTCGCCGCACACATAGGAGCCGGCGGCCTTGCGCACCTCGAGGCTGAAATGATGCGTCGAGCCCAGCAGGTTGCGGCCGAGGTAGCCCTCGGACTCGGCGCGGCGTATCGCCTCGTTCAGCGCAGCGATGGCGTGCGGGTATTCGGAGCGGACGTAGATGAAGCCCTTGGTGGCACCGGTGGCGATGCCGGCGATCGTCATGCCCTCGATCAGCATGTACGGGTCGCCCTCCATCGTCATGCGGTCCGAGAAGGTGCCTGAGTCGCCTTCATCGGCGTTGCAGACGATGTATTTCTGCTCCGCCGGCGTGGCCAGCACCGTCTTCCATTTGATGCCAGCCGGGAAGGCTGCGCCGCCGCGGCCTCGCAGGCCGGAATCGAGCACCTCTTGCACGATTTGCGCAGGCTGCAGCGTCAATGCGCGTTTCAGGCCGGCAAAGCCTTCGTGCGCGATGTAGTCGGGCAGCGAGAGCGGGTCGGTCACGCCCATGCGGGCGAAGGTCAGCCGCTCCTGCTTCTTGAGATAGGGGATGTCGTCGGTCGGGCCGAGCCGCAGCGCGTGTTCGCCGCCGGTGTGGAATTCGGCGTCGAAGAGCGAAGCCACGTCGCCCACGGTCACCGGGCCATAGGCGATGCGGCCTTGCGGCGTGCTGACTTCGACCAAGGGCTCCAGCCAGAACAGGCCGCGAGAACCATTGCGCACCAGCGTGATGGCCACGCCGCGCTTGGCAGCCTCGTCGGCAATGCGGCGCGCGACACGGTCGGCGCCGGCGGCCAAAGCGCCCGAATCGCGCGGTACGTAAACCGTGGTGTTCATGGGGTGCTCCTGGCTTCGGCAATCAGCTCGTCGAAGCGCTGCGGCGAGACGCAGGCATGCAGCTCATCGCCCAGCACCATGGCTGGCGACTGGGCGCACAAACCGAGGCAGTACACCGGCTCCAGCGTGAACGCACCGTCGGCCGAATGGCCGTGCACCGCGCAGCCGAGATGCTGTTGCGCATGGGCCAGCAGCGCGTCGGCGCCCATGGCTTTGCACGACTCGGCGCGGCAGATCTGAACCACCTTGCCCGCTGCCGGGGTGGCGCGGAAGTGGTGGTAGTAGGTGATGACGCCGTGCACCTCGGCACGAGACAGGTTGAGCACGCTGGCGATCTCGGGGACCACATCCGCGGGGATGTGGCCCAGAGCGTCTTGCACCTCGTGCAGGATGGGCAGCAGCCCACCCTGTTCGTGCCCGCGGCGGGCAAGTACGCCGCGCACCAGCGCGATGTGTTCGGCTGATGTCGCGGCTGTCATGGCGTTCAGCTCAGTTGAAGAACTTCGCTGTGCTCAGCAGGGTGCGGTACACGCCCCATGCGAGCGGAATGCCCACGGCTGCCCAGGCGAGGGCCACCATCACGGTCGGCGTGGTGCCGCCCGCACCCGAGCCGCTGCCGACTTCGGAGGCGCTGGCACGTTCGTGTGCCAGGCGCTTTTCTTCGGCCAGCTCTGCGTCGGTCATGAACCACTTGTCGGCCACCGGGCGCACCATCAGGTTGGCGATCAGGCCGATCACCAGCATGCCGACCAGGATGTACATCGTCTGGTTGTAGACCTGCTCGCGCGGGATGCCCAGGCCGAGCTGGTATTCGCGCATGTAGCCAACGACGATGGGGCCCAGGATGCCGGCGGTCGCCCAGGCAGTGAGCAAGCGGCCGTGAATGGCGCCCACCATCTGCGTGCCGAACAAGTCTCCCAGGTAGGCCGGTACCGTGGCAAAGCCGCCGCCATACATGCTGAGGATGATGCAGAAGGCGGCCACGAAGAGCAGCTTGCTGCCGGCCGCCGCACTGCCGGGGACGCTGAAATACAGCGCGCCGCCGAGCACGAAGAAGATCACATAGGTCATCTTGCGGCCGAGCTTGTCGGACAGGCTGGCCCAGAAGAAGCGCCCGCCGATGTTGAACAGGCTCAGCAGCGCGGTGAAGCCCGCTGCCACGCCGGCGATGGCAGTGAGCTGCGTCTTGTCGAGTTCGCCGAACTTCTTGGCCACGCCGATCAGGTTGCCGCCAAACACTTCTTGCAGCATGGGGCTGGCCATGCCGATCACGCCGATGCCGGCCGAGACGTTCATGCACAGCACGACCCACACCAGCCAGAACTGCGGAATACCCCAGACCTTTTTCACGTGCACGTGGCGCTGCGTGATCATGGTGTTGGCGGTGTCAGCCGCCTTAGGCACCCAGCCTGCGGGTTTCCAGCCGGTGGGCGGCACGCGGTAGCCGAAGGCCCCGCCGAGCATGAAGACGAAGTAGACCAGCGCCATCACGATGAAGGTCTGCATCACGCCCACGTCGGTGGGCGAGGCGAAGTTCTTCATCAGCTCGGCTGCGAGCGGCGAGCCGATCATGGCGCCGCCGCCGAAGCCCATGATGGCCATGCCGGTGGCCATGCCGCGCTTATCGGGGAACCATTTGATCAGCGTGCTCACCGGCGAGATGTAACCCAAGCCCAGGCCGATGCCGCCGATCACGCCCGAGCCGAGCAGCATCATCCAGAACTGATGCAGATGGACACCCAGCGCCGAGAACAGCATGCCGCCACACCAGCACAACGCGCTTACCACACCGGCCTTGCGCGGGCCGGCTCGTTCCAGCCAACCGCCCCAGATGGCGGCGGAGCAACCGAGGAACACGAAGAAGAGGGTGTACATCCACTGGAGCGTGGAGATCTTCCAGTCGCAGGTGGTGGTGAAGAGTTCGGCAAAGAAGCCGACGTCGGGCCCGCACTTGATGGCCTCCTTGACGCCCAGCGCCTTCGACAGCGGCAGCCAGAACACCGAGAAGCCGTAGGCCATGCCGATGCACAGGTGGATTGCAAGTGCCGCGGGCGGCACCAGCCAGCGGTTGAAGCCCGGCCCGGCAATCGTTCTTTCTTTCTCCAGCAAGCCTGGTGCGCTACCGGGCGCACCGGCAGCTGTTCCCAATCCAACAGATGACATCTTCTCTATCTCCAATTTCGTGGCGAGCCACGGGGCCAAATGGCAAGGCAGCAAGCATAAGCAATGCCCGATGACATTTCATTGTTTCTTGAATGAATTGCGTGCGCAATTCGATGCACTATGTAGACAGCGCATTGATCCGCCTTCGTCCTGCCCGATTGCTGCAGTGCGATGGGCGAACTTGCTGCGCTGCGCCAATGGCGAGCGCGCCCTCCTCACGGGAGACGCACCGTGTCAGGGGCAGCGGGCTGCAGCTCCGTTGTAGATCGCCAGCAGCTGGTTGCCGATCTCGTCGGCGAGACGCACCACGGCCCGGCGGTGCGCGGCAGCGGCGGCCAGCAGGTCGCCGGCGACCTGCTCGCGGATGTTGCTGCGGCACAGCAAGGGCGCCGCCTTCACGACGTCGCTCTGCGCCGACCACACGCTGTCGAGCCACACCTCCTTGCCGGCGACGGACTCGAAACGCTGCACGTCGACCTTCACCCGCACCGCATTCGGTGCCGGTGCGCTGCGCACGTCGACCGCACCGAAGCGCTGCGACAAGCGCTCGAACAAGGCGGCGCGCAGCTCGTCGCGCAGCGGCGCGACCCACTGCTCTTGTTCCAGCACGCGCAGGCTGTCGTCGGGCAGGCGCACCACCCATTGCGATTGGTCGACGGCAGCCGGCACGCTCACGGCCAGCAGGTCCAGCGGCAAGGGAGGCAGGCTCGTGTCGCGCGCGGGCGCGCCGGCGGTCGACAGCAGGCTGTGGAAGCGCGGCGCGGGTGTGGACGAGCAACCCGCGACGGCGAAGGCGCATGCAGCCAGGGCGAGGAGAATGTGTTTCATCGTGGGCTCGGCGTTCAATGGTGCTCAGCGGCGCTCGGGTGAACTGGGATCTTCGGATCGTCCGGCTTGCCGCGCAGCAGCGATTCCGGGTGGCGCTGCAGGTAGTCGGTCAGCACGCGCAGCGATTGCGCGGCGCGCTGCAGGTCGACCAGCGTCTGCTCGGCGTTGCGCTGGATGGGCGCGCTCGGGTCGAGCAGGTTGCGGTCGGCGCGGGCCAGGCTTTCCTGCACCGATTGCAGCGTGCGCCGCACTTCGGCGAGCGAGGCCTGCGCGTCGGGCTTGAGCTGCTCGATGGCGGTGCGTGCCTGCGTCAGCGTGTCGTTGAGGTTGCGGCCGATGTCGTCGAAAGGCACCTTGTTGAGCTTGGCCACGATCTCGGCAAGCTGCGGCTGCACGTCGGCGAGCGTGCCCGGTACCGTGGGGATGGCGGGAATGGCGGTGGCCGTGTCGAGCGTGGCGCGCGTGGTGCGTGACGGGAAGTCGAGCGCCACGTACATCTGCCCGGTGAGCAGGTTGCCGGTGCGGGCCTGTGCGCGCAGGCCGCTGTCGACCAGACGCTGCAGCAGCGCGATGTCGCGCTTGGCATCGTCGCTGCCCGGCTCGTGCAGCGCGTCGCGCACGGCACCCAGACGGGTCGGATAGATCTCGGCCTCGACCTCGACGGGGAAGCGCTTGCGCTTCGCGTCGTAGTCGAGCCGGACGGCCTTGACCGAGCCGATCTCGACGCCGAGAAAGTCCACCGGCGCGTCGACGGCCATGCCGCGCATCGATTGGTCGAACACCATGCGCACGCGCTGCGGCGGCCCGTCGGGCGGCGCCAGTGCGTGCTTGCGGTCGGGGTACAAAACGAAGCGGCTGCCGTCGCCAGCAGGCGGCAGGCCGCGGGTGCCGGGCGGGCGCTCGAACGACACGCCGCCGGCCAGCACCGAGGCCAGCGTCTGCGTGTTGACGGTGAGGCCGCTGCTGTTGAGCGAGACCTCCACGCCGCTCGCATTCCAGAAGCGCGTCTGGCCGTTGACCAGCTTGTCGTACGGCGCCTCGATGAAGACCTGCACCGACAGCTCGTCGACCAGCGGGTCGAGCGTGTAGCCCACGACGCGGCCCACGCGGTTGCGGCGGTAGAAGATCGGCGAGCCGACATCGAGCGAACCCAGGTCTTCGGTGCGCAGCACGAAGCCGCGCCCGGGCTCGCCGCGCAACACGAAGGGCTGGGCCTCGAGGCCGGTGAACTGGCGCCGCTGCGTGGTCGACACGCCGGCGTCGACGCCGATGTAGGCGCCGGAAAACAGCGTCTCGAGGCCGCTCACGCCGGCGGTGTCGATGCGTGGGCGCACCACCCAGAAGCGCGTGTCGTCAACCGCGATGTTCGAGACCGAGCGGTCGAGCCGCACAGAGACGTGCACGCGGTCGCGGTCTTCGCTCAGCGTCACCGTTTCCACACGGCCGACGACCACTTCCTTGTAGCGGACTTCGGTCTTGCCGGGGCGCAAGCCGTCGGCGGAATGGAAGTCGATGGTCACCTGCGGGCCGGTGGCGAGCAGCGCGCGGATCAGCAGCGAAACGCCGACCGCCAGCGCGATGATGGGCACCATCCAGACCAGCGAAGGCCCGCGCCATTTGCGTGTGATGGGCGGGGGCGGCGAGGGAGGGGTGTCGGTTTCGTCAGCCATGGGTCTCGGTGATGGTGGGCTCCCCGGGGGCGGGCTCCTCGGGCCAGATCAAGCGGGGGTCGAAGCTGCCAGCGGCGAGCATGGTCAGCACCACCACCGCGCCGAAGGCGAGCAGCCCGGCCTGCGGCTGCACGCCGCCGAAGGCGCCGAAGCGCAGGGTGCCGACCAGCAGCACCACCACGAACACGTCGAGCATGGACCAGTGGCCCACCGCTTCGACCATGCGGTAGAGCTGCGCACGCTCGACAGGCTTCCAGCGCGACCCGCGTTGTGCCGTGATGGTGAGCAGCAGCAGCACGGCGATCTTGAGCAGCGGCACCACGATGCTCGCGATGAACACGATCAGCGCCAGCGACCAATCGCCCGCGGCGCGCAACTCTTCGATGCCGCCGAGGATGGTGTGGGTGGCGTTGCCGAACACGCTGTTGGTCGACATGATGGGCAGCAGGTTGGCCGGCACGTACAGGATCATCGCCGCCAGCAGAAAGGCCCAGGTGCGCTGCAGGCTGCCGGGCCGGCGGTGGTGCAGCGGCGCGGCGCAGCGCGGGCAGTGAAGCGGTGTGTCGGCCGGCGCGGGCCGGGCGAGCTGCGACACGCGGCCGCAGGCCAAGCAGCTGAAGAGATGCAGCTGGGCGCCGGTCTGCACGCTGGCCGGGGGAGGGAGCCGGCTCATCGCGTCGACCCCAGCTCGCTGCCGATCTTCCACAGCGAGTGCGTGCCCGCGGCGAGGATCGATGTCAGCAGCAAGGTCAGCCCGGCATAGGCCAGGAGGCCGATGCCCGGCGTGGCGCTGGCGAGGCCGGCGCTGCGCACCACGGCCACGAGCGTGCCCATCATGAACACCTCGACCATGCTCCAGCGGTTGAGAAAGTTCAGCGAGCGCATCGCCGTGTTGAAGCCCGGCGGCACCAGCCCGCGCACGATCGACAGCAGCACGTACAGGCGGACCAGCGTGAAGCAGAGCGGGAACACGATCGCGGTGGCGGCGGTGAGCAAGGCCACCAGCGGCTGCCCGCTTTCCCAGGTGTAGCGGATCGACTCCGGCAGCGTCGCCCGGCTGATCACGCCGCGCAGGTCCAGCGTGACGATGGGCGCGGTGTTGCCGATCAGGATCAGCAGCAGCGCAGCGAACGCGAACGCCAGCAGGCTCTGCACCGGCATCACATGGCCGCGGCCCAGCAAGGCGTTGCAGCGGCGGCAGCGTGCCACGTTGCCGGGCTTGAGCTCGATGCGCTGGTGCACCGCATCGCACTCGTTGCACACCACCAGGTCGGGGCGGGCAATCAACGCAGCCTGGGTGCGTGACGTGGCCGACGCGCGGGGCGCGGGGGCGTTCACGTGCAACTCGGGCTCGGTCATGCGCCGATCTTAGAGCCAGAGCCGCGGTGCGGCTTGCGCAGGGGCTCGGTCTGCGGGGCTGTCGGCGTCAGGGGTATCGACTGTGGGCGCTGTCACAATCGCGCGGTTTCTTCGAGGGGTTGACGAGCACGGTGTTGAAGCGATCCGGCGGATTTTCCAAGGCATGGCTGCTGGCCCTGGCCTTCCTGCTCGTCAGTGCCGGCGCGGAGTGGCGCCGTTGGCACGGCGTGGCCGCGCGGGCTGCCGTGCCGCTGACGGTGTCCAAGGCCAAGGCCCGCCGCTTCGTCCTCACCGAACACAGCGCCGCCACCATTCCCATGCCGGCCGGCGTGCCTGCCGCCCATGCGAGCGCACTGGCTGCCTTGCCCAACGGAGAGCTGCTGGCCTGCTGGTGGGCCGGGGCGCGCGAGAGTGCACCCGACGTGCGCATCTACATCGCCCGCTGGCGCGATGGCCGCTGGAGCGACGCGCGTGCCATCGTTGACCGCGAGGCACTCGCCAAGTCGCTGCACATGGGCGTGCGGCGCATCGGCAACCCGGTGATGTGGGTGGCCGACGACGGCCGGGTGCACCTGTACATCGTCGCGACCGGCCTGGGCGGCTGGGCCGCGGGCCGCGTGGCCCAGCTCGTTTCGGATGATGGCGGCCGCAACTTCGTCGCGAAGCGCTTGCTGCCGCTCACCCCGCTGTGGAACACCAGCGTGCTGGTGCGCACCCGGCCGGTGGGCCTGTCCGATGGGGGCTGGCTGCTGCCGGCCTACTTCGAGCTCGGGCACAAGTACCCGATGGTCATTTCCTTCGATGCGCATGGCGAGCCGCGCTGGGTGCAGCGCATCGGCGACAAGGTGACCTCGCTGCAGCCTGCGTTGTTGCCGCTGAGCGGCACCGAGCTGCGCGCGATGATGCGCGACATCAGCCCCCAGCGCCGTGTGCAGCAGGCCGTGAGCCACGACGGCGGCCTGAGCTGGGAAGACGTGCCGGCCTCGGCGCTCGCCAACCGCGACAACTCGGTCGCCGGCCTGCAGCTCGCCGGCGGCGGCTACGTGCTGCTCCACAACGACACGCTGCCCGGCGGCAGCTCGCCGCGCCAGTGGCTGCGCCTGTCGACCTCGGCCGACGGCCAGACCTGGACACCCGGGCCCGACACCCAGCGCGGCGTGGCCGGCGACGAGTTCTCGTACCCGAGCATCGTGCAGATCGGCCAGCAGCTGCACGTGACCTACACGCAGCAGCGCACGGCCATTGCCCACCGCGTCTACGACATCCAGTACCTGGAGGACTCGCCGTGAACCTGCCCTGGCTCGACTGGCAGGCGGTCTACGCGCACGTCGCCTGGGGCGTGGTGCTGGCGGCCTGCGGCGTGGGCGCGCTTTCATGGCGCAAGCCGTTCCCGCAGCGGTTTGCTGTCGGCTGGGTGGTGTTCTCGCTCGTGGCCTGTGCCTTGCCGGGGAGGGCTTCGCCGGCCTGCTGGTTGACGTTGGCCTTCCACCTGCCGAGCTTGCTGCTGGTGGCCTGCTGCGGCATGACGATGTCGGCCAACGCGCGTTGCGTCGCCTGCTACCGCGTGCTGCCGACGGGGCTTGCGCTGGGCCTGGTGATCGTCGGCACCGTGTTGTACGTGGACACCGTGGGCTGGTTCGGCATGGGTTTGTACGTGCGCGGCTTCGGCCCCGAAGCGGCGTTCGCCGGCCTGTTGGTCGGCGCGGCGGCGGTGCTCTCCATTGCGGCCGACCAGAGCCGCCCGGCCGGTTTCGCGGTGCTGCTCGCCTTGATGGTGTTCGCGCTCTGCCGGTTGCCCACCGGCAATGTGTGGGACGCCGTGCTCGACCCGCTGCTGTGGCTGTGGGCCATCTTCAGCCTGGTGGCGCGCATCAGGGCGCGGCGCCCTGCAGCTGCCCCGGCTCAACCTGCCTGACCGATGCTTCCCATTCGATCCCATCTTCGTCTTGCGCTGGCCATGGCTGGCGCGCTCTTCATCGCGGCCACGCTGGCGCGCATCGCTTTGGGCCTGTGGTTCGCGCCGCAGGGTCTGTCGGCCGGCGACTGGGGTGGTGCGCTGTGGCTGGGGGCCCGCTTCGACGCGCGCGTGGCGCTGGTCAGCGTGCTGGCCGCCTGGCTGTTGAGCAGCCTGCCCTGGCTGGGCAAGCACCTGAAGCCGCCGCGGGCACGCGGGCTGTGGTGGGCCTATTGGACGATCGCGGCCACCGTGTGGGGCATGGCGGCGATCTTCGATGCGGGCCACTATGCGTACCTCGGCCAGCGCTTGTCGGCGGTGGTGTTCTCGCTGGCACGCGACACCGGCGAAGCCACCCGCATGGTGTGGCAGACCTATCCGGTGGTGTGGATCGGCATCGGCTTCGCGCTGTGGCTGCTGCTGTGCCACTTCGTGTTCTCGGTGATCTGGGTCTGGGCCGCGCGCACGCCGGTTGCGCGGCCATGGCCTGCGCGTTTCGCAGAGACGCTCGTGGTGCTGCTCGCGGTGTTCGTCGTGCACGGCAAGCTGTCGCAATACCCGCTGCGCTGGAGCGATGCGGTCGAGCTGCCCAACACCTTTTCGCAGTCGCTCGCGCTCAACCCATTGCACAGCCTGTACGACACCTGGAGCTTCCGCGTGCAGCGGCTCGACGATGCGCAGATGCGGCCCGATGCCGACCGCATCCGCGCCTTCGTCGGCCTGCCGCCCTTGAAGCCCGGCGAGCCGATCTCGTTCCTGCGCAGCGTGCCGCCCAGGCCCGCGGCGGCCAACGAGCCGCCGATGAACGTGGTGCTGGTGCAGCTCGAATCATTCGCCGGGCACAAGACCGGCGCGCTCGGCAACCCGCTCGGCGCCACGCCGGCATTCGATGCATTGGCGAAAGACGGCCTGCTGTTCACTCGCATGATGACGGCGCACGCGCATACCGCGCGCGGCGTGTGGGCCCTGGTCACCGGGCTGCCCGACGTGTCGCGCGAGTCCACCGCATCGCGCAACCCCGCGGCGGCCAATCAGCACACCATCATCAACGAGTTCAAGGGCTACAAGAAGTTCTACTTCATCGGCGGCAGCACCTCGTGGGCCAACGTGCGAGGCGTGCTCACCGGCAACATCGACGGCATCGACATCTACGAACAGCCGCGCTACAAGGCCCCGGTGGTCGACGTGTGGGGCGTCTCCGACAAGAACGTCTTCATCGAGGCCAACGAGGTCTTCCGCGCACAGAAGCAGCCCTTCTTCGCCTACATCCAGACCAGCGGCAACCACCGGCCCTACACCGTGCCCGACGAAGACCTGAAGGCCTTCGTGCCGCCCACCCCCAGCGAGGACGAGCTGAAGGCGCAGGGCTTCATCTCGCGCGACGAATACCGTGCCTTCGCCTACCTCGACTGGTGCATCGGCCAGTTCATGGAGCGCGCTCGCAAGGAAGCGTATTTCAAGAACACGGTGTTCGCCTTCATCGGCGACCACGGCATCATCGGCCCCACCGGCCCGCACATGCCGCGCGCCTGGCACGACCTGGCCATCACGCAGGGCCACACGCCTTTGCTGATCTATGCGCCGGGCAAGGTGGCGCCGCGCCGCGTGGACACCTGGGCCCAGCAGGTCGACGTGCTGCCCACGCTGGCTTCGCTGGTGGGCATCGGCTACCGCAACACCAGCCTCGGCCGTGATCTGCTCGACCCGCAGTTCGACGCGTCGCGCGTGGCCTTCGAGTTCCAGTTCACCGGCCCCGACGAAGCCGGCATGCTGGTCGGCACGCACATGCTGGTGAACCGCAAGCCCGCCGCGGCCTACGACATCCTGTCGGACAAGCCCAACGCCAACCTGCTGCAGCAAAAGCCGGTGCCGCCCGAGGTGCAGCAACTGGAGCAGCAGTGGGGCGCCTTCCCCTCGGCATACGGCAACGCGGCGTTGTACCTGCAGACACACAACCCGCGTTTCAGAGACTGACGATGCCCGTATTGCAAACCGAGCGGCTGCAACTGCGCTGCTTCGACACGCAAGATGCCGAGTTCATTCTCGAGCTGCTGAACGACCCGGGCTGGCTGCAGCACATCGGCGACCGCAATGTGCGCACTGTTGACGACGCGCGCCAATGGATATCCACCCGCTTGATCGATGTCTATCAGCGGCTCGGGTTCGGCTTCTGGGCCGTGCACTTGCACGATGACCCGACGCTCTTGGGTCTGTGCGGCCTCATCAAGCGCGACACCCTGCCCGAGGTGGACGTGGGTTATGCCTTTCTGCCGAACTATCGCGGCAAGGGCTATGCGCGCGAGGCTGTCGTCGGCTGCCTGAAGCATGGGCACGAGGTGCTGGGGCTGCAACGCATCCTGGCCATCACGACACCCGACAACGCGGCGTCGCAGCGCGTGCTCGAAGCCTCCGGCATGCAGCTGGAAGACCGGCGCACGCTCGCCGGTGAAACGCGCGAGACCTTGGTTTACGCGTGGCAGAGCTGAGAGGTTTTCGAGTCCATTACCGTTCGGGCTGCCTGTCCTGAGCCCTGTCGAAGGGAGCCTGTATTCCCGATCGCCCTGAGCTTGTCGAAGGGAGCCAACGCAGTGCACGGCGCACCCTTCGACAGGCTCAGGGCGAACGGAATCAAAAATTCCTCAGCCGCTGAAGCCGCCGAGCATCTGCCTCAGCGAACTCAGCGCACGGCCGTCTTGGTCGTGCCGTCGAGCGTGATCACGCGGCGATTCGCGTCCATGTCGTCCAGCGCGTTGCGGGTCTGCTCGGCGGTGTGCTGCCAGTCTTCCGCGCCGCGGATGATGGTCGGCTTGATCAGCACGATGAGTTCTTTCTTGCGGCCGTAGTTGCTGCGGTTGTTGAACAGCGTGCCGGTGATCGCGTTGCTGTTGGCGCCGGGGAGGCCCGAGCTCGTGCGCGACGACTCCATCTGCATCAGCCCGCCGATGGCCACGATGTTGCCGTTGGGGATGCGCACCATGGTGTCGGTCTCGTTGACGCTGCTCGAAGCCAGCGGCAGCTTGTAGTTGCCGATCGCGCCCAGGTCGACCTGCTTGGTCTTCTCGACCACGGTGGTGACCGAGGGGTGCACGTGCAGCGTGATCATGTCGTTCTCGTCGATCTGCGGCGTCACGTCGAGCGCGATGCCCGAGAAGAACGGCGTCAGCGTCAGCGTCGGCGGCGTGATGGTGCCGCCGCTGCTGCCCGTGCCGGTGATGATGGTGCCGCCCGCCACGTTGGTGAGGAAGTAGTCGTCGGTGCCGACCTTGAGCACGGCCTTCTGGTTGTTCAGCGTGGCGATCCGCGGGCTCGACAGGATCTGGATGTCGCCATGCGTCTCCAGAAAACCGAGCAGGGCCTGGAAGCCGTTGGTGGCCACGGCCAGCCCCAGCACGCCGGTGCCGGTGCCGGGCAGCAGTGCGCTGGTGCCCGTCGGCAATGTGGGCAGGCCGTTCGTGTTGCCGACGAGCGCGTTGCTGCCGCTGCCGCTGGCCTGGCCGACGGAGCCGCGGCTGCGCAGCAGCGACCAGTCGATGCCGCTCTGGAAGCCGTCGCTCAATTCCACCTCGACGATCTTGGCTTCGAGCATCACCTGCCGTTCCACCGACACGCGCGTCGAGCGCAGAAAGGACTCGATCTGGCGCAGCTCGTCGGGCATGGCGCGCACGGCGATCGTGCCCGACTGCGGGCTCGCGATCACGGCGCGCCCGCCCTCCTTGCCCACCATGCCGCGCAGGGCTTCGGCGGTCTCGGCCCAGAAGTCGCTGCGCGAGCTGGTCGACACCTGGCTGCTTTCGGGCTGCGAGGTGCTGCTGCCCGTGGGCGCCGGCGTGCTACCGGTCGAGCTGGTGTTGGGGTTGCTGGCGGGTGCGGCGCCGGAGCTCACGCGCAGGTCGCTGCGGCCGGTGCGCAGGGTGTTCAGGTAGTTGACCATGAAGATCCGCGTCTGCATGGTCGGCGGGAACACCGTGACGCGGCGGCCTTCGATCTTGAAGTCGTAGCCGTACACGTCGCGGATGGATTCCAGCGCTTCGCGCAGCGTCACGCCCTTGAGCGTGACCGAGATCACGCCGTTGACCTCGGGGTGCATCAGCATGCTGTAGCGCGTTTCGGTCACCATCGACAGGAACACATCGCGGGCATTGGCGCCGTTGACGATCAGGTCGAAGCGGGGCTCGGGCGGCGCTGGTGGCGTGGCCGCGGCGGCCGGCAGCGCAGGCGCTTCGTTGCCCGTCACGACGGGTGTGGACGCGGGCCGCTTGGCGAGCGACGCGGCCAGCTCGGCGCGCAGCTGGTCGCTGGGCGCCGCGGTGCGCAGGGGCTGGTCGGCACAGGCCGACAACAGGGCGGCGCAAGCCAGGGCAACAAGGCCCAGCGGGCGCTGGCGGGTGGGGAGGGCGTTCATCACGGCGCTTCCTTCTGGGGAGAATTTGTTCGGGCAGTTCGTTTCGCCATCGGCGCCGCAGCAGCGGCCGACGAGGCGGGAGAGTTCTCGATGGCGGCTCGCTTGGTCACGCCGGCATACAGCGGCACGCGGCGGGTGCTGCTGCCTTCGCGCAGCCACACCGCGTCGCTGTCGATGCGCTCGATGCGGGCGCTGCCCAGTGCATCGCCCACGCCGAGGCGGCGGCCGCGTTCGATGAGATAGCTGCGGCCGTTGCTAACGACAATGTGGCGTGGCATGGGCGCATCCCCTGCTTCGGCACCGCTGGCACTGCTTGCGGCCATCGCCGCCTGTGCCGCGGGCGGCGGCTCGGTGGGGTCGCGCAGCGCAGCCGTGCCGGTGGTGTGCCAGCTCGCCAGCGCCACGCCGAGCGAAGCAATCAGTGTGAATTTCATGGGGCTTCTCCCACCAGGTAGACGCGCACGGTGAGCAAAGGCGGCAACGGGGTCGTGCCGATGTGCAGCTGGGCCCAGCGCAGGCCCGGCAAGGCGCGTTCGAGTTCGTCGAGGTAACTCACCAGGTCGAGGTAGCTGCCCGACACGCTCAGGTCCACGCCCTGCCAGCGCAGGCCGGTGGTGGTGGACGGTTGCGTCGGCGGCTCGGCCAGCGTCGCCAGCTTCACCAGCGTGAGCCGTTCGTGGCGGCGCAGCGTGCGCTCCATCAGGTCGGGCAGGCGCGCCATCTCGTCCTTGTTGTTCAGGTGGCGCTTGATCTCGGCATCGATGCCGGCCAATGCGCCTTGGGCCTTGGCCACTTGCGTCTGCAGGCGGCCTTCGGGGGTATCGGCCGCAGCCGGCCGCGTGGCGCTGGCCAGCTGCTGGCGCAGCCCGGCGAGTTCACCGGCCTGCTGCTTGAGCCGCTTCGAAAGCGTCTGCTGCTCGGCCAGCGCGGGCGACAGCACCAGCGAGTCGGCCAGCGCTGCAATCACCACCGCGATGGACAGGAAGAGAAAGGCGCGTTCGCGCAGGCTCAGCGCATCGATGCGTTTGGCACGCTGTTGCCAGTTGAATTTCATGGGGCGGCTCCTGATGCGGTCTGTGCCGGTGGCTTGGGTTCGCCGCTGGCGATCGTGAAAGCCCAGGCCTCCAGGTTGCGGTTCAGCGCCGGCACGCCGATGGGGCGCACGGCCCCCGGAGCCAGCGGGTTGGCTCGCTCGACGTGCACGGTGGCGAGCTGCTGGCCCGCGAGCTGGGGGTCGGCCGCGAGCTGTGCGATCCACGGTCGCAGCACCGAGGGGTCGAGCGTCATGCCCGAGATCTCGAGCCGGCCGGCAGCTCCATTCACTTCGGTCAACCACACCGGTTGCGGCACGGTGTTCGCCACGAGGCGCAGCAGCGCGGAATGGCTGCGGCCTTCGCGCACGGTGCCGCGCGTCAGCTCGGCCAGGGCTTCGCGGCGCCGGGCACTGGTCTGCTCCAGGGCCTTGAGGTTCTGCTCCAGCGCGGTGGTGCTGGTGCCGAGCGCGGGGTTGATCGCGATGGCATTCATGAGCAGCTGCTTTTCGCTGACGTTGCTGCGCTCGGTCGCCAACAGGTCCTTGCGCAAGGCCTGGGTCTGGATCGTCATCCAGGCGCACAGCGCCGCGGCGCCTATGGCGATGGCGACCAATCCCTTTGCCATGGCCAGCGCCGAGAAGTAGCGCTTGGTGCTGAGCAGGATGGGGCTGTGGAGGTTGATTTGCTGGGCCATGGTGCTGCCTCAGGGCTTGCGGGTTTCGCTGCGCAGCAGCGTGCCCAGAAGGGGCAGGCAGCTGGCGCGGTCGGCGTCGGCCAGGGTGTCGAGGCCGCTGAACACGCGGGCCAGATCCAGCGCTTCGACGCGCTGGCCGAGCTCTCGCTCCAGCATGGCGGCCAGCGCGGCCGAGTGCGTGCCGGCCTCGACCACCACGCCGGCCAGCGGCAGCTCGGGCCAGGAGCGCTCCCACACATCGAATGAACGTTGCAGCTCCACCACCAGGCGTGGCACGTCGGCGGTCTGCGCTGCGCCGGTCTCGGGCTCGGCACCGTAGTCCACCATGTGGGGCATGTCGGCGCCATCGATTGCGTGCAAGGGCTGGGAGAACACGTCGGCGACCGTGGCCGACACGCTTGTGGGGCTCACGGCCGCGGCCACGCTGGACTCGTCCCAGTCCAGCCGCCGGGTGTAGAACAGCTCGTCGTTGGCGCTGATGGTGAGCAGGCACTGGGCGCCGTGCACCACCAGCAAGGCGGTGGCGCGCTCGCGCAGGCCGAGCGTCTGTGCGAGCGCGCTTTGCAGGTTGCGCTGCGCGGTCTCGCGGATGTCGATGGCCTGCAGTGCCAGGCCGGCTGCGGCGAGCAGGCCGGTCACTTCGGCAATGGCGGTGTTGGCCGCGACGGCCACGAACACATGCTTTTGCGTGCGCTGGCGTTCGTCGCCGACGTGCATCACGTCGAGCGTCAGGTCGTCGAGGTGGGTCTCGACGATGTCTTTGATGCGCCAGCGCGCGGCGGCCTTGAGTTCCGCGGGCGGCACGCCGGGCGCTTCGATCTGCAGCAGCTGGCACTTCGCCAGCGGCAGCACCGCCACCACCTGCCGCGCCGGTAGGCCCAGCGCGCGGATGCGGCGCGCGTAGTCCGGCAGCGAGTCGTCGCCGCGCGGCAGCACACCGCAGCGCAGGATGCGCCGCGGCAACGCGCTGCCGGCCTCGGCCTGCACGTAGGCAAAGCCCTGGTCGTCGCAGGCGACGACGAGTTGTTCAGTGGGACGCTTGCCCTGCCACGGCCATTTCATGGTCAGTAGTTCTCACGTTGGTAGATCAGGTTGTCGGCCCCGCGGTACAGGCCGAAGGAGGCGCGTGCCGAGGGGTCTTTGTCGTAGGTCGTGGCGCACCAGGCGCCGCGCAGATAGCTGAGTGCGGCGCCGGCTGTGGCGGCGTCGCCGGTGCCCGGTGTCCAGGGCTGCAGGCACGAGGCATCGGTGGCCGTGCCGCCCAGGCTGAGTGCCACGTCGACGGTGCCGGTGTGCCCGGCCAGCGGCTTGGCCAGCACCAGCGTGCCGCGGCCTGCGGAGAGCGTGACGGCGCTGCCGCTCACCACGGTGTCGGCCGTCGTGAGCGTCTTGCGGTAGTTGCCGAAGTTGACGCTGGTGGCCGGCACGCGGGTGCAGCTGTCCAGCGTGTTGTCGACGAAGGCCGTGCCGTTCCAGTGCTGCGCCACCAGCGGCAGGTTGAGCGCGCGGTCTTGCGAGCCCATGCCGTTCATCAGCCGCAGCCGGCCGAAGCGCAGCGGCACGGTGGCCACGGTGGCGTGGTCGTTGCCGGCGGGGGTGGCGGTGTCGATGTCGTAGCTCGCCAGGGCCACGCCGTCGCTGTCGGTCGGTGCGATGCCGATGGCGGCGTTGAAGGGGCCGTCGGGCGTGGTGCCGCGCAAGGCAGCGGCCGACAGCGTGATGCCGCCGGCCACGCCGTTGCTCCAGCTGCCGCTGGCCGTGCCGACGGACAGGCGCGGCGTGCCGCCGGTGGTGAGGAAGGCCGTGCTGCCGTCGATGCCGGCCAGCTGCCAGTTGGCGGCGGTGGTGGGGTCGAGCTTGGCGAAGCTGCCGGTGTAGTTGAGGGTGGTGGCGCCGAGTGCGTTCTGCGCGGTGAGCGTGAACGCGAGCTGGAAGTTCTCGTTGAGGTAGGTGAAGGTCGACGCCGGTGTGCAGGCCGCGGTGCTGCGCTGCGTGGCGCTGGCGGCGCTGAGCGCGAACTGCGCCGGTGTGAAACGGCCCACGCGAGTCGACTGCACGCCCGAGGCGTTGAACACCGTGGCGTCGAGCGAGACCGCGCTGCCGAGGAAGGCGGTGGCCACGCTGCTGGGGTTGAGCGCGAAGCTGCCCACTTCGGTGTATTGCAGGGTCGCCGGCGTGGCGCTGCCGCCGCTGAAGCCGCTGACACTGCCGTTGTTCAGGGTGCCCAGCACGCCGCCGGCCGGCGTCTGGCTGGCCGCCAGCGGAGCCAGTGCCACGGTGCTGCCGTACGAAGGCGCGAGGCCACCGGCCGTGGTGTTGGCCAGCGTGGCGCCGGCATCGGGCACGCCATCGTTGTTGGCATCGGCGGCCGAGGCCCAGCGGTAGGCGCCCACGGTTGCCTGGAAGCTGCTGCCGGCCTTGGCGAACACGCTGTCGCTGAACAGCGAGCCGCCGGGGTTGTTGGTCGTGCCTTGCTTGATGCCCTGCACCACGATCGCGAACGGCCGCACGGTGAGGGTGTTGCTGCTGCCGCTGATGGCGAGGCTGGCGTAGCTGAGCGAGTCGTCGAGCAGGTTGAGCGCGTAGCGGCCGATGTCGGTGGTGGCCAGGTTGAAGCTGGCCACGCCGCTGGCGAAGCTGAGGGTGAGGTTGTTGGCTCCCGGCTGGGCCGCGGGCACGCTGAGCGCCGGCGATGCCACGGCGGGTGCCGTCCACGTGCCGCTGCTGTCGGTGCGCCACATCTTCAGTGCGCGGCTGCCGCTGAAGTCGGTGGCCACGCCGCAGCTGCCGGTGCTCGGGTCTTTCTTGATCAGCGAGACGGTGTAGTCGTGCGCACGGCCGGCGACGGCCACGTCGGTGCCCGCGATCAGGTTCGAGGCGTCTTCGGCAAAGACGAAGGCGTTGTCGCGGAAGGCGATGGCAGCCGAGGTGGAACTCGAGCCGGAGACGGTGGCGTCGCTGGCGGTGATGGTGACGTCTTGCGCCAGGGTTTCGGCCAGCTTGAGCTTCGCGACGCCGGCATCGGCGGTGGCAAAGGTGTAGGTCGCGGCGCCGTCGTTGGCCGTGCCGTTGGCAAGCACGCCCGAGGGCGCGGGGCCGGTGCCGGCCGTCCAGTCGCCGCGGGTGGTGGAGGTGCTGAGCTGTGCGGTGCCGGTGTAGGTGGTGAGCGCGTTACCGGAGCTGTCGCGCGCGGTGATGGTCACGTCCTTCGGCGAGCACGTTGAAGACGTGCCGCTTGCGATGGCGAAGTTGAAGCCGCTGAGCGCCACGGGCGTGCAGTGGAAGAGCTGGCTGGCCGGGATGGTGACGAAGCTGCCCGAGCCCGCCGGCTTCCATTCCAGCGCGACCAATGAGCTGCCGCCGCGTTCGTAGTACTCCAGCGTCACCGGCACATAGCTGCCGGCGCTCAAGGTGATCGAGGCGCTGCTGTTGTAGGTGGCGCCGTGGTCGCTCCAGTCATTGATCACCTGGTTGCCGTTGACGCTGAGCCTCGTGCCGTCGTCCGACAGCGTGCGGAACACGTAGGTCCCGGTGGTGGGTATCAGGACCACCCCCGTCCAGCGGACGGTGAAGTTGTCGACACCGATGCCGGTGACACCGGGTGTGCCGTTGTTCCAGTCGAAGTTGACGGTGCTGTCGATGCGTGTGGCCGAAGTGCCGGTGAAGAAGGCGCCGCTCACGCCGCTTTGGTTGTAGTAGGTGCCCTCCAGCCCGGACGAGATGGCTGAAGCTGCGTAGATGACGCTGGCGGTGCTGCCGGCCGCGATGGCGTTGCCGGCGATGTCGCTCACGTTGTTCACCGTCAGCGTGCGCGTGGCGCTGAGGGCGGGCGAGATGGTGAGCCCGACCGTCACGCCGTCCGACAGCAGCGAGGCGCCTGTCACGCTGTGCCCGCCCGACAGCGTGTAGTTGGACGCAGTCTGTGCCGTGGTGCTGTCCATCTGTTCGGAGAAGGCCACGTAGATCAGGGTGTTGGCGCCGCACTGCATGCTGGTCGACGAGATCGTCGGCTTGGTGGTGTCGAACACGCCGCTGTACAGGCCCTGCGTGCCGGTGCCGCGGGGAATGACCGTCATGGTGCCACCCACCGGCGCAGGGCCAGTCCAGCTCAGGCGCGCCGAAGCGTCGCCGCCGCGCTCGTAGTACTCATAGCGAAAGGCATAGCGCGTCCCGGCCGTGAGGGTGCCGGGGCACGACGCGGTGTAGGTGGCGGTGCTCTGTTCGTTCCACTGGTTGATCAGCAGCTCGCTCCCTGAAAAGCTGCCGTTGTTGTTGCAGTCCAGGTAGAAGCGCGAGCCGTCGTCGGTCTCGACCTGGAAGGTGTAGTTGCCGGTCGTCGGGATGAGGATGCTGCCGGTGTAGCGCACCAGGTAGTTGTCGGCACCGATGCCGGTGGCCGGCGACGAGGTGGCGAGGTAGACGTTGATGTTGTTTTCGGTCCGGTCGACGATGGCCGCCGTGCCCGGGAAGCTGGGCGTGCCGTTGCCGCTCCAGGTGAAGTATTCGGCGCGCACGCCCGGCACCTCGCCAGCCTGTGCGGGCGCGGCCAGGCTGCACAGCAGCGGCACCGACAGCAGCAGGAGCAGCCAGCGCTTCATCGGCTCACCGTCCAGCTGAGCTGGCGCTCCACGTAGGTGGCTCGGAGTGTTCCCGTCGCGGGGCAGTTGCCTGCCGTGGGCGCATTGCAGGCCGTGGCCACGAGCTGATAGAAGACGAGCGAGCTGCTGCCGTCGGTCACCGTGCCGCTGCTGGGCGTGCGCGTGCAGCTCACGGTGACAGTGAAGCCGGGCAGCGCCGCGGGAATGAAACTGCTGCTGCCGAAGCAGGCCGGCGCGGCAGCCGGTGGCGCCGGGTTGCGCAGCACCTGAAAGGCCGCCCACTCCAGGCCGGCGCGTGCGGTCTGGTAGGCGCGCGCAGCACCGAGTTCGCTGGCAGAACCGAGCTGCTGCCGCATGCTCATCGAGGCCATGGCGGCGCCCAGCGCGGCCAGCACGACCAGGATGAACACCACCGAGACCATGGTGAAGCCGGCCCCGCGCATGCGCCGGGCCTGCAGGGCGCATGCGCGCTCAGGGCAGGTTGTCGACGTGGATCGCATGGTGGAGCGTGATGCTTTCGCTGCCGGCCGAGGTGGTGGTGGCGAGCGTGAGTTGAAGGTTGACCAGCGCCGCGCGTGCGGCCACGGCGGCTGCCTCGTAGCTGAAGCGGCAACTGGTGACGCCGCTGGCCAGCAGCGCGCTGCTGCCGCCTGTCGGCGGGTCGGGTTGCGCGGCCACGAAGCCGTAGCCCTGGTAGCGGGTCAGCGTGCCGGCAGCCAGGTCGCAGCGGTAGGTGATGGGTGTGCCCACGGCGTGCACGCGGTAGGGCGCGGCGAAGTCGGCCACCGGCAGGCCGGCAGCCGAACTCAGCGTGATGGTGGTGGCCGCGCCGGCACCATTGCCTGCGGTTCGGCGGTTCGAGCTGGCCTGCTCGGTGGCGCTGCCATTGGCGGCATAGGCGTCGGACCCGCTGATGCCGGTGCCCAGGTTGTAGAAGACGAGCTGCTGCGCGGCGGTGAGCGTGAGCGGCGGGCCGATCAGGTCGAACGATGTGTCGACGACGCCGAAGTCGAGCTTGCCGCTGCCTTCGGTGGCGTAGCGCGCGCCGCCGCTGGTGGGGATCAGCTCCACCGCGAGGCCCGAGCCGGTGATGCGCGTGCTGTTGGGCAGGGCGATGCGCAGATCGCGGCCGATGCGGCGCAGCGCGGTGTCGGCGGTGTCCACCAATGCAGCTCGCGCACTGGTGGCCAGGTAGGCCTGCACCGGCAGCACGATGAAGCGCGTCACGATGGTCAGCAAGATGCCGGTGATCACGATCACCAGCACGGCTTCGATCAGCGTGAAGCCGTGCTGCTTCGCGCCTTTCGCGCCATGACGGTGTGAGTCAAAGCGCTGCATTGGGGGCGTGGCGGCTGCGATAGCCATCGAGAGTCACACTGATGCCACCGGGCGCGTTGACGCTCACGGTGATGCGCAGCGCATCGCTGCTGCCGGCAGTGATCGTGTTCAGCGCGGCCGGCGCCACGGCCACGCTCGCGCTGTAGCCCGACAGGCCGGCGATGGCGGTGTTGGTGATGTCGACGATGCCGCTCATCGTGTAGCCGTTGTAGTCGTTCACGTTGTCGAACTGCGGCGTGGCAAAGCGGTTCTCGCCGGCTTCGGGGCCCAGGGCCTCCACGCTGCTGGCGCACCCGGCGCTGCTGGTGGCGGTTTCGACGTTGGCGTCGTCGGGGTCGCAGAAGGTGAAGGGCATCAGCTGCACTTCTTCCATCAGCGACTCGGCAATGGCCAGCGCCTGGCGGCGCAGCATGGGGTCGGCGCTGGCACTCGTGGCCTGGATGAAGACGCGCAGCACGCCGGCCAGGGCGGCGCTGATCACCACCATGAAGATCACGAGTTCGATCAGCGACAGGCCGCGCTGGCGGGCTGCTGCTGTGAACGGGCGTGACAGGGGGAAAGGCATGGTTCGGCTCCTACGGTGATCGTAGGTAAGGAACCACTACCGCGAAGCCTCAAGGAACAGGGCGAATCAGGCCCGTTTCCGCTTCGATCTGGAAAGCTTGTGAATAAGTGCCGCCGAGCACCGTGACGGTGAGGGCCGAACCCGTGGAGGTGACGGTGCGCCCCTGGTTGCCGCTGTTGAAGGTGACGGTGCGGGTGCCGGCCTCGGCGATGCAGGGGGTGGCCGCAGCCGGGCAGGCCAGTGTCGACAGGTTGCCGCCCGCGGCGTAGTCGAAGCTCACGCCGGTTGGGGTGATGTTCGCGACGACTGGGCGGCGCTGGGCGAGGGCCAGGCGCTGGTGGTATTGCGTCTGCGAGCGCATGTCGTCACCAAAGGCCTTGAGTCGCCAGAAGGTGGTGTCGATCATGCGGGGCAAGGCCACGACCGACAGCGCGCCGATCAGGGTGATCACGATGACCAGTTCGATCAGCGTGAAGCCGCGTGCGGAGGAACGGGGGCGTGGCATGAACGTTGAATGCCCAGGCGCACAACAGCGCGCCTGGGCTGTGCGGCGAGCGGCGCAAGGCTGCTCGTAGCCAATCAGATGCCGAAGGCAACAAAGGTGGCCGTGGCGCTGGTCTCTGTCTGCGTCACCGTGCAATCAACGGTCGCACCGGCAGCCACTGGGCTCGCTCCCACCGTGTAGCCGCTGGGGATGCCGCCTTGCAGGACGTCGGCAACGTTGCTGCAGTTCGCGACCGGTTGACCCTTGGTGCTGACGGCGCTGCGCGCGGCGTAGTTGATCGACATGGCGGAGTTCATCGCGCCGACCACGCCTTTCAGGGCCGAGGCTTGTGCGTCACCTTTCAGGTCGACGAATTTCGGCAGTGCGACCGCGGCAAGCACGCCGAGGATCACGATGACCATCACGAGCTCGATGAGCGTGAAGCCTGATTGCTTGTTCATGGGGAAACCTCTTTCGGTAGGTAGAAATGATTCGGGAGACGCCGGCAAACCTTCGACGGTGTGACCGCTTGACTGTCTTATCGGCTTGGCGAGACGCTTGCTTGAAGAAATAGTTGGCATTTCAGGGCGCTTCATCGTGGCTTATCGCGCTTTCATCGCGCCTCAGCCGCCCTTGCCCATGGCGGCATTGCCCATGTTCCAAAGCGGCAGGAACACGCCCAGCGCCAGCACCAGCACCAGGCAGGCAATGACGAAGAGCAGGATGGGTTCGATGGCGGCCGACAGGCCCTTGATGCTGTAGTCGGTCTCGCGCTCGTACATCTGCGCGATCTCGACCAGCAGGGTGTCGAGCTCGCCGGTTTCTTCGCCCACCGCGATCATCTGCAGCACGATGGGCGTGAACACGCCGGAGGCCGCGGCGCAGCGCGAGATGCTTTCGCCGCGCTCCACGCCGTCGCGCATCTGCTCGATGCGGTTGCCGATGTAGGTGTTGTCCACGGTCTGCGCGACCACCGTCATGGCCTGGCTGATGGGCACGCCGCTGCGCGAGGCCATGGCAAAGCTGCGTGCAAAGCGCGCCAGCGTGGCCTTCAGGATGATGGGCCCGGCGATGGGAATGCGCAGCTTGTGCTTGTCCCACTTGTAGCGGCCTTCGGGCGTGGCCAGCCACGAGCGCACCAGCACCACTGCGCCGGCGGCGGCGGCAACGAGCAGCGGCCACCAGGTGACGGTAAAGGCCGAGAAGCCGAGCAGGATGCGCGTCATCAGCGGCAGCTGGGTCTTGAAACCGGCGAACACGGTGGCGAAGGTGGGCAGCACGAAGACGTTGATCGCCACCAGCGCAATCGCCATCGCGACGATCACCATCGTGGGATAGCGCAGCGCCTGCTTGATGCGGGCGCGGATCTCCATCTCGAACTCGATGTGCTCCGACAGGCGCAGGAACACCTCGGTGAGCTTGCCGGTCATCTCGCCCACACGCGTCATCGACACATAGAACGTGTCGAATATCTGGGGGTGGCGGGCCAGTGCAGCGGAAAGGTCGCGGCCCTGGTCGAGGCTCGCGCGCACGTCGCCCAACAGCGCCACCAGCGCCGGCTTGGCGGTGGAAGCCTGCAGCCCCGCCAGCGAGCGCAGGATAGGCACGCCCGCACGCTGCAAGGTGTACATCTGGCGCGAGAGCACCAGCGTGTCTTCGCTGTTCACCGGGCTGGCGCGGAGCTTCTGCCACCAGTCTTGTTTGTTGGCCGACAGGCTGTTGCCGGCGAGCTCGATCTGCACCGGTGTCACGCCACCGGCCAGCAGCTGGTCGGCGACCGCGCCTTCTGTTTCAGCGTCGATCACGCCGTTGATGACTTCGCCGCGGCCGTTGCGGCCCTTCCAGGCGTAGCTGTTCATGGCGGGTTCGGCCTGTGGTCAACCGTGCTGGGGCGGGAGAGGCGCAGTGGCGTCATGTCAGTCGGCATCGGTGGCCAGCTTCATCGCCTCGGCGATCGAGGTGCGCCCGGCGCGGACCATGTCGAAAACGCGGAACGACAGGGTCTTGCCCTTCATGCGTTCGCGCGCTTTGGCCAAGAACTCGGCCGGGTCGCCGTGCGTTGCGGCCTGCGCCAGCTCGGGGGTCATCTCCAGCATTTCGTACACGCCTTGGCGGCCCGCATAGCCGGTGCCGTTGCAGGCCGAGCAGCCGCGGCCACGCAGGGTCTTCATGCCCGCGCTTTCGTCGCCGCCCATGGTGACCAGCCAGGCCGTTTCCGGTGCGCTGGGCGTGTGCGGCGCGGCACAGTCTTCGCAGTTGACGCGCACCAGGCGCTGCGCGATCACGGCCTGCAGCGAGGTTGCCACCATGAAGGGCGGCACGCCCATGTCGAGCAGGCGGAACGGCGTGCCGATGGCGTCTTTGGTGTGCAGCGTGCTCAGCACCAGGTGGCCGGTGATGGCAGCACGCAGGCCGATCTCGGCGGTTTCGGGGTCGCGCATTTCGCCGACCAGGATCACGTCCGGGTCTTGCCGCAGCGTGGCGCGCAGCACGCGTGCAAAGGTGAGTTCGATCTTCTCGTTGACCTGCACCTGCGTCAGGCCGGGCAGGCGGTATTCCACCGGGTCTTCCACGGTGATGACCTTGTTCTGCTCGGCGTCGATCTCGGCCAGTGCGGCATACAGCGTGGTGGTCTTGCCCGAGCCGGTGGGGCCCGTCACCAGCACCAGGCCGGAGCTGCGGCCCAGCACTTCGCGAAAGCGCGCCAGCATGTCGCCCGGCATGCCGATGCTGTCCAGGCGCTTGATGTCGTTGCCCTGCCCGAGCAGGCGCATCACCACCGACTCGCCGTATTGGCAGGGCAAGGTGGAGAGGCGCACGTCGATGGTCCGGTCGCGCAGGCGCAAAGTGAAGCGGCCGTCCTGCGGCAAGCGCTTCTCGGAGATGTCGAGGCTGGCCATCAGCTTCAGGCGCTGCACCAGCGCCGAGGCGATGCGCTTGTCGGCCTGCATCTGCGTCTGCAGCACGCCGTCGATGCGGCTGCGGATGAGCAACTCGTTCTCTTGCGGCTCCAGGTGCACGTCGGACGCGCGCACATGCACGGCGTCTTCGAACACCGACTGCAGCAGCTTCACCACCGGTGCGCCTTCCTGGCCCACCGCGGCTTGCAGCGTGCCGAAGTCGACAGCGTCGCCGATGTCTTTCTCCAGCGCCTTGGCCAGGCCGGTGATCTCTTCGGTGCGGCGGTAGTGGCGGTCGAAAGCGGCCGTGAGTTGGCTCTCCGGCACCACGGCGATGTTCACTTGCCGCTTGAGCAGGCGCGTCACCTCGTCGTAGGCGGCGAGGTCGAGTGGGTCGGCAAATGCCACCAGCAGGTACTCGCCCTTGTCTTCCAGCACCAGCGCGCGGTGGCGCCGCGCGGCCGACTCGGTCAGCAGCCGCACCAGTTCGCTCTTGAGCGGAAAGCTCTTCAGGTTGACCACCGGCACGCGCAACTGGCGCGCCAGTGCATGGGCCAGAGTCTCTTCGGTGATGACGCCGCTTTCGATCAGCAAGCGGCCCAGCTTCTTGCCGGTGACGCGCTGCTGGTCCAGCGTGAGCTTGAGCTGCTCTTCGGAGATCAGCTTCTGCTGCACCAGCACGTCGCCCAGGCGAAGCTTCTGCCGGGCAGGGGCCGCGACGGCGGTGGTGGCGAGGGGCTCAGTGGCCATGTTGCGTTCGCGTCGTCGCCAGCGGGTTGGCGGCGACGTCCATGTTCACGAAGTCGGAGAGGTCGGACATGTTGTTTTCGCCGAGGACGAACTGGCGCCCAGGCGATGGCAAAGCGCGGAACAGTTTCCCGCTCGGTCATGGTAGGGAGGGTGGGGGTGTGGGAAGCCTGGAAATGAGCTGGTTTGGGGGCTCATCTTCCACAGTGAACGTGGCACCCAGGGCGGAAGCCACGAGTTCCAGAACGCGCGCTCGGCGGCTGCGGCGTGCGCAGCTCGATCAGGCGAAAGCGATGCTGCCGGAACAGCTCAGTCACCGAGAGCCTATAAGCTTTGGCGTGATGTCATGGATGAAGTCATCGACTGGTGCTTTGTCCTGCTAGTACATGGCATGACGCGTATCGGGAGCATGCAACCCCCCCAGATCAGGGCACAACCGATGCAAGGAGTGCCTCAAAGTCAACGGCCAGCACTTCGCGGGTTTCGTCATCGTGAAACACGGAAATTACCTGCCCTGTTGTGCCTGACGCACCCGGGGCCAAATCTACGCACAGACAATCGCCGCTCACCGAGCGAGCAAACGGTATCCACTTTGGGTTCCACCAATCCATGCGAACGGGGTCACCTCCGTCGCCGGAATTGAGTTCGTCATAAGCCCCAGCTTCAAGCAACTCTTGACGAATGCGCCAATCGCTCAGCACCCCTTTGACGGTCAGCCAGCGGTAATCGCCAAAGATGTCACCCGACTCGCTGATGTTCTGCCCGTCGTGGCAGCCATAGGCGTGTCGCAAAGCTTCTGGAAGCGTGCTACCCACAACCTGCTCAATCGCTGCGATTTCTTCTGGCGTTGCGGGTGGCCGCAGGGTCGCAGCCATGTGCGCTGGCAGATGCCGCATGAGTTCGGGGATTCGCTCGCTCATTGCGTTCACTCCTGGGTGAGCTTTCAGCTTCAAATTCAGTCGAGCAAGAAGAACTCAACCGGCGTGCCTGCAGTGGCTTCCCCCTCGCCCGGTTCAATGCCGACCATTGCCTCGGCGGTCAGCAGACCGCTCACCGCAAACGGGTCTTGCTGGTGCGGCGGCAAGACCCAAAGCCCGACCTTGCCTGGCTCGCTGTGATCCAAGCGGGCAAGGCAAAGATAGGTTTGCCACGAGTGGCGGCGGGGCACGCTGTTCATCAACATGCCGTTCATCCAGCGCACGCCGTGTGTCGGCTCAGGCCAGTCCGGGTTGAAGCCACCCCCTTGCACGCCTTCCCCGGGCCGGCTCCAGGGCTTGGGCTTCAGCGCGGCTCGAAGCGGGAGTTGACCCAGGTACTCCATCGAGTCGAGCAGGGGTTTGACACCGATGTACATCGCGGCCAGTACCGACAAGGGGAACCCCCGGATCTGAACGGTGCACGAGCCCTCAATGCCTGCGTTTCCAGCCGACGAAGAACCCGGCACCTGCGGTGGCCGAAACGTTTGCACGGAATACTCAAAGCCGCGCTCATTTGGTTGGCTCGACTTGGTGTCGAAGATGGGGGCTGGAATGCGTGCGCGATTCAAACTGCTGCCGCTCAGCAAGCCCGTCGCCCTCTCTTCAATCAGGCCGACAGAAATCACCAGGTCGTGTTCGGCGGCAAGCGTCGGCGCGACCTGGCTTGCCGCCTCGTGCCATCGCCGCACATCGGCCCGGCAGTCGATCGTTCGAAGCGTGACCTGGGTATAGCCCCATTTGTGCAACAACGAGCGGACCATGATGGTGATGCCGTCCGGCGACTGCCACGGCTGGCGCGGAACGCCCAGTGGTGCGAACTGATCGCCGATCAAGACCACGGCAATGCGCGGCGTGCGCTTGACCCGAATGTGCGTCACGCCCGCCATCGCGAGCGCGGCCTGATTCAGCGGCGAAATGCGCGTGCCAGCATCCAGCAGCAAGGTGCCGCTTGGCAAGTCACTGCCTGCGCGCAAAACATTTAACCCGGGCGGTATGGGCTTGATGGCGGGGTTCTCCCATTCACCCGGAAGGGGCTCGCCCAGGTACTCCGACAAGAGATCAGTCTCCGGATGCCCGTCGTATGTACGCGCGCGAATCACAGCATCAGCGCCTTGCGGCAACAGTTGAGCCGCATTGACAGATGCGTATTCCCCGCCCTCCAACCTGCTGTCACGCGGCCAGTTTTCACTGCGCTCACTGCGCAGAGGAGCAACCTTCAAAGGGACAGGTTTGTCACCCGTTGCGCTGTTCGTGTGCTCACTGGAATGCGCGTTGCCGCGCTCCAGCGAACGTGGCCACACAGGTAGATCAAGACCGGAGTAGATCGGCTCTGACGTGACGCGATCCAGCGCGTCGCCCACGGCCACCAATTCGTGCGATGGGTCGCCCGGCTCGCGCGAATCACAAGGCGTATGGATGCAGTAGTGGAGATTCCACAGTTGGTCGATGATGTTTGGAATGGCCATAGATAGCTCTTCAATCAGAACGATCAAGGAATCGAAACCCAGAACTTGTCGTTTTCTATGACGCGCTCCTTCAATGATGCTTGCGAATGGATACTCGTCGCAGTCGCATGGGCCTTGATCTTCGTCAGGGTCAGTGACCACTGGGCAAGACTGCGGAACAGTAGCAACAGGAGAGGGGGCCGAAATCCCGCTTGCATCGCGTATCGGGCGCGTGCCCGATCAGCATGTCACGTCTCCCATTTGCGCCCGACTTGCGGGATGGTCGCTGAAGTGCTTGCAGGAGAGGGGGGCTCTCTCGGTCCTAAAAGCTGGCGGTCTCGCCTTCGAGCACTGTCCTTGAACTCACGGCCTCAATCGAGCGGGAAAAACCGCACCGATGTACCGGCCACCAGCGTTCCGGCACCTCTCGGTACAACAACCACGGCGTCCGCAAGCAGAAGTCCACGCGCCGTGAGTTCGGGATGCGCAGGAAGAGCATGGACCCGATTCTCCGCAGTCAACCCAGGATCGCCCAGTCGAGCCAATGCGAGGCGGTGCCGCTGAAAGCTTCGCTGAGCATCGCTCGCCAACACGCCCGTTCGCCAGATCGTTTGAAACTGCGGCGCTGCAGCGCACTCGGGCGCAACGGGCTTCCGAGACTCTGGATACGCCCCCTCCAAAGTCGCGCCGGCAAGTCCTTCAAGGCTTTGCAGGATGGGGCGAACCAGGAGGTACATCACGACCAAGAGTTGGAACGGAAATCCACGCACATCAATCAGTACGCCGCAATCGCGCGCCATTTCAGGTGCACCGATGGCGGCCTGCCCCTGGACCCCAGCTGCAGAACCAGAAGCTTGACCGGGTGCAGGTGTGTAGACACGATCCAACCCTTTGATGGCGAACACATCGGTGGCAGGCTCAAAGCTACCACCGCCTGCGCGCCAAACACGTGAATCAGACTTGGCTTGCATGATGGGTTGATCCCCCAACCCCCCTGTCACAACGACCAGGTCGTAGTCATTCAGCACGCCCTCCAGAACAGATCTGAGTCGTGCTGCAGCCATTCGATCCGAAAATGCGTCGGTCTCGAACCTGTGGAGATCGGCCTCGTAGCCCCAACGTGCCAGAACACTTTGGCAGAGCAATGAGGTTGCATCCGGCATCTGCCAAGGCAATGTGGGCTCCCCCAGCGGCCGCAATGCGGGGCTGATGGAAATCACCGCAATCCTTGGCCTTCGGCTAACTTCGAGCTTCTCAACGCCGGCCATGGCCAAAGCAGCTTGTGACTGTGGCGTGACCAATGAACCCGCGCAGAGCAGCTTCTGACCGACCTTCACATCGCTACCAACCAGACACACGTTCAGCCCGGCAGGGACAGGGGCCACGATCGCTTCGTCGTAGCCACGCGTCTCGCCTAGCCAGCGCGAACCATGCGGAATCATCGCGTCAGCGTCGCCGGGGAGGCATAGTCCGCGAAGGATGTACGAAAACGCTCCCTCGGGAAGAGGCTCCGGCTCGACAGTCTCCGTATTGACCACGAAATTGGCCGGCTTGAGGTATGTCGGCAACAAGGCACTGGCCGCTGCAGTATGAGCGGCGTTGATTGCATAGCCCGTTTCGGTTGCACGCGGCGACGCCGGCCACATCCCGGAGCTGAACACATCTTGCTTCAAGACCCTGCTCAACGCGTCAGCGACTCGAACTCTCTCGCTGCCGGAGAGGGCGCTCACGCGCATCGCGCGAGCCGCTTCAGTGAAGAATGCCTCCGCATCGAAAGAATCTGCGGTCAATGTGTTTACCTCCCGAGGTTCGCCAGGCGTCATCCCATGCATTAGTCAGCGCTTGTCCAAAACGGATCGCTGTCAATGACTCGTTGCGTAGAGAAGAATGCGCCAAGTCGTGATCCGACGAGTTGGTTGTCCTTTCCATTGATAAGCTTTACCGATATCGAAGGCTCTCTGGCCAAGCCTTGATAGGTGCTTGCAAACGGATACTCGTCGCAGTCGCATTTTCGGCTCATGTTCGGCAGCGGGTCATCGGGATCGATGACGGCTGGGCACATCTCCGGCGTTGTGGTCTTCGAGCCTGTTGCAGCTTCGCGAAGCTGATCACACGGCAGACCGGATAGGCGACGGTTTTCTTTCATGACAACAATCTCCCTTGTTCGGGTGAGCGGCCTTGCTGAGAAGTCAGCTGCACTTTGAGTACCTGGCTTTAGCTTCCAGCCCGCCTCGCAACTGGAAGACGCTCTTCGCCGACCAGCCGCTGCGATCGGACCTGTACCGTACCGCTGTCTCGTAGGCAACGACGCCGCTGGCTTACCGCTTACCCTCTGACGGCCGATTCAACTCAGGCCGCAGCCGACTCCAGGCACGCCGCAAAGTCATCAGCCAGCACGGCACGTGTATCGTCGTCATGGTAGACAGAGATGACCTGTCCCAGTCTTCCCGAGCGACCGGGTGCCAGATCGGCACACAGTAAATCACCGCTCAGCGAGCGAGCAAATGGAATCCAACGCGGGTTCCACCAATCCATGCGCACGGGGGTACCTACCTCGCCCATATTGAGCTCGTCGAAATCGCCGGCATCGAGCAACTCTTGCTCTACGCGCCATTCACCGAGCACGCCTTCAATACTCAGCCAGCGATAGCCACCGAACATGCCGGGTCCGGTGTTGGACTGACCATCGTGGCAGGCATAGGCAAGGCGCAATGCGTCTGGAAGCGTGGTACCGAGGGCGGTTTCGAGTTCAGCGATTTCTTCCTCTGATGCCGATGGCCGCAAGCTTGTACCAAGTGCGGGCGAAAGAGCTTGCAAGGCATGGGTGATCCGAAGGCGCATGTCGCTCACGGTTTGTGGCTTGGTTCAGTCGAGCAGAAAGAATTTCACCGGTGTGCCGGCGGGTATGACACCCACGCCTTTGTCGATGGCGACCATCGCCTCGGCGGTGATGAGGCCGCGCACTGAAAACTGATGCTGTTGCTCAGCAGGGAGCACCTCCAGACTGACGACGCCGGGCTCGCTGTGATCCAGCCGCGCCAGGTGCAGCCAATCTCGCTTTTCGTCGCGTGCGGCATCGTTGGTCAATCGCCCATTCAACCATCTAGCCCCGTGCGTGGGCACGGGGAGATCGGGGTTGTAGTCGTAGGTTCTGTGGCGCTCGTCGGGGCTGACCTGGTGCGCTCGGTCGGGGTCGCTGGCCAGCTGATCCCATTTGTCAAAAGTGACGCGATTGATCTTCATCGCCTCACGGCGTGGAATCTGTCCCACGTATTCCATGGCGTCCAGCAAGGGCTTCACGGCCATGTACATGACCGTTAGCACAGACAAGGGCATGCCGCGCAGTTGAACGATGCAGGCTTGGTCATGCGAAGTTTGGAACTGCGGGTAGCAACGGTAGGTGTCGTTGGCGATGCGCGTGCCATTTGGAAGTTCGAAATACTTGGCCAAATCTTGGCGATCAATTTGTGGGCGCTCGTTAGCGCTGCCAGAGCGCCGCCATGTTTTGTATTGCAGGCCAACGGCTGCGCCATATTGCTGCGTTGGCATCGGCGGCTTCGCGAAAGGCCATGATCCACCAGAAGATCCTGACGCTCCGACCAAGCCGGGCATGGTTTCCTCAATGAGGCCGATCCCGATTACCAGTTCGTGCTCTTCGGGCAAAGACTGGGCTGCCTGACCAATTTGCGCCATCCAGTCAGTGTCGTAAGAAGGCTGGCCCTCAAGGATGTAAACCGCGGCGTTGGTGTGTCCCCATTTCGACAAGAGCGAACTCACCATCGTGCTGAGGCCATCGGGTGTTTGCCTGCTTTGCCGCTGGGTGCTGTGCGACTGGGACTGAAATTGATCGCCGATCAATACAACAGCGACGCGAGGTCTGCGCTTGACGCGTACGCTTTGCACACCGGCCGTTAACAACGCCGCTTGAATCAAAGGCGTAATGCGGGTGCCTGCGTCAAGAAGCAGTGCGCCGTGACATATATCTGCACCGGCCGCGATGATGTTGGCTCCCGAACTGATGGGTTGAAGCACAGAATGATGCTCATCAGTCCACTTATGTGGGGCCAGGTACTCGTTACTCAGTTCTACGGCGCTCTCGTCATCAAGTGTTTTCGGCTTGGCGATCACCGCGTCTGCGTTTTCCGGCAGAAGCGCGCCTTCATTCACATGCGCACATTCTCCTGGGTTGAGCACCTGCTGCTCACGGGACAGCTTGTTGCGGGGTGTGCGCAACTTGATGGGTACCGTGGAACTGGCACCCCGTGTGTCTACGCTGCGGACGGCAAGGCCGTGAACCAGCGCGCGAGGCCATGCAGGTACCGGGGTCTCCGCGTAAACCGGTTCGGCAGTGACACGGTTCAGTGCGTCGCTGACTGCAACCAGTTCATGCGATGGATCACCAGGTGCTCGTGCGTCGCACGGCACCATTTGAGGATCAGGTAAAAGATTCACACAGATGAGTCGAAAAAAATGGCAAGCCTAGCGAGCCTGCACCCAGAAAGATTCGAGATCAATTACACGCTGCTTTCTATAGAACTCTCCCAACATTGCGCCGGCTCGACGATTGTCACTTCGGTCAATGCGCCGAACTGAAAACGGCTGGCTAGAGGCTGCGCCTTGCAATGTCGTCGCGAATGGGTATTCGTCGCAGTCACAGGGTACGGGAGGAACGTCGGGATCGAGAACAGGTTCACATTGATCGATTGGTGGCGGGTCGCTTGGAAGTCTGGGTAGATCTGCGCATCTTGCGCGGGCTTCAGAGCGATTAGCGTCAATGATCGAGACTGTGCGTGTGCGCTGAAGAAACGACAGATTGATGTTTGCGGGGATTGCCCTGGTCGCCTCTTTGAGCACAAATCCGCCCGGGGCTGAGTTTTGTTGAGCGTCGCGAATGTGAGAGACGCTCGCAGGGACGCCGTCACGCAGACCGTCCAAAACGAAGACCGGCGCCGCTCCAGAGAAGACGCAGCCCTTGGTGTTCTTCTTTGCTTGATTAACGTCGCAGCGCAAGCCTTCGGTGGTGAGCGGCATGTTGATTCGTGAGGCATTTTCCAAGTCTTCAACACGGGGAGTGGTTCCGTCCGTCGACCACAGGAAGGTAACGTCAAACGTATAGGTGGCTTGTTGGTCGACAGTCGTATCCCACACCAAGGGGATTTCAGCCGTCAGTGGAGAAGTTAGATTCGCGCCAGCAGTCAGCGAAATGATGGGTAGCACCTTGTAGCATGACCCCCCTGGTCCGCTGCCGCCGCCCGAGCACCGGATCACGGGCAGCAATTTCAGAGTGGGGGCAGCCACCCCTTCGCCGTTGGCACGAGCGGTGTACCGGTAGCGGAACTGCATGGCAATGTTTTTTGAAAGCGTATCGCTTGGGCCGTAGGTGGAACTCAACATTGTGAGATCGAAATCACCCGCATAGGGAACGCGTTCACCCTTGCTGTCAAGGGCATCGACAAGCGATTCAGATGCGGTATGTTTGAGGCAACTCACGTGTCGGTTCACGAGTGTTGCTTCGTTCTGATTGCTCTCAGCAAACTCTGTTTCGGTTGCACATGGCCGCTCTGTGTCCGATGGCACACCATACGCGGGACTGGGCACCGTGGTGAGGCACTCGTTGGCCGCCACTTCGCCAAATACGGCCGTCAATCCACCGGTGACAAGCGTTTCTATGCGACCGCCACGGAAGCCATTTGGCCCGATGCAGGCGTAACCACCCCCACTTGCAAGAGTCCTTGGTCCAAGTGCCGAAGTCGTTTTGCGGGTGCTTGCTGCCAGTCGCCGTGTGTTCACGGCACTGGAGGATATGGCCGCGCTCAAGCCTTGGCGGAGTGCTTGAGAGGTATCAGATATCTGCAGCAGCGCAATGGCCTTGCCGTCTGACAAGTTTGTCGGCTGAGGCACGCTCAAAGTGGCCTGAGTTAAAAAGAAGAGGTTTGAGGGGGTGATGGCGAATGCATCACCGAGTGGAGTGAATCCGTCAGGTAGCACGAGGGTTGAAGCCGTAAAAGAGCGTGCGTCGATCAAGGTGTCTGTGAGCATGGCCCCGGGCGGCACGCTGAGCGAGACGCCGCCGGTGGGACTGGAAAGAACACCGCCTTGGGTGGCACTGATCAGGGTGCTGGTTGTTGAGTCGACAACGGCAGTTACGCTCAAGGTCGCTGACTCGCTCGCAGCACTCCCCGCCGAGTTGCTCACCTGCACCGTGATCTGGTAGCTGGCACCTGCATCCACCGGGTCAGCGAACACCAGAATCTCAGACGCGTTGGCTCCGGCAATCGCCTGACCGTTCTTGAACCATTGGTAGCTCAGCGGCGACGTGCCCGATGCCGTGACAGCCAGTGCACCGAACTGCCCTGCAACCACGCTGAGCGATTGAGGGGCAGTGACGATCGCCGGCGCAATGACTTGGGCATTCACCACCAAGGTCGCGGGCAGTGTGGCGGCGACACCACCCGCGTTGCGCAGCAGCGCGCGGTACTGCGCACCGCTTTGCGACAGGGTGGTGGCGGGCGTGGTGTAGGTGGTGTTGGTGGCCCCCGCAATATCAGCCCAGCCTGCTTCTGGATCGGCATTGGCCACCGCACGCTGCTGCCACTGAACCGTCGGCGCCGGTTGGCCCGAGCCGCTCACGCTGAAGCTGGCGGTCTCACCTTCGATCACCGTCTGGTTGGCCGGGTCGCTGGTCACCGTGGGGGCGATCACCTTCTGGCTGACCGTCAGCTTGGCAGGGGTGCTGGTGGTGCTGCCGTTGGCATTGCCCACCTTCACGCGGAACAGCGCGTTGTTGTCAGCGAGCGCGGTGGTCAGGCTGTAGCTCGGCGCATTGGCCGCACCCACAGGTGCATAGGTCGCGCCGCCGTCGTTGCTGCGCTGCCACTCGTAGCTGAGCGCATCGCCCGTGGCGGTGACGCTGAAGCTGGCCATTGCGCCTTCGACCACGCTCGCATCCAGCGGCGCGCTGGTGATGGCCGGGGGCGGGGTGGGTGTGGTGGTGCCGATGTTGACGATCAACCCCGGCCCGGCCGACAGCACGGCATAGCGCGGCAGCAGCCTGCCCGGCTCTTTGCAGTAGGCCAGCGAGGCGAACACCCAGGTGCCGTTGTCAGAGGCTGACAGGGGGTGGGTGTAGGCCGCGCTGCCGGTGTTGCCGGCCACGCTGCGGCTGCCGAGCGCCACGGCTTTGAGCTTCTTGGTGATGGGGTTCCAGACCACGGCGTCGACCGAGATCACCGGCGCCACCTTGCAACCCGAAGGCAGGGCGTATTGCAGCTTCAAGCCCAGGCTGGTGGGGCTGGCCACGGTGACGATGCCGTTGCCGTCGGGCGCAGGCAGTGCCGGTGTGGTGGCCTCGGCATCAAAGCCCAGCGCCAGCGGGCTGGGGCTGCTTGTGCCGGTGATGCGAGCCCCCAGCGCCCGAATGCGGTCGCTGGTGCTGGTGGGCGTGGTGGATGTGGCCACGGTGGCATAGGCCAGTTGGGGCACACGGGCGACCATGAAATGGCCTTCGACGCGGGCGTCGGCCACTTCCGTCCAATCGCCACCGGGTTGGGCGATCAGCAGGTGGGGAGCGTCACCTGCTTCACTGTTGGCGAAGGGCACGCGAATCTCGATGACTTCTTCAACCCAGCCCAGCGGGGTGAATTGGTAGACGGCGCCCAGTGCCGTGTAGCCCTCGCCGAGCAAGGGAGCGCCGGTGCCATCCCGCGCGACGCGCACGGTGGCTTGGCTCGCCGCTTCGCGCGGCAGGGCGCGCAGGCTGACCGAGGCGCCATCGGCTCCGCTGATGGTGACGGGCAGGCTGGCATTGGTGCTGGTGTCGGCAGAGTCGTTGCCGCCGCAGGCGTTGAGCAAGAGGCCGAGTGCGCAGGCGCTCGCGGCCACGCGCAGGTATCGCCGCGTGCACAGCAGTGCGCCGCGGAGCTGAGAAGCTCGCATGATGATTCCCCCTGAATCGTTTTTATGTTCGACGGGATGTCGAATGGAACGCGGAGTTTCGGGGGATGCGCAGCGCCCTTGCCATCCCTATCTTTGGGGATGGCAGCTGAGGTTTGTTTCTATAGAGGCCGCGTGAGTGCGCGCGGCCTCGCCAAACCGCGGCGCTACGCGTTGCTGGTGGCGCGCACTTCGGCCAGGCTGGTGATGCCTTGCAGCACTTTCTCGATGCCGTCTTGCCGCAGCGTGCGCATGCCTTCGACCATGGCGGTGTGCTGCAGTTCTTCGGCGCGTGCGCTGGTCTGGATCAGGCGGCGCAGCCCGCGTGAGACGACCATCAGCTCGTGCAGGCCGGCGCGGCCGCGTGTGCCGGTGTGGCCGCAGTGCTCGCAGCCGGGGCTGTGGTGCATGCGCAGCCGGCCCTGCGTGCCGAAGCGCTCGATCCAGTCGGCGTGCACGGTGTCGCGGTTGAAGAGGGGGTGGTCGGTCGGGCACACGTGCAGGTAGTCGTCGAGCAGTTCGTTGACTTCGTCTTCGGTGGCCAGGCGCGACTGGCGGCAGTGGTTGCACAGGCGGCGCACCAGGCGCTGCGCGAGCACGCACAGCAGCGAGTCGGCAAAGTTGAACGGGTCCAGGCCCATGTCGATCAGCCGCGTGACGGTCTCGGGCGCGCTGTTGGTGTGCAGCGTGCTCAGCACCAGGTGGCCGGTGAGCGAGGCTTCGACGCCCATCTGCGCGGTTTCTTCGTCGCGCATTTCGCCGACCATGATCACGTCGGGGTCGGCGCGCAGGAAGGCGCGCAGCGCCTTCGCAAACGTCCACTCGATCTTCGGGTTGACCTGCACCTGGCGCAGGCCGGGCTGGGTGATCTCGACCGGGTCTTCGGCCGTCCAGATCTTGCGCTCGGGCACGTTGATGTGGCTCAGCGCCGAGTGCAGCGTCGTCGTCTTGCCCGAGCCGGTGGGGCCCACGCACAGCACCAGGCCGTACGGGCGCTCCATCGCCTCTTTCAGGTTCTTGAGGTTGTAGGGCGAGAGGCCGAGGTTGTCGACCGGGATGGGCTTGGCCGAAGCCAGTATCCGCATCACCACGTCTTCGAGGTTGTTGTTGGTGGGAATGGTGGCCACGCGCAGTTCGATCTTGTGCTGCGGCGAGAACTTGGCAAAGTTGATCTTGCCGTCTTGCGGCTTGCGGCGCTCGGAGATGTCGAGGTCGCACATGATCTTGATGCGGGCGATCAGCGCGCTGCGGTAGTTGGGCGGCAGCTCCAGGTGGGTGCGCAGCACGCCGTCCTTGCGGAAGCGCACCTTGATCTTGTCGCGCCCGGGGTAGCTTTCGACGTGGATGTCCGACACGCCTTCCTTGTGCGCGTCGATGATCATGTTGTTGATCAGCTTGACCAGCGAGTTGTCCGACTGCTCGATCTGCCGCTCGTCTTCCGAGAAGGCGTCGTTGTCTTCCTTCTCGAGTGTTTCGACGAGCTTGTCGGTGTCGTGCAGTTCGAAGGGAATGGGCTCGGCCGCATTGATGGGCGCAAAACGCAGCACGCTCGCGGCGCCGATCTTGTCGTAGGCCTTGAACAGCACGTCTTCCATGCTGGCGCATCGGGCCAGCACGGGCACGCATTTCATCTGGGTGATGAACTCGATCTCGTCGACGATGGCGCGGCGGCGCACCGGGTCGTCCAGCGCGATGACGAGGCGGCCTTCGCGGATCAGCAGCGGCATCACCTGCAGACGCACCGACACCGAGTACGGCAGCTTGCGCAGCGCGTCTTCCTCGAACGGGAAGGCCTCCAGGTCGACCAGCGGGTAGCCCATCTTGCGGGCGAGCGCGCTCTGCAGGTCTTCACGCGAGACGAGACCCATGTTCACCAGCAGCTCGCCGAGCGGCACGTTGCGGTCTTGCTGCTGCTGGGCGAGCGCTTCGCCCAGCTGGTCGCTGGTCACCATGCCCAGCGAGGTGAGCGCTTCGCCGATGCGCACCATGGGCATGCGCGCCTGTTTCTCGATCGCGGCCAGCAGCTGCTCGGGCGTCACCACCTGGCGCAGCAGCAAGATGTCGCCGAGCTTCTGCTGGCGCATCTGCGTTTGCAGGTGGGCTGCCTGCTCCACCTGCTGGGGCGTGGCAGCGTTCTGCTCGATCAGCAGCTCGCCGATGCGCGGGCCGATCTCGTACGAGCTGTAGCCGCCTCGCGGCACGAAGACGCGTTGCACGCTGCCTTTGTCGTCGACCGGCGGGAAGAGAAAGAGGCCGTGTGCGCTTTCCACGTGGCCGATGGTGTTGCCCTCCATCTGCGCGCCGTCGGTCAGCATCACGCGGTAGGTGCTGCGCGGGCGCTGCTCGAACATCAGCGCATGCTTCTCGTGCGTGATCAAGGAGGTGCTGATGGGCTTGAGCGGCTCCATCACCCGCAGCGAGCGGAACTGGTTGAAGCGCAGCGGCATGGTGGTGCGCGCCGGCGGCACCTGCACGTGGGCCACCTGGTCGTCGGGCACGAAGAAGATCAACCGGCCGGCGACGGCCTTGCCGTTGGTGCCGACGAATTCGCAGCCCTGGGCCTGGTTCTGCTCGGCCGCGTCGGGGTAGGCGGCGAACGGCGGTGTGGGCCAGCGGAACGTGGCATGGCGCGTTTTCTCGACCGGCTCGATGCGGGGCACGGTGGTCGGTGCGTCGGTGGCGAAGTCCATGTTCACGAAATCGGACAGGTCGGACATGTTGTTTTCGCGGTGGACGAGCTGGCGCCCAGGCGATGGCAAAGCGCGGGACAGTTTCCGCTCGGCCATGGTAGGGAGGGTGGGGGTGTTGGAAGCGGGGAAATGGGCGGGTTTGGGCAGGCTGTTCGCGTCGGGTTGGCGGGTGAGTTGCGGATTTGTACGCAAGTTAGCGCACCTCAAAACTCTCAGCAGGCTGAGAGGGATCGAAGCCCCGTGCCTGCGCCCTGCCCAGCCTCGCTGCCTCTCGGCGCTTCAGCCCTTCATCTGCGTCGGCAGAAAGGTCACGATCTGCGGGAAGACATACAGCAGCGTTGCCATCAGCACCATCAGCAGGAAGAACGGAAACGCCGTTCGTGCGATGTAGCTGATCTCACGGCCTGTCATGCCTTGCAGCACGAAGAGGTTGAACCCTACCGGCGGGGTGATCTGCGCCATCTCGACCACGATGACGATGAAGATGCCGAACCACAGCGGGTCGATGCCGGCCTTCTGCACCGTGGGCAGGATGACCCCCATCGTCAGCACGACCATCGAGATGCCGTCGAGAAAGCAGCCCAGGATCACGTAGAAGAGGGTGAGGGCGATGACGAGCTGGAACTGCGACAAGCCCATGCCGCCGATCCATTCGGCCAGGTGCCGTGGCAGCCCGATGTAGCCCATGGCGAGGGTGAGGAACGCGGCCCCGGCGAGGATCAGCGCGATCATGCAGTACAGGCGTGTGCCGCCGAGCAGCGATTCCTTGAACGTGGCCCAGCTCATCGAGCCTTGCACGGTCGAGAGGATCAGCGAGCCCAGCACGCCGAGGCCTGCTGCTTCGGTGGCGGTGGCGATGCCGCTGTAGATGGAGCCCAGCACCGCCGCGATCAGCAGCACCACCGGGATCAGGCTGCGCGAGGCGTCGAGCTTGGCGCGCAGCGACATCGGCGGGTCGGCCGGCGGAATCTGCTCCGGGTGGCGCAGCGACCAGATGGCGATGTAGCCGGAGAAGATCACCGCCAGCAAGATGCCCGGCAGCACACCCGCAATGAAGAGCTGCGAGATCGACACATCGGCCGAGACGCCGTAGACGATCATGATGATCGACGGCGGGATCAGCAAGCCCAGCGTGCCCGCGCCGGCCAGCGAGCCGACCGACATCGCTTCCGGGTAGCCGCGGCGCGTGAGTTCCGGCAGGCTCATCTTGCCGATGGTGGCGCAGGTGGCAGCGCTCGAGCCCGACACGGCGGCGAAGATCGCACAGCCGACGACGTTGGTGTGCAGCAAGCGGCCCGGCAGCCGCTGCACCCAGGGCGCGAGGCCGCGGAACATGTCTTGGCTGAGCCGTGTGCGAAAGAGAATCTCGCCCATCCAGATGAAGAGCGGCAAGGCGGTGAGCGTCCAGCTCGAAGCCGAGCCCCAGATGGTGACGGCCATCGCATCGCCCGCGGGCCGCGAGCTGAAGAGCTGCATGCCGATCCAGGCCACGCCCGAGAGCGTGAGGCCGATCCACACGCCGCTGCCGAGAATGAGAAAGAGCGACGCGATCAGCAGCGCGGTGATCAGCAGGTCACTCATTGCGCAGGGGCTCTTCGCTTTGCACCACCGCGCGCCGGCCGGCGATCTCCAGCACCAGCTCGTCGATGAAGGCGATGGCGAGGATCACCGTGCCCGCCGCCATCGAGAGCTGCGGGACCCACAGCGGCGTGGCGTCGTTGCCTGTGGAGATGTCGTTGAAGGCATGCGACTGCCACGCAAGCTTGCAGCTGTACGCGGCGAACAGCACCGCCAGTGCCGTGGCCGCGGCCAGCGCCCAGATCTCGAAGCCTCGTTTCCAGCGGGGCGAGAGTGCGCTGATCAGCAACGTGACGCGGATGTGTTCTCCGCGCTTGAGCGTGTGGGCCAGCGCCAGAAAGCCCGCTGCCGCCATCAGGAAGCCGGCGTAGCTGTCGGTGCCTGCCACGTTGAACTGGAGCTGCCGGCTCACGATGGAGAGCAGCACCATGGCCAGCAGGCCGAGCATGCACAGCGCGGCCAGGGCGGCCGCGCCGTCATACAAGCCGTCGAGTGCGCGGCGAAGAGGAGAGGGCGGCAAGGCGTTGGCAGCCGCCATCACATCTTCTTGTAGGCGTCGACCACCGCCTGGCCTTCGGGCCCGGCCTTTTGCAGCCACTCTTGCAGCATGGTGTCGCCCACCTTCTTCATGTCGGCCTTCAGCGCTGCCGAGGGCGGCACGATGTTCATGCCGTTCTTCTTCAGCAGCTCCAGGTACTCGGTGTTCTTGGTGCGCGACGTGGCCCAGCCGCGCGTCTCGGCGTCGGCGCCGGCCTTCAGCAGGGCGGCCTGCGTGGGCTTGTCGAGCGCGTCGAAGGCGGCCTTGTTGACCAGCACCGCGTTCTTCGGCAGCCAGGCCTGCGTGTCGGTGAAGTACTTCAGGTACTCGTACGTCTTGGTGTCGTAGCCGGTGGAGCCCGACGACATGTACGACTCGATCACGCCGGTGGCCATGGCCTGCGACAGCTCGGCCTGCTGCACCGTGACGGGCTGCGCCCCCAGCAGCTCGGCGATGCGCGAGGTGGCCGGGCTGTAGGCGCGCCACTTGATGCCTTTCAGGTCAGCCGCCGAGTTGATGGGTTTCTTGCTGAAGATGCCCTGCGGCGGCCAGGCCACCGCGTACAGCAGCATCAGGCCCTGCTCGGCGAGCTTCTTCTCGAGCACCGGCTTTTGCGCCTTGTAGAGCTTGGCCGACTCGTCGTAGCTGTCGGCCAGGAAGGGCAGGCCGTCGGCACCGAAGATCTGCCATTCGTTCTGGTAGTTCACCAGCAGGATCTCGCCGATCTGCGCCTGCCCGCCTTGCACCGCGCGCTTGATCTCGGGCGCCTTGAACAGCGAGGCGTTGGCGTGCACCGTGATCTTGAGCTTGCCGCCGGTGGCCTTGTCGACGTCGGCCGCAAACTGCGTGAGGTTCTCGGTGTGGAAGTTGCTGGCCGGGTAGGCGGCCGGCAAGTCCCACTTGGTCTGGGCCTGGGCCGTGCCCGCAAGGGCCAGGGCTGCAATCAGCATCGAGACATTGAGGCGCATGTGAGATTTCTCCGCTTGGGGCAAAGCGCAAGGGTAAAGGGGCGAGGGGGTCGGCAGCATTGGTGCTTCTACGACAACGATCGACCGGCACCCGCTGGGCAACGCCGAGTCACTTAGCAAGCACTGTTCCAAGACCGCTGCGAAACGCTCTTTTTTGCCGGCCTTTTTATCGGATTCAACTCTCAAGCAGCGGTCAAGATCGCCGATAAGAACCCAAACTACGAGACATCTGCATGCTCTCCAATCTCAAAATCGGTACACGCATGGGCCTGGGGTTCGGCGTCATCATTTTTGCTGCGGCGCTGATGGCGGCCGTTGCGCTGTTCCAGTTCGTGCGCTTCAAGGGCGACTTCGATCACGTGGCGCTGAGCACGGTGCCGTCGATGGAAGCCTTCTCGGCGATGGACCACGACCTGCAGGAGATCCGGCAGGCGCAGTTGCAGATCCTGATCGAATTCGACATGGACATACGCAAGGCGCAGATAGCGCGTGCGTCGGCAGCGTTCGCTTCACTCACCCAGCACTACGCCGATCACAAGGCCTTTGCCACCGACGCCAATTCAACGGCACTCGGGCAGGCGATCGAAGACAAGCTCGCGGCCTCCAAGGCGGCCTTCGCCAAGGTGCCTGCCCTGGCATACGACATGTCCAAGGCGCGTGACCTGCGCGGCGTGGTGACGGGCGAGGCCGCAACCACCGGCGAGGCGCTGGGCCAGGCGGTGCAGGCGGCTTCGGCCTACAACGTGAAGCTCTCGCGCGGTGCGGTCGAGCATGCGCACGACTCGTACAACGCTGCGCTCCTGGTCGTCACGCTGGTCACCGGCGCGATGGTGCTGGGTGGCGCGCTCATCGCCTACACCATCACCCGGGCCACGCTGAAGCCGCTGCGCGAGGTGATCAGCGCGGCGGAGCGTGTGTCCAGCGGCGACTTGTCGGTCGACATCCACGCCGAAGGTTCCGACGAACTGGCGGCGCTGATGAGGTCGTTCGCGATCATGCAAGACGGCTTGCGCCGCATCGTGCAGGAGATCCGCCAGTCGAGCGAGACGGTGTCCAGTGCCGCCGGCGAAATCGCGAGCGGCAACCAAGACCTCTCCGGGCGCACCGAAGAGCAGGCCGCCAACCTGCAGAACACCGCGGCGTCGATGGGGCAACTCACCGGAACCGTCCAGCAAAGCGAGGGCACGGCCCGCAAGGCCAATGAAATGGCGATCGGCGCGGCCACGGTGGCCAGCCAGGGGGCCGACGTGGTCGACCAGGTCGTCGTCACGATGGGCGAGATCAACACCTCGGCGAAGAAGATCGGCGAGATCATCAGCGTCATCGACGGCATCGCCTTCCAGACCAACATCCTGGCGCTCAACGCCGCGGTCGAGGCCGCCAGAGCCGGCGAGCAAGGCCGCGGTTTCGCGGTGGTTGCCGCAGAGGTCAGGTCACTGGCGCAGCGCAGCGCGCAGGCCGCCAAAGAGATCACCCAGCTCATCCAGGAAAGCGGGCGCCGTGTCGAAACCGGCTCGCACCTGGTGCAGGACGCAGGCAAGACCATCCAGGAAGTGCGCCGCCAGATCCAGCACGTGACGACCATGGTGGGGCAGATCCACACCGCCACGGCAGAGCAGTCGGGCGGCATCGTGATCGTGAACAAGGCCATCGGCCAGCTCGACGAATCGACGCAGCGCAACGCGGCCCTGGTCGAACAGGCGGCGGCCTCGGCCGAAAGCCTGAAGGAGCAGGCGCGCCACCTGACGCAGCTCACGCAGTCGTTTCAGCTGCCCTTGGCCGCCTGATCGGGCGCGGCTTCCGACAGGCGCCGACGACGCTGAAGGATGCCGCCTGAGGCATCAGCGCGCGTGTGAGATTCTTCGCGTGGGGCAAGGCGCAAGCATTGCTCCAAGACCTCCGATCACCGGGGCCAACGAATGAATCTGCCATGAACCTCCGTTTCGTCGAAGCCTTCTACTGGGTGGTGCAGCTCAAGAGCGTGTCGCGCGCGGCCGAGAAGCTGTTCATCACGCAGTCGGCCATGTCCAGCCGCATCGCGGCGCTTGAAGACGAACTCGGCGTACTGCTGCTCGACCGGCGCGACAAGCAGTTCCGCCTCACCGTGGCGGGCATGCGCTTCTTCACCCACTCGCAGCGCCTGCTCGCCTTGCAGCGCGAGATACGCGGCGAGATGGGGGCGGGGGCACGCAAGGTGTCGCTGCGCATCGGCGTGATCGAGTCGGTGCTGCATTCGTGGCTGCTCGAATGGGTGCAGCACACCCGCAAGGCCGACCCCGACTTCGAGCTCGAGCTGTCGGTCGAAACCACGCCGGTGCTGGTCGACCAGGTGAAGCGCGGCGCGCTCGACCTCGCTTTCGCCGCCTTGCCAAGCTCGGGCGAAAGCCTGCGCAGCCGCGAGCTGCCGGCGATGGAGATGGTCTTCGTCGGCCACAAAGACATCCACCGCAAGCGGCGCTACACGCTGGCCGAGCTGGCCGCCTACGACATGCTCACCTTCCAGCGCGGCTCGCAGCCGCACGTGGCGCTGATCGACCTCTTCCGCGAGCTGGGCGTGGAGCCGCCGCGCATCCACACCATCTCGTCGATCTCGGCGATGGTGCAGCTGGTGGAAGGCGGCTTCGGCGTGGCCACGCTGCCGCTGGCCGCGGTGCAGCGCTTGAGCGACCGCCTGCCGCTCAAGCCGCTGAAGTGCGAAACCCCCTTGCCGCCGCTGCCGGTGCATGCGAGCTACCGCGAAGACCCGACCTCGGTGGTGGCCTCGGGTGTGGTCGATGCCATCCTCGATTTCATCGGCGCGCCGCGAACTGTTCGGAAGGTGGCCCGAAAACCATCATCGAAAAAAACGATCAAGTAAGCAGAAAATTTCTTGTTTGCCCGTGCGGCAATGACCCCAACACAATGCGGCCCATTCACAAGACGGTCATTTGATTTGGGGTTTGTGTGGTGACACCAAAAGCGACATCTTCTGCACCCGAACAGGGCAGCATTGCACGGGCCCGTGCAGCCATCCGTAGCGGCGAATTCACGTCGCACACCAGCGGCCTGGCACGCGACCACGTGCAGGGCAACGTGGTGATCCTGCCCAAGGCCTTGGCCGACGATTTCCTTCGCTACTGCCAGCTCAACCCGAAGCCGTGCCCGGTGCTGGCGGTCTCGCAACCGGGCGACCCGATGCTGCCCAAGCTCGGTGCCGACATCGACATCCGCACCGACGTGCCGCGCTACCGCGTGTGGCGCCGTGGTGAGCTGGTCGACGAACCCACCGACCTGCGCGCACTGTGGCGCGACGACCTCGTCACCTTCGTGATCGGCTGTTCGTTCTCGTTCGAGCAGGCTTTGCTCGACTCGGGGCTGTCGCTGCGCCATGTCGACCAGAACCGCAACGTGGCGATGTACCGCACCAACATCGCCACCGAATCGGCCGGGCCATTCCACGGGCCGATGGTGGTCTCGATGCGGCCGCTGAAGGCCAAGGCGGCGATCCGCGCCATCCAGATCACCTCGCGCTTTCCGGACGTGCATGGCGCGCCGGTGCATCTGGGCGACCCGTCGCTGATCGGCATCACCGACCTGTCCAAGCCCGACTACGGCGATGCGGTCGACGTGATGCCCGATGAGCTGCCGGTGTTCTGGGCCTGTGGCGTGACGCCGCAAGCCGCCATTGCGCAGGCCAAGCCCGAGTTCTGCATCACGCACGCGCCCGGCGCGATGCTGATCACCGACTTGCTGAACCACCAGCTCGCGAGCTTCTGAAGCCCTCCTTTGTCCCATCCTTACCCGGAGTGAAAAATGCAAGCAAGACAGCAGCGTAGAACCATGATCCAGGCGCTCGGCGCCGCGATGTTGGGCCTGGGTTTCGGCGCGCGAGCGCAAGCTCCGGCCGAGGTGAAGATTGGTGTGATCTACCCGCTCACCGGCCCGGGGGCGGCGGTGGGTGCTGAGCTGCGCAGTGCGCTCGAACTCGCGGCCGACATCATCAACAACGGCGTGCCCGGCATCACCGGCCTGCCGTTCTCGGGCGGCAAGGGCCTGCCGGGCTTGAAGGGCGCGAAGATCAAGCTCGTCTTCGCCGACCACCAGGCCAACCCGCAGACGGGCGCCACCGAGGCCGAGCGGCTGATCACGCAGGAGAAGGTGGTGGCGATCGTCGGCTGCTACAACAGCGCGGTGACGGCCACGGCCAGCCAGGTGGCCGAGCGCGCCGGCATTCCGTTTCTGAATCCGGAGTCGTCTTCGGCATCGCTCACGGCGCGCGGTTTCAAGTGGTTCTTCCGCACCACGCCGCACGATGACCTGTTCGTGCACAACGCCTTCGACTTCCTGCGAGAACTTGAAGCCAAGAAAGGCATCAAGCCCGGCGCCATCGCCACGCTGAACGAGAACGGCCTGTGGGGCACCGAGACGACCAAGCTGCAGGCCAAGCTGGCGCCCGATTTCAAGTTCAACCTGGTCAAGCAGGTGCTGTATCCGGCGAAGACGACACAGCTCACTTCCGAGGTGCAGACGCTGAAGGCCGCGGCGCCGAACCTGGTGCTGCAGTCGTCGTACACGGCCGATGCGATTCTGTCGATGAAGACGTACAAGGAGCTCGGCTTCTCGCCCGACATGATCCTGGCCAACAACGCCGGTTTCACCGACACCGACTTCATCCGCACCCTTGGCAAAGACGCCGAGTACGTGATCACCCGCGAGGTCTGGGCGATCGATCTGGCCAGCCGCAACCCGCTGATCAAGCAGGTGAACGACCTCTTCAACAGCCGCTACAAGATCAACTTCACCGGCAACTCGTCGCGCAGCTTCACCGGGTTGATGGTGATGGCCGATGCGATCAACCGCGCCGGCTCGGTGGAGCCCGAAGCCATTCGTGCTGCGCTGGCCGCGACCGACATGCCGGGCAGCAAGCTGATCATGCCGTGGAAGGGCGTGAAGTTCGACGCCACCGGCCAGAACACGCTGGGTCAGGGCATCCTGGTGCAAATCGTCGACGGCAAATACAACACGGTATGGCCGTTTGCGATGGCTTCGCGCGAGGTGGTGTGGCCGATGCCGAAGTGGGACCAGCGCAAGTGACTTGTTGAGCCTGAGCCTGAGCTGTGCGAGGCAGGTTCATCGCAAAGGCGCAAAGAACGCAAAGGTCGCAAAGCAAAGAAGACCTTTTGAATTCCTTTGCGTTCTTTGCGCCTTTGCGATGAAAAGACCGTCATAGATCTCAGTCTTTCGTGATTAGCAACATTCCTCAGCCAATCTCCGTTCGCCCTGAGCCTGTCGAAGGGTGCGCCGTGCACTGCGCTGGCTTCGACAGGCTCAGCCCGAACGGAGGTTGAGGTGCAGCTGAGAGCCTGTGAACCTTTCAAAATCCCAGCCGGATGCAACGCAAGGAGGCTTCGGCGGGCTTGGGAAGGAAGCGACGAGTCGATTCGAAGGGAAGTTCGCCCATCGAGGCGACTTTGCGTTGATGGAGGGCCTGCTGAGCCGCAAAGGGCGGCCTTTGCGGCCTATTCGCAG
>Ga0307508_10000106_pt1 | contig 98674 bp, 71 predicted proteins | sample 9_EM_MG_FD_203089 | JGI IMG/M metagenome (GOLD analysis project Ga0307508, IMG submission 203089) | Populus trichocarpa ectomycorrhiza microbial communities from riparian zone in the Pacific Northwest, United States - 9_EM | ecosystem: Host-associated > Plants > Roots > Unclassified | place... | reverse complement strand
TTCACCGTCACTCCCGCCTCGACGAGAGCACGCCCCAAGCTTACTGCTGATTTGTTTGTGATAGTTTGCATAACGCCGACAGGTTGGCGGCTTTTCCGCCTCCTGTCGGCACATGTCATCTACAAGGATTAGGCGATCTGCAGTGTACGACGGGAAAGCCGGGTTTGCAGACCCGACCGAAGGCTCACCGCCTAGCAGTTCCGGACAAATTCCCCGATAAACCGGTCAACATTTTGACCCGACACCTGCGCTTCGATTTCACGATGCAGACCGTGCACTTTTTGGGTAAGATGCACGGTCACACCCATCTTGTTCGCGAGATCAATGATCGCTTGTGGCTTTCGCATTTCCCAAAACCAGCACGTCAGTCCCACACAGATTGGCTTCGAGACGATCTCGCTCTCGGCTGGACTGTTGTTGGGGGTTTCCATGTCCCTCCCTTGAAGCCCAAACTAGGCCAATCGAGTCACTGTTATGGCCGAATCTTTGCAATTTCTGTCATGCTTTGGAGCAATTCGATTCATGCTCTTTCTATCAGATTTCTTCGATTCTGGAGCTTGGACCGCAGTGCTTCCGACTTTGCGGGCGCGTTAGGCAACATTTCAAAGAGATCCGCGGTTTTTTCCGGCAACGCGGTGAACGCGTAGTCGGAAACCTAAAAGCCCCGCTTTTTTTTGCGTTACCGTGTCCGAAAAAAATCCGGGCCAATGACGGCCCGGATCGAGATTAATTGGAAAGAAGGTGGACTGTCGCAGTGCGGGCTACTTCTTTTTCACTTTTTCGCCGCCGTCCTCGCCGATGGACACTTGGACGGTGTGTTCGGCCGGATCGAATTCGGCCTGGATGTCGACGACTTTGGAAAAGAAATGGGTCGGCGATTCCGCGAACAGTTCGGCGCTGCCCGCGTTGCTCTTCAGGATCAAGCTGCCACCGTTGCGGCTGAATTCCCAGCGCCCATACGTACCAACGTAGCTGTCGAGGGTCGCATCAGGGAGATAATATTCCGGTTTCGCAGGAGCCCCCAGTTCGCGTACCCAGATATTCCGGTAGCGGACAGGATTGCCGTGGTCTTGCAGCGCCAGAGGTAGTTTTTCGGGATGCGCTTTATAGGGAGCGCGCTCCAGCCAGCCGGTTTCGCCGATCAGCACGGTGTTATTTTGAATGACCACACCATTGTGGAATACCGTCACTCGTGCAGCCGATTCCAGTGAGCCGTCGATGCCGAATTTGGGCGGCGCCCACAGGATGTCGTAGGTTTGCCATTCGCCGGGTTTGCGCGACGCGTTCACGAGCGGTGGAAATTGATTATAGATCGAGCCAGCCGAGCCATCGGCGTAGGTTTTGTTTTCGTAGGAGTCGAGCACCTGGATTTCGTATTTGCCCATGCCAAAAAACACGCCGCTGTTGCCCCGACCCTGGCTGTTGCCATGTGCGGGAGAAGGTGTGGCGAATTCGATGTGTAGCTGACATTCTCCGAAACTCCGCAATGTGCGCGCGTAGCCGCTGCCGGGAACGCATTCGAGTGCGCCATCGTGATTCACCCATTTCGTGGGTTGTCCGTCCATCGAACTCCAGGCGGCGAGACTCGTGCCGTCAAACAACACCACAGCGTCGGAGGGAGCCTTGCCTGGTTTGTCAGCGGTGCTGGGCACACCGGGATCGACGACGGTGGGCAATGGGCGATTGCGATCATGACCGAGCCATTTTGCTTCGGCATGGCCCGCGTGGAGGACTGCGACCGCGGTCAGCGCTGAAAAAGCAACGAACGCGGAGGCGAGGGGGCGAATGGTATTCATGGTATATTCGGGGGAGTGAATGGCGCCCGATATCGGCGCGAGAGTAACTAACTAACGCACAAGACGGCGCGGTGTAAAGTCCGGCTACTATCGCGGCCGCTTTCTCGTGGATTATTTCAACCGGATATCAGGCCAGAGCGCTTCGAGATCTGGATCATCGAGGGCTGCTTCCTTCCAGTGTTTGTCTTTTTGGGTCGCGGTTTTCAGGTGACGTTTCGCGGCGGGCAAATTTCCCAGCAAACATTCGTAGCAGGCGAGATTGTAGTGCAGAAGATCGCACGTTTTTCCGTGAAATGGCATCGCTTCGAGCAGGACCGCACGAGCTTCTTCGACGCGATTCAATTCCCGCAACGCAAAGGCCCACGACACCCAGCCTTTGTCCTCGGCTGGCGAGGCGCGGGTTAGTTTTTCCGAAACAACGATCACCTTGTCCCATGAGCATGTGTGCATGTGGAGATCGATCCACACGGTGAGCACGCTCGGTTGCGCGCGCTCGTGTGCGACGATGGCGTTTAACTCCTTCGTGGCCTCCTCGAACATACTGAGTTCGATAAAACCGGCGGCGTATTGGAGATGACGGCGGGTGGAGATCACGGGAAGTCAGCGCGAGCGAAAGACGGCTATCGGGGAAAGGATGAGATAACGTTTTCCTTTTAATCGCGACATTGAATTCCAGGAAATGTAACGAAATGGTTAGCGATCCGAATTTGACGCCGGCACCGGGATGCCTTGCGTCAGCCCCTCACTGCCCGTCCACCTCAACCCTCGTTCCGATTTATGAGCAAACAAGGTTTTGGCACCAAAGCCCTCCACGCCGGCCAGACGCCGGACCCGACCACCGGCGCTCGCGCGGTGCCGTTGTACCAGACGACAAGTTTTGTTTTCCGTGACACGCAACACGCCGCCAATCTTTTCGCGCTGAAGGAACTCGGTAATATTTATTCGCGGATCATGAATCCGACGACGGACGTGTTCGAGCAGCGTCTCGCGGCGCTTGAAGGTGGAACGGGCGCACTGGCGCACGCGTCGGGCCAGGCGGCGGTCACCAACGCGATTCTCAACATTGCTGGCTCCGGCGATCATTTGGTTTCTGTCGCGCAGCTTTACGGTGGCACCTATAATCTCTTTCACCACACGCTGCCGAAACTCGGCATCGAGGTATCGTTTGTCGATGCTGCGGACCCTGACGCTTTTCGTCGCGCTATGCGTCCCAACACCAAGGCCTTTTTTGGCGAAGGACTCGGAAATCCCGCGCTCAACATTTTCCCCTTCGAGGAAGTAAGCAAAATCGGGAAAGAGGTGGGAGTGCCGGTCATCATCGACAACACGTGTCTGACGCCGTACCTGAACCGTCCCTTCGAATGGGGCGTGAATGTCGTGGTGCATTCCACCACGAAATACATCGGCGGTCACGGCACTTCGCTCGGTGGCATGGTGATTGATGGCGGAAATTTCGACTGGGGGACAAGTCGGTTCCCCGGTTTCACGCAGCCCGATCCCAGTTATCACGGACTCGTCCACTGGGATGCGTTCAAGAGTTTCCCGCCCGCCGGTGGCGCGAATGTGGCGTACATCCTCAAAATGCGCCTGCAGCTACTGCGCGATACCGGCGGCTGCATTTCGCCCTTCAACTCCTGGACCGGGCTGCAGGGTCTGGAAACATTGCACCTGCGCATGGAGCGCACCTGCGCGAATGCGCTTAAGACGGCCGAATTTCTTTCGTCGCACTCGAAAGTGACGTGGGTGAATTATCCCGGACTGAAGAACAGTCCCAATCACACGGCCGCGAAAAAATATCTAAACGGCGGTTTCGGCGGGCTGCTCGGTTTCGGTGTGAAGGGCGGCTATGAATCCGGCCGCAAGCTGATCGAAGGCCTGAAACTCTTTTCGCATCTTGCCAACATCGGTGACGCGAAATCACTCGCGATTCATCCGGCGAGCACCACGCACAGCCAGCTCACGGAGGAAGAGCAGAAAACCACCGGCGTTTCCCCTGACTACGTGCGTTTGTCGATCGGCATTGAGGACTTTGCGGATATTCAGGCTGACCTCGAACAGGCGCTCGCGAAAATCTAGCGGCGGTTCGTGTCACCACCGCCGCTAAATCTACTGAAGGTAGGGGCCGTTGCCCTCAACGGCCTTCCGTCGTCCGTATGATAACCCGCGGGCCGTTGAGGGCAACGGCCCCTACCGTAGACTCGTGTCGGCCGCTGTAACTCGCGCGCCACCGGGTCCAAAACCGGAAATGGGTTACTGTCGCCAGTCGCATGGATTGACTCATTCGCGCGAAGCAGAAAATGCTCTCAAGTGCGTTTGTATTTCCGAAAACTTCCCTGGCTGCCGCTGATTCTGATTTTGCTCCCCGTAATGCTCCATGCGGCGGATGTCACGGCTGCGCTCAAACGCGAAACAGGAAAATGTGCGCAGATATGGCAGCGGCAGGACATCGACGGAATTGTTTCCTACATGCCCGAGCGTGTGATCACCAAGTCGGGCGGTCGCGGCGCAGTGGCGCGTGAACTCACCAGCCAGTTTGCCGAAGCGCGTGCCTACGGTGCGCAGCGGGTCGAAGTGAGACCCGGGAAAATTCCCATTCCGCAATCGATTGGGAAGTGGCTCGCCTGTTTAATCCCGGTTACCGCGATCCTCCATGGACCGCATTTGGATCTCACGCAGGAAACTCACGTGCTCGCCGTCTCGATCGACAAGGGCAGGCAGTGGTCGTTTATGGTGCTCTATCAAACGACCCAGGCGGAATTGAATTCCTGGTTTCCTGAATTCAAGGGTAAGATTCTGGTTCCCGTCTCGCCGGAACCGCAAGTGGATATCGTTTATTGAATCCGACAGGCGTTGGTCTCCGACCGAAACAGATCGTCGATATGGAAATCGACGACCACCAAAATTGCAGACGATCAGGATTAAAATCCACGCTGCGCTTCCGAATCGCTTGTAAACAAGCTCCTACAGACTGGACCCAGCAGGAGAAAACGGGTCGCGGCGAACGGTCAAACTATGGCAGCACTTTCACCGCGACGGTGCGAAAGAGGACGCGGCTTGCCGGATCGTGACCCTGCAGTGCGAACGTCCCGTTGCTGATCAGGCGACCAGCGATGGCGACGGGCCGGTCGGGCTTAGCTTCTTCGGTATAGTCGGAAATCACTTTGTCGTTAACCCAAGTCGTGATGTGTTTGCCATCGACGCGAATCCGGAGCGTGAACCACGTGTTGTCGGCGACCGGGGCCTCTTTGTTGTCCCGCACCATGTACAATCCTGCGGTGCGCCGCCAGTCGGTGTGCGTGTTGTTCACCTGCACTTCGTAACCCTTCGTCGGCCAGCCGGTTTCTTGGAACGCGGTATGAAAATATACTCCGGAATTCGCTTTCGGATAAGTCATCACCTCGAGTCGCAGTTCGAAATTTTTGAAATCATGATTCTGCACCGGTCCCGAATAAAACAAGTGGGAGCGCGGCCCGGCTGTGACAATGTTGCCATCCTGCACGCTGAAGGTGCCGGGTTTTTCGCTCGCGGTCCAGCCCTCGAGCGACTTTCCATCGAATAACAGCTGCCAGCCATCGGCCTGCTCTGCCGGTGTGAGCTCATTGGGCGTGGCACCGAGCCAGACGACTCCGAAAACTGAAACGATAACGAGGGAAAGAAATTTGAGTTTCATGATCGATGACCGGGTAGCCAATTATGCGAGGCCAAGTTTCTGCAGGACTTCCGGTGGTGGTCCATCGAAGGTGGCGAGCGGCGTGTTGCCCGTGTAACCGATGTCTTTCATCCCTTGCGGCGTGGTATAAAAACCACCCGAGGTGAGATCGCGAAACCGGGCGAAAAACTTTGCTGCTTGCTTAAACTGCGGAGCCGCTTTCGCCGCATAACAGATATCATCGCAGATCGCGGTATGCTCGGTCGCGCTGAGCACGGAGAATGCGCGGTTGAAGCGACGTTGCGATTCCTCTTCAATCCAGGCGAGCCCCTCGATGATGATCGGACGATCGCGGGCCTGTTCGGGATATGGTGCGCTGATCCATTCATCGATGAAATCGTGGACGTGGAGTTCTGCGGCGGACGGAGAAACGGAATCGGCGGGAATAATCACCGCGCACAACGCCGCGGCAGTCGAGCGTTGCGCATCGGTCAGCGTGAGCGGCCACACGTCGCCAGGTTTGTAGCTTTTGGTGAGATCGGGGTCGCTGCCATAGCCGGTCGCAGCAGTAGGTTTGCTGCCATCGGCTGGAACTGTGGCGGTCCTTTCGGCCAGCGTCGCGCCGTGGCTCACCCGACTGAGCAACGTGGTGGAAGCAGCGGCGGTGAGCATCCATTTGATGGCGGTGCGACGATCGGGACGGGGAGGAAAAGCGGAATTCATGGGCAATGTAGCGTTGAATGATTTGTCGTGGGGCGGGACGTGGCTGATGGTTCTTCCGGCTCGATCAGAGATTTCCTTTGCGCATCTCCTCGAGCATGTAGTCGCTGGCCCGCCACGCGAGGGCCATGATCGTAAGCGTCGGATTTTTGTCCGCATTGCTTACGAACGGTCCGCCGTCGGTGACGAAAAGATTTTTGACGTCCCAAGTCTGACACCACTGGTTCGTGACGGAATTCTTCGGCGTCGAGCCCATGATTGTCCCGCCGACTTCGTGAATGATTTTGCCGCCCGGTTCGATTGCATCGCCGCCGTCTGCCTTGGGTTTCGAGCCCACGCGTCCGCCCATCGCTTCGATGAGGGCCTTCGCTGTTTCCTGCATGTGTTTAGCCTGCCGGGTTTCATGGTCAGACCATTTCCAATTGAAGCGCAGTACCGGAATGCCCCACTTGTCTTTCGCTGAGGGATCGATTTCGCAGAAGCTGTCTTCGTTTGGAATCATTTCTCCACGTCCGGCAAAATGAAGAAACGAACCGTAGTAACGCTTGTTGTCGGCCTTGAAACGCGCGCCATAGCTGCCTCCTGTAAGCCACTCCAGCCCGGCACCGGTGCCCGCGCCAGGCATCTGGCGGCCGGTCATGAATTCGAAATGATAACCGCGGGCGAAATCCATTTTTCCCGCTTTCTGCTGCTGATAGAGCCACCACGGAATATAGGCGTGTCCGCCGCCGGCGCCATCTTCGTTGTGCAGAGGAAGATTTTCCAGCGCGGGCACCTGGCCACCGAGTCCGGAGCCTACGGTGTCCATGATATATTTCCCGACGAGTCCGCTGGAGTTGGCGACACCATTGGGATAGCGCGCGGATTTTGAATTCAATAGCATTCGTACCGACTCCGCGGAACTCGCGGCTAGCACGACAATGCGGGCAGAAACCGTTTTCTCCTCGCGCGTCTTGCGATCGATGTAGGAGACGCCCGTTGCTTTGCCGTTTTCGTCCATCAGGACGCGATAGCCCATCGCGTCGGTGAGAATATCGAGATTGCCCGAGGCCAGCGCTGGCGGAAGGTGAACTGTCGTGGATTGATAATTTGCCCGGATCGAGCAGCCGCGCCCGCAGCCCGTGGCCCAAAAGCATGCGGCGCGTTCGCTCATTGCCTGGGTGAGGACGCGCTGCGCGGTGGGATTATTCGGGTGTAATTTTGCCGCAAGCTTTGGCCCGTCGAGTCGCTGGCTGAGCACTGCGCGGTGGATGGGAATGATGGGCAGGCCAATTTTTTTTCCGTGATGCTGCGCGTAAAGTTCGCCCGCCCTGAGTTTGGGCGCAGGTTGCAAAACGCCTTCGGGAGAATTCGGCGTATTTTCCATCCCTTCGTTCGAGCCGTAAACGCCGATGAGCATTTCCACTTTGTCGTAATACGGAGCGACATCTTCGTAGGAAATGGGCCAGTTAAAGCCCAAGCCGTCACGCGAGTGGGGCTTGAAATCATACGGGCCATTGCGCAACGCGATACGACCCCAATGATTGGTCCGGCCGCCGAGCATCCGCGCGCGCCACCACCAAAACTGCCGTTTCGGATCGGACGAAGCGTTGGTGTAAGGTTCGCCGGGGACCGACCAGCCGCCATCAATTGTCGCGTCGTGAAAACCAAACGGTTTATCCGGTGTGCCCGTTCCGCGAAGGGGTGCTTCGCCATTGATTTGAAACATCGGCGTTTCATTCGTTGTGTCGTAGTGGCGACCGGCTTCCAGCATGAGCACCCTGGCTCCCTCCATGGCGAGGGTGTACGCCGTTTGCCCGCCCGCAGCACCGGAACCGACGACGATCACATCATAACGAGGCTGGGTTTTTCGAGAGGTAAGGAGAGCCATGGAAGTCCGGGGTGATAAAACGGCGTCGGTTGAAAAGTATCGGTCGACGTCGCGGTGAATGCGGAGTTGAGAAAGAGACGGTCGGGACCTTGCCACGGTTGCGAGCCCCGCAAAAGGAAATTTATGAGTCGTCTGCTTTGGCGGAAATTGACGTACGAGCGGCTTTATGCCGCGATCCGAACGTGGCAACAAGCGCGGGAGTCGCGGCATAAAGCCGCTCCTAAAGTAAGAAGTGACGACGGGCATGTCGCCCAACAAAAAGCCACAGACTGGATGGAGTCTGTGGCTGCGGTTAAAACTTGAAGCGAATTCGTTCTGCTTAAACTTACTTCACCTTGATTTCGAGCGTGGCAAAACCTTCGGCGCTCACGACGACATGATCGTCGAAGGCAAGATCGTCGATGCTCCATTCCTTGCCGGCCTCGATCGTATGAGCCGGGATGCGGCGGGCTTTTTCTTCGCCGTGAAATGCCACCGCGAGAAGAACCTTCGCGGTTACCTTTAGTGAATCCTTCGAATGGTTGGTTAGTTTGACCACGAAAGCCTTCTCTTTGCCGGCGACTTTCTCGATTTTGACGTCGACTGGAAGTGCGCTCGCCGCTGGGGCTGCGTCGGCCAGGGGTTGTAATGTTGCGAGATCCGCTGCCTTTAGCGCGGTTGTCGCGGTAAGGGAGAGGAAAGCGGCGCAGCTCAAGGCGAGCAGTGACTGTTTGACGAATGAAGACTGGATAGGGGATGATTTCATAGGTTGGGGAACGTCGATGTACCGGGTTCAATCATGCAGTGCAAGGATGCATCGCAAAGGCGAAGCGGTCAAACGGTCGCTTGAATATTCGCGCAAATGGGATGTGCGGGCCTAACGTTTCGTCGCGTCATTCGTTGTCGTCATCATGGACGACCAACCCAAGCCAGTATCAGTGCGGAATCGCAGTCGCCGCATTGCTGTCGCGATGGGCCGTTCGCTGGTTTCCACCGCAATTATCGTGATCGTGGCGGTGGGTGTATTCGTGTTTCGGGAGGGCTATTTGAGTGTTCGGATTTTTCGGGACGTAGTCGTTGAAAACGGACCGCTCTTTACCGCCTTATTTCTGAGTTTGGTCATATGGAATCTCCGGTCCCGCTAAGAGAATCCAGTTTTATCAGAAAAGGGCGACGTGTTCGCTCTTTCAGGCAATGGCGGAAATTGGTGGGCCCACACGGACTTGAACCGTGAACCAAAGGATTATGAGCGCGCATTTTGGGTGTCCACAACCACCCATCCATGTCCACAACTCGGCCCCCTCTGTCCACTACTTCTCCTGTGCAAGGCAACGATTTGCACCGATATTCCGGTGCAGTGATTCGCGAAAACGAAAATCCTCGAGATGCGGTTGAGGACACAAAAAGTGTCCAAGAAGTGTCCAGTGCCGTTCGCGGGAAAACTCACTCCGACTATTGGTTGAAGAAAGTTTTCCGGCCGACATACCAAGCTGATGGGGAGAAACGGGAAGCCGGATTGTTCACGGTAAAGATTCAGTTTGCAGGACGGCGCGAGTCGCTTCCGCTCAACACATCGAACCGGGTCGAGGCGGCGCGCAAAGCAAAGCAAATCTGGATATCGCTTGCCGCAAATGGCTGGGACAAAACTCTGATTCAATTCAAGCCCAAGGCGATCTATGTTCCGCCAAGGTTCGTCACCGTGGGTGACTATCTGGACTATCTTGAGCAGCAGAAGCTCTATTCGCCCCAAGCGCTCTACCGCAATGTGACCAAATTTTTCACCGCGTTGGGTTCCATGTTCGAAACGGACAAGCCACGAACAAGATTTGATGCGCGCCGCGACGGCCTGAAAAAATGGCGGGAGAAACTACGCGCGATAAAACTCGTGGACCTAACCCCGGCACGGATCGAAATTTGGAAAAACAATTACTTGGCGCTTCGTGCAGAGAATCCAGTGCGAGCGCTGAACGCCAAGCACACCCTCGACGGTTACATTCGGGCCTCGAAAGCTATGTTTGGGCCCAGAATCAGGAAGCGGCTGGCCGATTTTGGTATCACTTTCCCGGAGCCAATTCCGTTCGCCAACACATCCTTTGTCACTCGCGGACGCAGCGCGTTTCGGTATCGCTCCAGAATCGACCCCTATCGGCTGACGAATCTGGCTTTTCAGGAACTCCAGCAGAACCAGCCCGAACAGCTAAAAATATTTCTGCTCGGGTTGCACCTTGGGCTTCGTCGCAACGAAATCGATAAGCTTCTCTGGTCCCAGTTCGACTTCGAAAACCGGATACTGCGGATCGAGGTGACAGAATATGCTCAATTGAAAACAGAGGGCTCCGGTGACGACATCGGTTTGGAGACTGAGTTGGCTAATTTCTTCCAACGTGAATTCAAGAAAGCCGCAGGCATCTTTGTCATCGATGGGACCAACATGCCCCGCAAGACCAATGGTTGGGACCACTATCGTGCCCAGCCGCACTTTGGTGAGCTTTGCGCCTGGCTTCGCGGGAAAGGTGTCACGGCGCAAAAGCCCCTACATACGCTCCGCAAGGAATTCGGCAAACTCATCACTGAAAAGCTCGGATTATTCGCCGCGAGTTTGGCGCTGCGCCACACCAGCCCGACCGTTACCGCCACCTACTACGCCGACGATACTCGGCCGAAACACACTGGTTTGGGTAAACTGATTCCGCTGAGCAAAGCGTCCGGCATACTAGCGAACGACGGAGAAGTGACGCAGACCCATTCGATTTACTAACTGGGTAGATCGAACTTGCCGCATTCATTTTACCCAGTAGCCATGAAGACTGTTCTTTGGATGTTCAGTGGGCCTATAGCTCAACGGTTAGAGCAGAGGACTTGATATATCGGGTCGGCGACGGGGAAACCTGTCGCTTGTAAGGTGTAAATTCGGTGAACGGCCTGCTTGCAAAAGCGAGCGACCCAACGCCGAGCCAAGCCAGTGTGAAAACGCGGGAAGGTGTAGAGGCCATAATCACCCACCTAAGCCGATGGCGGTATGGTGAAGGCATGGTCCAGACCACGCACGGCTTCCAGCCGGCGGCGAAAGCCGAAGTGGTAGGCATAATCCTTTGGTTCAGGGTTCAAATCCCTGTGGGCCCACCATCCAAGAACTGTATAGCGCAACCTTTATGCAGCGGACGACGGAGGGAAAGGCGAACCCAGGCGGCATGCGGTTTGACAAGAAACCACAGCGACCCTGAGCAGCGCATGGTCGGATCGCTCGACATGCATTGATACTATCTGAAATCCGTTGGGAATTTAGCGCTGAATTCCGACGATTTTGAACCAAACTCAGGATGGCAACGGGACTTTACCCTCTCGATTATCGGCCTCCGATCATTCGGACCAACGCACGCAACGTCTCTCCCCTTTCCGGATGTTGCCACAACTCAATCAAGCGAAAGTCGTCATCTGATTCGGCTAAAAGAACGGAATCATGCGTTTTGGGAAAGCGGGTTGGTTCGCCGGAATTTTTATGGCTCAATTGCTGATGTTTGGCCGCCACTGCAAAGATTACTTCCGGAAGGAGTCCCATACGGACCGCGTTTTCTCGATTCAAAGCAATGCCGCGAGCGCTCAACAGAATAACCGCGTCTATCGGGTAGCGAATCACTCGGGCATTCCGCTGAACGAACGGAAGCGAAAAGCATTTCGACCACCTATATATTGTGCGGCTTGAAACCGCGAACACAGACGCCAATTCGCCACGCGTTAGATGCTTATCACTCCGATGCGAACAAGCGTTCGCTGAGACCACCAACTCCGGAGCCAAGGCCCCTTGTTGATCACGTTGATTGCAGCCTCTATCACGGTGGTTGTCAGACTGGTCGTCTCGCAGACCCGATGCCATGGATGTCTGCACGAAAGTCGTGTTCATGATGCCACTCGTATTCTTAGAAACTCATTTCGACCGCATCGCGCATTTTCTTCTGCCTCAGCAGATCGCAAGCGATCATGGCGAATTGCCAGTCATGAAACACATTCACGCGATGGAGAAACGGCAGCCCGATTTCAGTTCTCTCGATCTTCCATTTCACGAAGGCGATCATCCGATGTTCAGATTGATCCAAGACGTGAATATCGCCGCCATCGTAGGCCGGAGCTTGGAACATGAAGGCCTCAACTATTTCGGCATCCGAATCGGTGCTAAAGCCGGGTACGGAATTTCCTCCGCGAGGTTTGCGAGAGATTTGAAAGCGCCCACCTGTGGATGGAGTCGCCGACGTAACACCCAAAACGGATTGAGAAACGTGGATAATATTCATGGGTGGATTCCTTTCGTTACGCCCATTCGAGAGCGCGTTTGCCGCGCGCTCAACACCTGGCTCGTGCTCAGTTTTGGGTAGGCCATCTACCCCGATTGGGGTAGGCCGCAGCAATCGGCTCAGATTCATTCTGCGTTAAACATGGAGTCATACAGCTACGCTCCCATGCGCTCACTGAGACTTTCCTGATTCCGCTGCCGTTGTCTCGCCGTGCCGAGCCAAGCCGCCTGAAGCGCGGGGCGCAGCCCGCGCACCGGGCGAGGCACAATGCGTTCGTTGAGTTCAAAGCGATGGCGCTCCAAGAACTCCGTCGCGAGTTCCCGTCCGATGTCTGGTCGCGCGAGCCGCTCGAAAATTTCTTCTTTGTTGGAAACATAGATCGCGTGCGCCCCACGGTAACGAGTATTGCCAACGTAGAACTGACGACGGGCGAGCGCCCGCAGAGCCACTTCACCGAGCACGAGAATTGATTCCTCTGACGTACTGCCCTGAGAACGATAGGAAGTAAGCGCGTGGCCATACGTCCAGGCAGCAAAGTCGGGAGGTAAAACATGACCGTCGGTCAGGACAATTCTGTTTGCCGCCAAATCGACGTGGGCGACCTCCTTGAAGTCCCCGTTGGCAAAACCCTCGTTCTCCTCTTTTCCCCGAATCAGAAGCTTGTCTCCGACCGACACGGCGAGGGTTTGCAGACGCCCCACGTCGAACGTTGTGCGCTGCTTCCGGCCAATCTTCGCCTCCCGGCCGGTTGACCCGCGCACTTGAACTCCGTCAGGTAGGATCGCGATGACTTCGGCTGCTACGCCTCGCTTGAAGAAGCGAGTGTCATGTGCGAACAGCAAGCGGTCCCCCAGTTGGTATTGTTCCCAATGCACCTTCTGCTCATCCGTCCACGTTAGAGGCTGTACGGCCTCACGTTTGATTTCGTCTTCACCCAGCAATCCTTCCCGGCGAAGGGCCGGTCGGACGTGTGCGTTAAAGCGCTCGATTTCCTCCCAAAAGGGAATCACGACCATCGTTTCGATGCCCTTCGCCCGGTTGCTGGCATAATGCTCGGCAGCCCGAGTGAACATGGCCCCGTCGTTCGGCGTCTCCCGGATCAACCCGCGCCGGTCAGCATATTCGAATGCTTCAGCCACCGACCCGGCAGCCAGCAATCGACTGAACCGGCGGTCTGATTCGCTGCGCTGGCGCAACACTTCAGCGAGCCGTACCACCGGTGTACCAGAATGCTTGATGACATTCCGCATCGCATCGCCACGTTGCACACTGTAGTGCTGCTTTGTGTCCCCGACCAGTAGCAGACGGGCACGCATGTCGCGGGCGATCTTTGTCATTTGGTCGAGTTGCTGGGTGGACAACAGGCCGGCCTCATCAACCAATACGACACGATCCAAAGCCTGCACCTGCATCGTTTCACTGACCAGAAATCGCTGAACCGTATCTGCTCCGGCAAAACCACTCTCCACCATCGCATCGCGAGCCCGTGTCGTAGGTGCCAGCGCAATAAACCGCTGGCCGCCGGCAGCAAGGTGCGCGCTTTCGATGGCGGACAATACAGTCGTCTTGCCCGTGCCGGCATCGCCAACCAACACCGTCATGAAATCCCGACTATCCAGAATCGCCCGAGCCGCGATCGTTTGGCCGGGCGTTAGTGACTCCGGCAAATGCGCCGCCTCGCCCATCGGGAAACGCTGATTGCGTCCCTTCCGCACCCGCTCGACGGTAGCCTCTTCTTCGCGACGGATTTGCCGCAGGGTGATTTCGCCTTCGCTGCGAATCAGGTCGGGGTGTACATCGAGCGCCTGCCTCAATTCGCGCCAGTGGTAAAAGTCAGGATGCAACTCAAGCGCGGCATTAAGCACCTCACCCTCCCGGACAACACTGTTCCGTTCATAGACGTGCCGCAGTGCTGCCGCCAATACCGTCTGCGCATTGCCGTGGGACCATTGCAACCGGGGAGCCTGCGACTTCGCCCTGCGCACAAGCTCATCCAACGCCCGTGATTCCTCGGGTTTGAGTTCGGCGCGTTGTCTCATGCGAACTTCGCCCGTACTGGCTTCCGTCAATTTGTCTTCGCGCGAACCCCGGACGAGGATTTCGATTTCACGTTTTGTTGGCTTGCGTCCTTTCTCCAACCCGAAGGCCTCAGCAAGCTGTTGTACATGGCGCGTGCGTTTAGAAAAACGTTCACGCAGCTGCTCAACTCCGCGAATCGAAAACCCTTTCGAATTCATCCCATACGGTTCATAGCCCAACGAACGCAGCCGACCGGCCAATTCGCGGTACAGGACCTGGCGAAGATACGGCGAGGCGCGCAGCATTTCGTTTTGTTTCAATGCCAGCCACTGCGCGCGGTCTCGACTCCAGGTTGCATTCGCCAGCACTGCATGCGCGTGAAGTTGAGGATCAAGGTCACGGCTGGTATCGTGAATAAACAGCGCCCCAGCGTAATTTTCGGTCAGGCGAATCTCCTCCGTGATCGCGGCACTGCCCCGACGTTCGCGCACTGCTGCATACCTTTCCATTTCCGCGAGCGCCGCTTTGACCGAGTCGACGAAGGCCTCGCGAATCCGGTCATCGCCGCCAAGCATTGCCAGCACACTCACGTCTTTGGGCGCAGATAACTGGATGTCGAAAAATGCGACGCGATTCACCCGATTACGGGCGGTCAGAGGCTCGGCCGTTTGCGGATGCCGATTTCGGCGAAGCGCATCAAACGGCGCTTCGGTCACTGCCCCTTCCAAACCCAGAGCCTTGGCGCCTTCGCCAATCCATTCACCCCGCACCTCTTTTTCGCCCTCCGCCCAGTAGTCGTTCTTTCGCAGGTGATGCGAAAGATACGTGGCTCCGTTACGAATTATTCCGACCGTGATCATGCCCAGAATGTCGATCAAGTTCGCGGTCCAATTCAACAGTCCGCACCTCCCCTATTCGCGGTAGATGTCCTACCCTGAAAAGGCTAGCCGTGGTTCGTTTTCGGCTCCGATTTCGGGAGCCCTCGGCTTCGAAGAGCTGGGTGAGTGGGTGTACGTTTTCCGCACTTTTTTTAAACAGACGCAAGGCCCTAAGGACTTCCTTGGGTTCGGACGCCGGGCAAAAATGCCATCAAACCTCTCACCGCGCATCTACCCTTTTTAAGGCACATGCCGATTCTGGCGTAATCGCGAAAACCAGTCTTTTTTATGGGTCATACTAGATGAAATGTCCTACCTGATGATGCGTGATGCGACGCAGGTTCGTCCAGTTCCGCAGCGTGCAGATCGACGGTTCCCTGTCCTTGGCAAAAATATCGCTGACCCGCTGGTCGAGCACATCCGTTGCTCGACTGATCCTACCGGAAATCCGGTAGTCCACGAACTGGCCTGTCGAAAACGAATTCTAAATTGTCGCGATTAATGGCGAACAATTCCGTTTTCAAAATCTCTTCAGCGCTATGATTCGGCTGAAGCGGTCTAGGTTAATTTGCAAAATGGGGCTTTCCTTTTTGCTCCAGATGAAGAAAACAGGACTCCTTTCAGGGCAAGAACGGGCCTCTTGAACTGAATCTCCATTATTCCCCCAAGTTCGGCGCACGCCTCAAGGTCAGCTTATTTCTGTATGTCAACGAACCTCCCTCCGGATTATTTTGGACGCAAATCGTACGCACCTTTTATGGTGGGTTGGCATTTAAAGGGGACCGCCCTCGCGAGCGAAGCTCGGTGTTATCGCGTCAATTCGCGCACCGACGTTCAATCCAATGGTTTCATTTTTTGGCGCTCGTTCTTGCGACCGTGGTTTTCGGAGCCGCTCGATTGTCTGCGGCTGTCCCGGTAATTTCGAGTAGCTCTACGGCATCGGGTCAGGTCGGTGTGGCGTTTAGCTACCAGATCACCGCCAGCAATACGCCAACGAGCTTTAGCGCCACTGGCCTTCCTGCCGGCCTCAGCGTCAATTCAACAAGCGGTCTCATTTCGGGAACTCCCACCACGGCTGCCACCACTTCGGTGACGCTGGGAGCAACCAATGCGAGCGGAACGGGGACGAAGACTTTGACTCTCACCGTGAAGCCGCCCACCCCGGTGATAACCAGCCCGCTGACTGCGACCGGGCAAAAGGGCGTCGCGTTTAGCTATCAGGTTACCGCCACCAATTCTCCAACGAGTTATTCGGCGACTGGTTTGCCGACCGGTATGCCGATCAATTCAACAACCGGAGTAATCTCTGGCACGCCATCGACCGCGGCGACGACCAACGTAACCATCAAGGCCACGAGCGCAGGCGGCACCGGCAGCGCGACTCTGGTACTTACGATCAATCCGGCGACGCCGGTCATCAGCAGCACTGCAACCGCCACCGGCCAAATCGGATCATCATTCAGTTATCAGATTGTCGCAAGCAACACGCCAACCAGTTTCAATGCAACGGGACTCCCAAGTGGCCTCAGCGTGAATACGAGCACGGGATTAATTTCAGGAAATCCAACCACACTTGGTAGTAGTTCGGTTTCCTTGAGCGCTTCGAATGCGGGTGGAACTGGCACCAAGACTCTTACCCTTACGATTAATCCGCCAACGCCAGTGATCACGAGTACCCTGAGTGCGACTGGACAAAAAGGCGTGGCCTTCAGCTACCAGATCACTGCAACCAACAGCCCCACAAGCTACGCGGCCACGAGTTTACCTTCTGGGCTCACGGTGAGCACATCCACTGGGCTCATTTCAGGCAGTCCGACGACGGCGGCGACGACCAACGTCACGATCAAAGCCATCAACGCGGGAGGTACGGGAACGGCCACCCTCGTCCTTGCGGTGAACCCAGCGACCCCGGTCATAAGCAGTGCAGCCACGGCAAGCGGACAAACGGGATACGCATTCAGTTATCAAATTACTGCGAGCAACACGCCGACGAGTTATAGCGCAGCAGGATTGCCGGCGGGTTTGAGTGTCAACACGGCCACGGGGTTGATCTCTGGCGCCCCGACAGCTATTGGGAGCAGTACGATCACACTCGGAGCCACGAATGCGGGTGGTACGGGAAATAAAACTCTCACACTCACCGTCACGTTAGGTAAGCCGGTAATTTCGAGCCCGACATCTGCTGCCGGCACAATCGGCAGTTCGTTTTCCTACCAGATCATCGCAAGTAACGGTCCCACCAGCTACGGCGCGACCGGTTTGCCAGCGGGACTCAGCGTGAACACCTCAACTGGCTTAATCACCGGTAGTCCGACTACGGTGGGCACGACCAGTGTAAGCATCAAAGCCACTAACGCCAGTCGTACGACCATAGTTACCTTGGTCCTGACGGTTAATCAACCGACCTCGGTGATCACCAGCCCGGGGAACGCCACCGGTCAAGTCGGAGCGTCGTTCAGCTACCAGATTGCCGCGAGTAATTCTCCCACGGCCTATGACGCGACGGGATTACCTGCTGGATTATCAATCAACACGACAACCGGATTGATTTCCGGCACTGCAACCCAAGCCGGAACTTATGCGGTTACGATTCTAGTAACCAATGCGGGCGGCACCATATCGGCAACGCTCGTCCTTTCAATTTTACCACCGCTGCCATTTACTGCGGATTTTGAGAACAGCGAAGGCTACGCAATCGGTTCTCTGCATGGGCAACTCGGCTGGACTGTGACGCAAGGATCGGCGGCGGTGAATACAGCAGATCACGCCAACGGCACACAAGCAGTCCAACTTGCCGCATCAGTTCCGCCAACTGTTGTGACGCAGAAATTTTTCCCGGTCTCCGGACAGACCATCGAACATTTCGATTTTTTTGCGAAACCCATCGCTGGAACAGATCTAGCTTCTGCGAACAACTTCAATGTGGAGTCGGCTAAGTTCGGATTCCTGCTCAACGGCGCGCAGGGAAACTTGCGAGTCTTCAATGGCGACGGATCGGGTGGTGGAACTTGGATTTCCACGCCTTACTCCATTTCGCTGGGCGCGGGAAACCAGACGCAAAATTGGGTTCGACTTACTGCTCGACTCGATTTCACGACCCATAAATGGGATCTCTACGCGAATGGTCAGATGGTGATGGCCGACGTTTCGTTTATCTTAAACACGAGCACCGCGCTTTCCACTTTCCAAGCGCAAGGCGACACGGCGACCTCTTCGGGAGTCGACTACATCTATGTGGGGCCAACCAATCCGCTGTTCGCCGACACAAATAGTAACGGCATTGATGATGCGTGGGAAACAGCCCACGGCCTTTCGCTTGCAAACAACAATCGGAATCTTTCACCCGCTGGCAACGGCACCACGGTGATTCAAGCCTACGTCAACGGCACTGATCCTAACGACTATTTTAATGGCAATGCCCCGACTTTGACGATTCTCGGCGGCAACAATCAAACCGCCCCTGCAGGGCAATTTAATACGCAGCCCTTCGATGTCGGAGTCTGGAACACCGCAGGCACGGCGCCATTGGCGAATGCGCCAGTTACTTTCATGGTGCAAAGCGGCGGCGGCAAACTCGCTGTGAGCAACGTCGGCAATCCCACTCTGTCGACAACTTTGAATTTGCTCACCGACGTAAATGGTACCGCGCAAGTTTATTACCAGCATTCGACCACCGCATCCCTCCCCAGTCAAATCGAGTTCAATGCGGGATCCAGTCAGCTTACGTTTAGCACTGCAAGCGATGCACCGTTGAACCTTCCTTCTACCATTGGAGGTCTGAGATTGTGGCTCCGTGCGGATGCGGGAATTACTCTCGACGCAAACGGCAATGTCGCAACGTGGTCGGACCAGTCGACGTTCCACAGTGACGCGATACAAAATACCTCAGGCTCCCGCCCTGCTTTGGTTTCAAACGCATTGAACGGTCAGCCGGTATTACGGTTCAATGGATCAAATACCTATTTCCAACTCCCAAATGTCATGAGCGGTGTAACATTGGGAGCTGAGATCATAGCGGTACTTCGGGCACCCGATGCTGGGACGAGGATTGATGCACTTTGGGATTTTGGCGTGTCAGGTAACGGATCGCATTATTATAACGGTTATAGGTACGACGACTTTGGCACGAATAACGGTTCGTCATATACAGGGGCGCCCGCGTTGTTGCTCTCTGAATATCACCGTTACAATATTTCCATTGACAGCAGCGGCACATGGATTGACCGAGTAAATGGAGTGGAGTGGATGCGGCGGACCAATCAACCTTTAGGCTTCCGCAGCAACCCTATGATTGGCCGAAGCGTGCCTTACGGCCAAAATCTCAGGGGAGATATTGCGGAAATCATTATTTATGATCACGCGCTAAGCGCAGCGGACCGCGATGCGGTGAGTGCCTATCTCACGACCAAATACATAGCGGTTCCGACGGCTCCGGCAAATCTGCAGGCCACTCCGATTTCTTCCACGCAGACGGAACTCTCGTGGACGATCCCGAATGTCGGATTGCACACCATAACTTCAATCGAACGTCAGACAGGCTCCGGTTCTTATGAAAAAATTGCCGAGGTAAATGATGGCTTGAGCTATTTGGACACTGGCCTGAGCGGAGGCGCGATATACAACTATCGCGTTAGTGCGCGGAGTCTGACCGGAAGCTCGGGTTACAGTGAGGTGGCAACGGCCACGACATTGATCGCCGGTGAGGGAATGCCCCTTTTAGGACTCAAGTTGTGGTTGAAAGCAGGTGTGGGAATGACATTGGATGGGGACGGTCACGTTGCCGGATGGGCCGATCAAAGTGGTGGAGGGTTCAACGCAAATCAGAATACGCGTGCGTATCGTCCACAACTGGTGGGGGGTGTCGTCAACGGTCGTCCCGTGGTCAGATTTGATGGGGTCGACGATTCACTTCGCTTATCGAATCCAATGAGTGGAGTGACAGCGGGAGCCGAGATAATCGCGGTGGTAAAGGCGCCTGAGGCATTGAGTCGAGTGGACGCATTATGGCATTTCGGTACCGGTAATGCATCATTGTACGCTGTCGATGGCCGCTGGGATGATTTCGGGATTACAAATGGAGGCAACTTCAGTCCTCCTCCCGTAGCTCTGTTGCGAGAGTTTCACTATTACAACATCTCGATAAAAAATGGGACCTGGGTGGAGCGAGTAAACGGAATTGAGCAGTATAGACGCATCAATGAAACGCTTCAGTTCCGCAACGATCCCGCTATCGGAGCAAGGCTCAATTATCCGCACTGGTTGAAAGGCGATATCGCGGAAATTATCATCTATAATCATGAACTCAGCCCAGTAGATCGTGAAGCAGTGAATGTTTACCTCACGAAAAAGTATGCGCCCCCTTTTGCGGCGATTCCGCCGGCGCCAACTGATTTGCAGGCAAAGCCGATATCGTCGGCCCAGGTCAGTCTCGCATGGGTGGTTCCGAATCTCTCATCGCACGCAGTCACCGTGATCGAGCGTCGAAACGGTTTTAACGGCTTTACACCCGTGGCCGAGGTGGAGGATGTATGTGGATACACTGATACTGGCCTCATCCCTGGCACCCCATATGAATATCGCGTTAAGCTGCGGGGCTTCTCGGGCAGTTCCGATTATAGTTTAACAGTCTCAACGACTACGCCGAGTGTGGTTTATGATCAGGTGCCTCTCAATGGAATGCGTTTGTGGCTGAAAGCCGACGCCGGAACAACCATTGATAGCGATGGTAATGTGAGCTTGTGGAAGGATCAAAGTGGCTTGGGAAACAATTCATTCCAAAATGGCCGTCCCTATCGTCCTAAAGTCGTTGCCGGTGCTGCAAATGGATACCCCGTGATTCGGTTCGACGGGATTGACGACTCGTTGAATTTGCCGACAAATCTAATGAACGGAGTCTCTGGCGCTGAGATTATCGCGGTTGTCAAAACTCCAGAAGCAGTTTCTCGCAGGGACTGCTTGTGGCACTTCGGCAGTGCCTATGGATCCCTATATTACAACGGGACCCGTTACGATGATTTTGGAACAAATAGCACCGAAAATTACCCAGCGCCGGGTGTAAGTGTTTTGTCGCGATATCACTATTACAATGTGGCGGTCGGAGATGGAATCTGGACGGATCGATTAAACGGAGACGTTCAGCGCAAAAGAACCGGCCAGATTATATCGTTCCGTTCTGATCCCGCTATCGGAAAACGGTTGGATTACCCTGATTTTCTCAAGGGAGATATCGCTGAAATCATAATTTATAACCGGGTGCTTTCAGACGTCGATCGGGAATCAATTGCTTACTACCTGAATCTCAAATACGCATTATCTCTGCCTTTGCTCGTTACAGGCCGCTATGCCGATCACAACGGCGATGGACTAACCGATGTACAAGACGCGGCGCTGGGGTTTGATCCATACGGCACGGACGTGGATGGCGACGGAATCCCCAATTACGTCGAACTGGCCAATGGCACTGATGCAATCAATCCGGACACCGACCACGACGGAGTGCCTGACAATTTGGATGCGTATCCGATCGATCCTGCGCGATGGCAGGCAGTGGCTCAGGATCCAAATGATCACACTCCCCCGGTCGTCACGTTGACCAGCCCGACTCAAGCTACCCTCAATTAATTTATCCGATGAAGTCCTCCCCGCGTTATATTTTTAGTGGCAGCTTCCGCCGGATGTGGCGTGGAGTTGCGATGTTAATGATTCCTGTGCAGTTTTTCACCAGCTTGCCCCTTCAAGTGATGGCTGCTGCCGTGAGTGATTCTCCCGCTCCGGTCTCTGCGGTTGTAGTGCAGCCGCCACCGGAAGCATTCACGACATCATCGAATGCCCCCGCACTGGCAAAAGCGCTCGTTCCAGTTCTTACCCAGCCTTCCCGTTCACTTGCATTTTCGACTTCGCCCAGTGACTCGGAAATCATCGCAGCGCGTCTATTTGAGGAACCGCTTGCTCCTCTGCGAGGCGATCAAGTTGCAGACGAAAATACTGAACTAGCCAAAGCCTTGGTCGCATTTAGTCAGGCGACCGAAAAGCTATCTCTGCTGACGTCCTACATTGAAGCGCATCCGGATTCGCGCTGGAAACCAGCACTTCTCGTAAATCTTGGCTTGCTCTACCGCAGTCACGGATACTGGTCGAAAGCTCTCGCTGCTTGGGAAACTGCCTGGCCGTTGCTCAAAACGGAAACGACTCCTTCGCTCAAGAATATCGGAGATCGCGCGCTGGGGGAACTCGCGCAACTCCACTCTCGATTAGGGCATTTCGACCGGCTGGAATCACTCTTCAAAGACATCGAGGATCGGGACGTTCAGGGTTCCGGCACGGAACGAATCGCTGGTGCCCGCTCCGGGCTTTGGTTGATGAAGAATCAGCCTGGTGAAGCTTTTCGCTGCGGACCTCTGGCCGTTGCACGTCTTTTTCAGATCGTCTATCCGCGCGAGATGGTGCCGGAGCTGATCCATCAAACGACATCGACCCAGGAAGGAACCTGCTTGGGTGACTTGGCGGTTCTGGCCGCCAAAGCTGGGCTCGATTATCAGATGGCTTTTCGAGAGCCGGGAGCGCCAGTTTTGTTTCCGAGCGTGATTCACTGGAAAGTTGGGCATTTTGCAGCCCTCACCAAACCGATGCAGATCGGATATCTGACGCAGGATCTCACTTTCGGCATCGATACCTTGATTGGACTGGATGCGCTCGATAGCGAAGCAAGCGGATACTTTTTGGTTCCGGCTGGTAAACTTCCGACAGGCTGGCGCTCGGTGTCGTCCGCTGAAGCCAAAACTATTTTCGGTAAAGGCAATGCCGGTCCGACAGGACCGCCTCCACCACCCAACGATGCACCCCAAGCCAAGCCAAAGGGACCTTGCGAGCATATGGCTGGTTACAATATGGAACTGGCTGGCGTCAGCCTTATGTTAACGGATACGCCGGTGGGTTATTCGCCGCCCGTCGGTCCGGCAATTCAGTTTACGGCGAATTACAATCACCGTGAATCGGCGGCGTTGACTGCCATCAGTAACCTCGGCTCGAAATGGAGTTTTGGCTGGTTGAACTACATCATGGCGCCGACGGATGCGGACACGCGCGGCTTCGGTCCGGGTGGCGGTCAACTGACCTACACCGGATTTAGCAGCCCCACAGCTTCTCAATCAGGATCGTTTGGTGAAAATTTCCGCCACCAACTACATCAACTATCATTCTGATGGCTCTCAGGAGATCTTTAATCTCGCCGAGACTGGGGCCAACCCGCGGATTTTTCGCACGCAGTCCGTTGATTCTGCCGGCAACGTGGTGTCGTACGGGTACGATGCCAACTACCGTCTCCGCACGGTAACCGATGCAATTGGGCAGGTGACCGTGCTCGACTACGAATTAAATACGTCCTCCACGAATCCGGATTTCTACAAAATCACCAAGGTAACCGATCCGTTTGGGCGGTACGCCACCTTTCAGTACAACACGGCAGGACAACTCTGGAAGATCACCGACACGCTCGGCTTGGTTTCGGAGTTTAGTTATATCACGGGCGATTTTATCAGTTCGCTTACCACGCCGTATGGGAAAACCTCCTTTGTTGCCATCGAAGCCGGTTCAAGCCGTCGGCTCGATGTCACAGATCCGATCGGCGGCAAAGAACGAGTCGAATGGGTGAGGGATAGTGGCGGCATTATTCCCAGTTCTGATCCCATCGCGACAGTGCCCACCGGATTTTCTTCAGGTTATTCCAACTCACTCCTTCACTACCGAAATACATTTTATTGGGACAAAAAAGCGATGGATGAAGCCCCGGGTGACTACACCAAGGCGCGCATCACTCACTGGGAACATTCGGCGCCCAGTAATTACGGATCGATCTCCCCGGTAATTGAGAGCACTAAAAATCCATTGGAGAATCGAGTATGGCGGGCGTATCCAGGCCAGAGCGCGACGTATGTAGACGGATCGACCAATCAGCCCTCTCGAGTCGCGCGAATCCTCGACGACGGTACCGAGCAGAACTTCCTGTACGAGTACAATGCCCAGGGCAACGTGACGAAAAGCACCGATCCCCTCGGCCGTGAAACCAAATACGAATACGATACCAACGGCATCGATGTGCTGCGGATCAAACAAAAAAACGGAGCTGCTTACGATCTGCTGGGCTCGTTCACCTATAATTCCTTGCACGAGCCGCTGACCGCCACCGACGCTTCCGGCCAGACCACAACGTATACTTATAATTCTCAAGGCCAGCCGCTCACCGTCACCAACGCGAAGAACGAAACCACCACGTTCGTCTATGGCACCGTTGCGGGACAACTTGATTATCGCCGTTTGAAAACGGTCACGGGTCCCGTGAACGGAACCACGACCACTTTTACTTACGATAGTTTTGGTCGTACCCGTACGGTCACGGACACCCAAGGTTATATGCTGACGACCGAATATGACGGCTTCGATCGTCCTACACAGGTTACTTTTCCTGACGCGACCTACCAGCAGGTCCTCTATAATCGCCTCGATGCCGAATGGGTTCGCGACCGCCAGGGTCGATGGAATCATCAGATCCACGACAGCCTCGGGCACCTCACGCAGGCGATCGATTCCCTCAATCGCAAAACGAAGTTCGAATGGTGTACCTGCGGATCAATGACCGGCTTGGTCGACCCGGCCGGCAATCGCACGACGTGGACGCGCGACGTCCAGAGTCGGGTCACGCAAAAGATTTATTCCGGTGGCCTGAAGGATATCTTTACCTACGAAAACACCACCAGCCGTCTGAAAAAGGTGACCGATGCCAAGGGGCAGGTGACCAACCATACTTACTACCTCGATAACGCCCTCGCGACGGTGGCTTACACCGACACCGCCGGAAACCCACTCGTGCCAGCGACCGCCGGTGTGAGCTACACCTACGATCCCATTTACGGTCGCTTGGCCACGATGACGGACGGCGTCGGCGTTACTTCTTACGTCTATAATCCAATTCCCCTGAGCGTGGTGCCGGCCGTTACCGGTGCGGGGCGCCTTGCGAGTGTCGATGGACCCCTGACCAACGACACGATCACCACCACGTACGACGAGCTTAGCCGGTCGCTCACCACGTCGATCAACGGCTCGGCGAATGCCAGCAGCGTTCACTATGATTCACTCGGCCGCGTCGACCAGGCCACCAATCTGCTGGGCGTTTTCAATTATGTCTATGTCGCCGGGACCGGCCGGCTCGATCACGTCGATGTGCCCAATGGCCAGAAGACCGTGTTCGATTATTTCGACAACGTGGGCGATCAGCGCCTCAAGCAGGTCAAAAATCTGGGCATCGGCACGACTCCGCCCGTGATTTCCCAGTTTGATTATACCTATAACGCCGACGGAGAGATCGCGACGTGGACACAAAATTACCAGGGCGCAGCCAACGCCCAGCGTCTCGAACCCCGCTATGATGCAGCCGACCAGCTGATGGGCGCGTTGCTCAAAAACGCTTCGACCAATGCGGTCCTCAAGACTTTCACTTACGGCTACGACAGCGCGGGTAATCGTACGCAGGAACAAATCGATGCCAGTCTCACGACCTCGGTCCACAATCAGCTGAATCAACTGGGAAGTCAGACGGCAGGCGGACAGATGGAATTTAGTGGCACTGTAAGCGAACCGTCCACTGTCACTCTAGCTGGCCAGCCGGCGGCGGTGGATGCGTCGAATAATTGGCGAGGTCGGTCGACAGTTGCTGCCGGCGCGAACAGTATTCCGCTCGTCGCCACCGACGTGAATGGGAATGCGACGACAAAGAGCATTGCCGTCACCGTCACGGGCGGCACCGCACGCACGCTCGCGTATGATCCGAACGGCGCCATGACCGACGATGGCGCCGGTAAGACCTACGTTTACGATGCGGCTGGTCGCTTGGTGAAAATTACCCAAACCAGCAACGTGACCGAGTTCGTGTACAACGGAGCAGGGGAACGCGTACAGGAGAAATTGAATGGAGCGATCGTCAAGCAATGGGTGTGGTGCGGCGGCGGGCAGCCATGCGAAGAACGCGACGCATCCAACGCGGTCACGAAACGTTTCTTCGGTTCAGGTGCGCAAATCGGCGGAAATAATTTCTTCTATTCGACTGATCACTTGGATTCGATTCGCGAGCTGACCGATACCACTGGCGCTGTCCGTGCCCGTTACGATTACGATCCCTACGGTAGAATTACGAAAGTGTCTGGTGACCTTGAAGCAGACTTTGGCTTCACTGGTTTTTATCGTCATCAAGCCAGCGGGTTGAATCTTACGCTCTATCGGGCGTATGATTCAGAAATAGGAAGATGGCTGTCCAGAGATCCGATTGAAGAAGATGGCGGAATTAACCTGTATGTCTACGTAGAGAACGACCCCACAAACGGATTTGATATCTACGGTCTAGATACATATCGAGTTAACAGGAAACTTGGTGGTGATGAGCTTAGATCACGTTTTAATCCATTAACCCATACGTTCACATTTACTACGAACCCCGATGGTTCATTAAATAACACTTACAGTTGGGGCAATAAGGCAAATACTCGCGGTTGGAGCAAGAACCAGCCTGAAGATCGAAAGGTGGCCCAGGAAGCCATCAACCAAGGCAAGGCGAGAAAGATCGGCGACGCATCCGTGGATCGAAGGATAGATGAGGCATTTAAATTACTAGACATCCCCAAAAATGAACACCGCAATGGCGGCATCGCAAATAACTGCAAATCTGAAGCCACCCGCCTACTTAACGAGGCATGGAAAATAAAATGAAAATAACTTCTACAATACACGCTATATCCATGAAAACTAATCAAACTGCGATTAAGGTGGCTGTTATTACAGTACTCTCCTTTGCGCTTGTTTCTTGCATGCAACGGGGAAGTTATTTTTCTTCTGGAATCTCAGAATATAAGGGAGACGGCCGCATTGAAGATACTTCACAAGCTGGAGGAGCGTATCCATCGCGTGGATTCATAGTTGCCCTTCCTGCGTTCAAGCTTAATGAGCCGTTTACTAAGACATTCCAGCTAGATGGCCTTCCTATCATTGAAGGTCAGAAAGTGGGAGTGTATTTCAACGTTCCGAAATTGATGCAGCAATCCGATGGGGTTGGTGGAAACGCGAGCATCGAATTGTGTGTGTTGTCTGCCGAAGGTGAGGAGCTGACAACTGCGAAAGGGCCGCTTTCTGGCTTTGTTTGGTCGACGCCAGTCCACGGATATCAAGGGCAAGCGCTTTATAAGCAGAACGGCTCATTCTTTATCGCAAAACCGGGAATAAAATATCGATTAAAGATTGTGTATTCACCCGCTGATATGATGTCTCAGGCAGAAGGTCAGGTATACTTATGGTGCAGTGCTGGCGGGTCTTAAAATCAAATTGCGGTAACCAATAGCGGAGCGCACGTCCCACCTCGCGATCAGCTTCTGTCGGGACCACTGCTTGCACCCTCCGCAAGCAAGGGACGACCTTCGCAACGAACCGCATTAGCCGCGCAACCCACTCTGACTATGTCAGGTGAAGCATGTTGCGATTTTTATCGTGACGCGAGTTTTGAGTTCATTGTGAGGGGTGTACTTCTGTGCAAAACAGATTTTTAAAAAATGCAGATATGATCCGGGCGGACAAGGTAACTGCGGTGGGTCGCGACCGGGTTCATCCACTAGGGCTTTTTTGAAGGTGGTCGACGGTATTGATACGCCCTCAAGCAATAGTTTTTTCGATGGTCGGCTATCCCTCACCGATACACACGGTCACTTCGGGGGTTTTCCACGAAAAGTATAGATCGCATACTCGACATTTCGAAAAGTGTCCAAGAAGTGTCCAGTGAACGCCCTTTCACGAAGCTCTTCACTCGAAGAATTTTCCTTTACCAAAGGATTATGAGTCCTCTGCTCTAACCATTGAGCTATAGGCCCGGAAAGGAATGAGCGCTGATAGTTATTTGGAGGCAGCGCGGTCTCAACTGAAAAGATCGGTTGCCGGATCGTCAACAACCCCGACGGCTTATGCAAGAACGGGAACCGGTCGCAGGGGAATCGATCCAACAATATGCGACTATGAATACACTCACGCAGATCAATCCCTTGGTGTTGGAAGGTAATTTTTATCGGGACGGCAAGGTTATCGGCCACGTCAAATCCGCGGTATTACTGCCACTCGATCGGGCGACATTTGTGGACCAGGTGGATTCGGGAGATACCCGAGTGCGTTATCTGCTGACCATCGACAATTATTTCACGGTTCACGACGGTTTGGGCCCGGAAAAATTTGAAGTGGATTCGGGCAGCCAGCGCATGCGCGTTTATCCCGAGGACAGTCAATCGGTGGGAGGAGAAACTGTCATTACGGCTACTTTGGAGCAGTAAGTGTTTCCCGCTAAAGCGGGTTGGTCTAATTCAGGCCGAACAACGAGTCCGCCTAACCTGATGTGTCGCATGCGGCGACGACCTGACGGGGTTGCGGTGTACGCGGGAAATTGCCGGAGCGCGGCGGGAGAGAGCGTAGCTGGTGCCCGTTGGTCTGCAAGGATGCGGCGGTGACCGGTGCGCCGCTGACGGGACCAGCGGATATTCGCGTTGAGCAAGTGCGAACCGGCTTCGCTTCGCGTATCTATGAGTTTGTAGCCACCGGTGGGATACGGTGGCACATTGGGTGAGGCCTTTTAAGCGGTGGCGCCGTTCTGGTCGGCAGAGTGACAACCCGCCTGAAGCGCACAGAACAAAATGCACGCGACCCGCACGATTGAGCTGGGGTGTTGCGCCTCGACTTTCAGCTTGAATCGGCCCGGCATTGTCTGTTGAGTCTAATGTAAGAACATAATAGGACACGCCAAACCCCCCGTGGGCGTTTTATAGGTTCCGTAGTTACTTCCCCCTATCCCTACGTTATTACCACTTTCTCAACCGTCTGTTGCACGGAGATTCGTGTGCAGGCGCGATCTTTGACCTCGTTCTACACCGACGAAGTCATTCGTAGTTAGAAAACAAACCCCAATGCATACCATAACAAACAGAACTCGGCCGGTTAAAAAATATACCGCAGCCCTGGTCTCGGCGCTCATTCTTAGCGCCGGCACCTCGTGGGCACAGCAGGCAACTCCAACTCCAGCTCCAGTCAAACCAGCGGATGACGACACGATCATCCTCAGCCCGTTTGAGGTTTCATCCACCAACAACAACGGTTATGCCGCCGCCACAACACTGGCAGGCAATCGCCTCAACACTAATTTGCGCGATATCGGTAACGCGGTGCAAGTGATCACGGGTCAGTTCCTCAAAGACATTGGGGCGACGGACAACCAGACGCTGCTCCAGTACACGACCAATACCGAAGTCGGCAATGTGTACGGCAACTTCGCGGGCGCTGGCGATGGTCCCACGTTGGACGAATCGAACCATTTCACCAACCCGAATCAAAATACGCGCGTCCGCGGTTTGACTTCGGCCGATAACACCCGGGATTATTTCATGACGGACATCCCTTGGGAGGGATACAATATCGATGGCGTCGATCTGCAACGCGGCCCCAACTCGATTCTCTTCGGACAGGGCAGCCCCGCTGGTATTATCAATACCCGCACCCGGCAGGCCAGCTTCAAGGACTCCAATGAGATATCTTTTCGCGTTGGCAGCTTTGGCAGCACCCGTGCGACCCTCGATATCAACAAGGTTCTCATCAAGGATGAGCTCGCATTCCGTTTTGATGCGGTGCGCGCTGACGAGAAATACAAACAGGACCCGGCCTTCGCCAAGAACGAACGCATTTACGGTGCGACCCGCTGGGAGCCCGGTTTCCTGAAGAAGGGCTCAGCTCGCACGATCCTCAAGGCCAACATCGAATTTGGCCGCATCACGAGCAATAATCCCCGCGATATCCCGCCGATCGACAAGATCACGCCGTGGTTTATGACGGGCACCTATCAGGGCGTGAATTCGGCTGGCCAGCCCTTCACCTATCCGAACCTGAACAAGCTGACCGTAACGCCCCAACAAAATGTGGATGGCAATACGGGTCTGCCCAATCACGGCCAGGTTATTCCGACCGTTCTAAGCGCGGCCAATCCCTACTATCAGCCGTGGGTCGGTAATTTGGGGAACCAGTTCGGCAATCCAACCGCCGTGTTTGATTACAACAATCCTGCTGTGGTGGGTAACTACACGGTTTGGGAACCCAGCAGCAACCACGGCATCGGTCCGAATGGTCTGGTGGATGTCGGCGGCCTGCTCCCCTTCCAGCGCCCAGCGGGCGTTGCCGGTTATGCGCAATTCGCCAAGAACGCCAAATTACCCTATTGGAATTTTGGCCTCTACAAGGACAAATCTCTCACCGATTCGTCGGTGTTCGATTTCTACAATCAGCTGCTCGACGGTCCCAACAAGAAAGAGTGGCAGAACTTCCGTACCTACAACCTGAGTTTGGCCCAGACTTTCTTTCACGACCATGTCGGCTTTGATGCCTCGTACAACAACGAATGGTTTAAGAGCGGCTCGCTCAGTCTGCTCGACGGCAACGGTGCCCAAGCCATCGGCATCGATATGAACAGCAATTACTCGGATGGCACGAGTAACGGCCTGGTGGGTGTCGTCAACGGCACGCCGAATCCCAATGTCGGTCGCGCATATCTCAGTTCCGCGTCGCAGTGGGGTAATCAGTCTTATGTCAGTGACCGCACCAGCCGTCGCCTTACGGTTTTCGGGCGCTACAACTTTGACGAAGGCACCCGTCGCAATTGGTTTACCAAGCTGCTTGGCGACCACACCGTTACTGGTCTCGCGAATTCAGATGTCCAGAAGACCGATAGACGTGCTTGGAATCGCTACGGCACGGACGCCGCCTACGAAGCTTTTTCCAATATTCTGAATCCAACCAACAAGATCAAGTTTAACGACAATCGGCTTACCCCTAACACGGTCATTTACCTCGGGCCATCACGCGCGTCGGCTACCACGGCTTCCGGACTGAATCTTCCCAGCCCAACCGCCGTGTTCACGCCGACGAGTGGCCAGGTCAGGGTGTTCGATTCCACTTGGAACAGGTCGACCAATCCAAGCGATCCGAACTACGTTAATCCAGCTGCCTTCTGGCAGAACAACTATTATCCTCCGACAAACAGCGCCAGTGCCAGCACGCAGTCGGAAAATCCCGCCAATTACGTGGGTTTCCGCAACATACCTCTGACAATTATCGATTCGGAGACATCTGGGGCGAACCGCGAGTTTCTGACGCACGATGCCTCACTGTCCAAATCCCAAGTCACCTCAACCGCCGCGACTTGGCAGGGAAATTTCTGGCAAAATGCCGTGGTAGCAACTTACGGCGTACGTAAAGACGTTTCCAAGGCCTGGAACTACACCACAAATGTGAATAACGCGACTGACCCTTATGGTCATCTCAACTTCTCGCCAAGTGTCTATAAGCTGACGGACAATCCAACGAATCCGCCGGTATATGTGACATCTCATGCCTGGACTGTCATGGGACATCTCAATCAGCTGCCTTTCTTGAGCAAACTCCCGATTCAGGTGAGCGTGTTCTACAACCACTCCACCGACTTCCAGCCCGCGGCTTCACGGGTCGACGTCTACGGTCAGGCGCTCGCCCCGCCCAACGGTGTGACGAAAGACGTCGGCATCTTGTTGGAAACGAAAGACGGCAAATATTCCCTCAAGATCAACAAATACGAAAATTCCTCGGTTAATGCCAGCAGTTCGGCCTTGGATGGCTCGTGGTTTATCGGTTCATCACAAGCTTGGTCTGCGAATTGGGTGAATCGTTTCGAATTCAACTGGACCGGTGATACGAATGCCAATGCAGTTCCGGTCAACGATCCGACTAACAGCCAGTACAATTACGGCACGGCTCCGGGAGAAAACCAAGCCCAAGCGCAGGCGCGTGAAGCGAGTGTGATTGCGGCATACCGGACTTGGCAGAAGAGCGTCGATCCCCGTTTCTATGCGGCTTGGGGTATCAATCTCAATGACCCGACCAAGGGTGTGTCGGCTAGTACCCCCAACGGTTTCACGGTTACGGAAGACAGCGTCTCCAAGGGTTATGAAATCGAGCTCAACGCGGTGCCAACGAAAAACTGGCGTCTGACGGTCAATGCAAGTAAGACCACGGCCACCCGAAACAACATCGGTGGCACGGCCCTCGCGAGCTTCATCTCAAGCTATGAAAAGGCGCTGAACACGACCGCGGCCGGCGATCTTCGCATCTGGTGGGGTGGCTATGGCGGTGAAACGTCGCTGTCCCAGTGGAATGGCAACATCGGTTCGAATTACGCGCTACGCCACTTACAGGAAGGCACGAACGTTCCAGAACTGCGCAAATGGCGCCTCAATGCCGTCAATAACTACAGCTTCGACCACGGATTCCTCAAGGGATTTTGGGTCGGTAGCGGTATCCGGTACGAGTCTGACGTCGTCATCGGCTACAAGCCGATTCCCGGTGCCACGGCATCGACGATCAGCTTCGATCTGAGTAATCCCTATAAGGGACCTTCGGAGACAAACTTCGACTTCTGGCTCGGATACGGCAGGCGTATCTGGCGCGACATCGATTGGAGTATTCAGCTTAATGTGCGCAATGCCTTCGTCGGCAATGAACTCATCCCGATAACCGTCCAGCCGGATGGTTCGCCGGCGGCATATCGAATAAAGCCGCCACAGACCTGGCAAATTACCAATACATTTAAGTTCTAACCCGGTCAGAAATTTAAATTCCGCGCCTCAGCCCACCGCTGAGGCGCTTTTTTTTGTACGGATCAGATACGATACAGCAGTTAACCACAAAGCATTGAGGCACGAAGCAGACCATGTGGGCAATCAGCCCCGCCGGCGACTTGTCCGGTTGAACCTTAAAAACCTAATCGAAACCACGGATTGCCGATGTCGCTTCGCTCGGAAACACAGATGATCACGGATGGCCAATCAAATACAGATCAGTAAAACTTCACCTCGCAGGCGAATGAATTTAAGTCGAAATTCCAGTTTGAGTTATTTCTACATCCGTGTGGATCCGTGGTTAAACCTGTCTGTGGATCTGCGGAATTTAGCGTTGAACGAGTCTGGACCTCGCCACCTAAAGGAGCGGCTTCAAACAATTGCTCGCGTTGGGTGATTCCGCAGGATGTGAACCCCATGAAATTGTCGTCAGCAGCACAGCGGGTGGGCGTCGGTCTCCGCAGCGACGCTGATCGTCGATGTGGAAATCGACGACCACCTTTGTTGGACTTTCGCGAGAACGCCGAAACAGAGATTCTTCATCGCTCCTTCGCCGAGGCTACGGAGGACACCTCCGAACTCCGGAAGACAGGTCGCGCAACTCGTCCCAACAACGCGCCAGCAAAACGATCAGTTTAGTTCTGTTTCGAGCCGGCGGGATTGACTTCTGAAGCCGGGACGAGGCCGAGGAACTTCAACTCCTTGAGATCGACCCGGGGCACACGTTGATATTGACGAATCAACTGACCGCTTTCCTGGCCAAAGAGCCGGGAGGCATTGTCCATCATCGCCATCAAGCGTTCGTTGAACTGATTGCCCTGTGCCTGAATGCTTACGCGCGTGGCCCAAAGTACTTTCTGCTTTTTTTCCTGTGCCGCCGACCGAAAATCGTAAGCGGTAACGATCACGTAATAGCGATCGTTTTCAATGTCTGAGATCAAATCGTCAAAATAAGTCCCGGCTCCGGCGAACCGGCTCATATTATTCCGGGAATTGATTTCCTTCATGTAGCCCAATAGCCGGGCGTTCTTTTCATTGGCGCGGTCGCGCATGCTGTTGAACATCTGCATTTCGATGAGCGAGCCTTCCAATGCGCTTTTGGCTGCATCGTTTATTGCCGCCTCGGGAGACTGGATGCCATCAGCGCTCCGCGCTTGGACGCCTTGAGGCGTTGATGAACGCACCAAATTTACCGCGTTGATGAGTTGGTCTTGGGCATTGCGATTGGGGCCGTCTTCAAAAGGAACTGTCTTGCCCCACGAAATGACGAGCAGGAGGTCCGCTGACTTTGCGTCCTGAGCGAGATAATAATTTTGTCGCGCCAGGTGCTGAGCCACCACTCCGGCGATGACCGGAAACCTTATGGCATCGATCGATTCGTCGCGGGCAATTCCCGGCGAATATCCGCCGTTACTGATGGCGTAGGTCTCGCGCTTGAAGGAGCCGTCGGGCATTTTTGTGCGCACATAACCATTGCTCACGTTGGAATAGACGGCGGTGACGAGCGAGTCTTCCGATGCAACCGCTGCATGAACGCCGAAAAGGGCGCCGACGACCAGGACGCCAATTGGAAGGTAACGGGATTTTTTCATGGGAGTAATGCCGATCGTGAAGAATGGGAGCCGCAGAAAAATTGGTATCCCCATCCCGTGCCTGTCGCAAGTGTTTCTTCGGGCACCAAATCAACGGCGATGTGTGCCCACCCTGCGATTCGGGAACGTATCCGACCGACATTTATCAGGCAGTTTGCGTGGACTTTTGGTGTCTCACAAGTCGCGCAGAATTTCGCGGCAATGATTTGCCGTCACGCGGTTGCCTGCTTTGTCCGCGAGATCGGCGCCTTTGGCGAGAAGGCGTCGAGCCTCGTCGATCCGTCCCGTGGCCGCATACACCTGGCCGAGGAAAAGGCAGCTTTGCGGATTGTCGGGTTGAAGACGGTGGTAAGCTTCGAGGGGTTCCCGCGCGTCGGCAAAACGAGCCTGCATCAGGCGAAGAATGCCCAGACTGACCTGGAGATCGGCGTGGTTTGGATTCAGTTTCAAGCCTTCGCCGTAGTAGCGCTCTGCCGTCACGGCATCTTTTTTTGCTTCGGCTGCGGATCCGGTACGGAAATACCAGTGAGCCATCAACTGTCGCGCTTCGGTTATTTCCGGATGCGATTCGATTACCGGTCGCAAATACACCTCGGCGGCCTCCCACCGTCCCGCATCCAGTTCCACGCGTCCGAGCAACGTAAGGGCGTTCGGAAATGTGGGTTGCAGGATGAGCGAGCGTTTCAACGCGGTAATCGCCTCGTCCTGTCGGCCAAGGTTCAGCAAGAGCAGACCCAGGTTGAAATTGGTTTCCGTGTGATTGGGATTGAGCGCGAGCGCCTGCTGAAACGCGGCGAGCGCCTCGCCGGACTGGCCCAGATCGCCGAGCGCCGTGCCTAGGCTGGAATACAAATCCAAATTGGGACCGAGCTGGCGGAGCCCTTCCCGGACGACGCGCACCGCGTCCTCCTTCTGTTTAAGATCGCGGTAGGCCTGGCTGAGGCTGAGGTAGTGTTCGAGGGACGGTTTTGAATTCTTCAAAAACGGCGCGCTTTGTTCGAGCGTGTCGCGTGCTTTGGCCGGCTCGTGTTGTTTGAGATAAAGTGCGCCCAAGAGATCATAGCCGGCGGGAGCCTCGGGACGGATCCGGATCGCGCGCTCAAAATAGGATCGGGCACGATCGTGCTGACCAATCTGGTACGCGAGCGTACCGAAGGCGCACAATTGTTCGTAGTCATAGCACCAGTCCTTCAATTCCTCCAACCAAGGATCGTCCGCTTCGCGATAACGACCCGTCTCCCGGCCGAGCCAGCGTTGATGCTGGGCCCCGGTGGCGTCACCCGCTGCTGACAGCATTTCTGCATAAAGATTGTGACCGGACGAAAAATCCGGGCTGTCGTTGACCAGCTTTTCAATCAGCTCGCGAGCCTCAGTTTGCCGGCCACCCTGCAGGGCGATTCGCGCCAGCCAGAGTCGGGCGTAGGGATCGCCGGGCACCAGTTGCAACCGCTTCTGATAATTGCGAGTGGCCGCGTCCAGCTGCCCCGTCTTGAATTGCAAGCTCGCGAGCAATAACCAAGCCGGAGCATAGTCCGGCGCGAGGTGGGTCGTTTTCAACAGCAACGATTCCATGGCGGCGTAATCGCTCGCGGATCGCTGCAGGTCGGCCAGATAATAACACCATCGTGCGACGTTGGGTTGTTCGCTTTGCAACAGATTCCAGCAAGCGGCGGCTTCGCGATTGAAACCGTTGATGTGATAGAGCCGGCCGAGTTCGACGACGCTGGCGAGCGCGTCCTTGGACGATGTTGTTCCCGCTTGAGCTTTCGCCAGCTGCTCAACCAAAACCGCAGGTTTGCCGGTCAAAGCGGGTTGCACTGGGAGGCCCGATTGCACCCGCTTCACCAGATTGGGTTCGTGCCACCACCACGTGCCAGCGGTGGCTATCGCCGCGCATGCAATGACGAGTGCGATCACGAGCCAGCGGCGCCGCGGGCCCCTGCCAGACGAACTGGCGAGCGGCATTGCTGGCGACCGTTTCGGTGTATCGGTTGGTCGGTTTACTTTTTTCGCCACAGCGTGATGTTGCTCAAATGTTCAAAAGGCGGGAGTGCGTGGAATCCGCCAGTCACGATCACCGGCACACCGGTACCATCCAGATCACCGATCGCAGCAGTCACAAACTGATAGGGCCGGTGAGCCAGTGGCACGGGAACGAAATTTTCACGACCGTCATTCATCCAGGCCATCATCGCCACGGCATTTGGGTTGGATTCGTCGGCGAAACAACTGACGGCCAGCAAATCCACAAACCCGTCGCCGTTCAAATCCGCGGCGCACGGCGTATAAGCACCGGGCAGGTTTCCGACCCGGTGGAATTTGAAATCACCGTTGCCTCGATTTTCTATCCACTGAATGCCATGCCACGGGTGGGAACCGCGCACCGCGTAATCGAATCCGTCGCCGTTGGTATAAATCAGATCGGGTTTTCCGTCGCGATTAACGTCCGCCACATCCAGCCCACTGCTGCCGTAGTCTTCATTCGTTGAACCCCAGATGAGAGAATCACGAAACTGACCGCTCCCAAGGTTGCGAAACCAGTGTACCTCTTCCCATTCCTGCGAAATTAGGGCGGCGAAATCCGGTGTGCCGTCGCCGTCAAAATCGGCCACCGGCGTATGAATACAGCCGGACTGGGTGTTCACGACGTGGCTTTCGAATTGCCAGTCGCCTTTGTTCTCCATCCAGCGCGTCTCACCTTGGGCATACCCAAATTGGCCTACGACAAGATCGAGCATGCCATTTTTATGTCCAACCAGATTGGCGGCGCGGACATCGGTCACTCGCGCGGTGTGATCGATCAGCACCCGTTTGCGGAAGTGCAGGCCGTCGAGATTTTCCAGCACCACGACCGCTCCGATCCGGTCGTTGTTTGGCGTGATCTGTCCCATACTGGCGACGAGGACGTCCAGTCGTCCGCGGCCATAAACATCCGCCACCGACACATGGGCCGGTGCCGGAATGTCTTCGCCAATGATTTGTTCGGTGAACACACCGCGCGGCGCCTGACGGATCCAGCGGACGGTATTTTTCTGTCCTTCGCAGTACACGACATCGGCGAGTCCATCACCGTCGAGGTCGACTATCTGGAGATGGGTCACGAGCGGCCGCCCGAATTCCGCCACCGGTGCCCCAATGGAAGTGGGGGTGTATTCCAAATGGGGTGCGACCGCCACGGGCGCCGTTGTTTTGGCAGCGGCCGACGTCGGCTGCTCTCGCGAGCACCCCGCAAGCGACAAACCCGCCGCGCCGACCCAGAGGAGTGTGCTGAGCATCGAACCGACAATCAGAGATTTTGAATTATCCATCGTCAGAGTTTTCCGCGCAACTCGGCGGGCAGTAGTTCGCGGGATAATGCCCGCAACTGCGGATTGGCAATTTCGAGTCCAAAGGCCTTGGCCAACACCTGGAGGCGATAGAGCGAAACAGTGGTCAGGGAGCGAACCCGAGCCTCGTCCAACTCGGTCAGGCAGTGTTTGGTTTGTTCACGGGCCAGTTCAAACCGCTTTCCCTCGGTCAGCGCGATCGCCAGGCTTACGCGGCGATCCCAAGGCAGGGAACTGTCCTCCCCTCGTGAAAGATAAGCGGGAAATTCATTGATGGCCCGCGCAAACCCCGCCGCGTCACCGCTGGCCAGCGTAACGGTTGCCCGGGCCACCAGCGCCCCGAGATCGGCCGGATAGAGCCGTTCGAGCGCCTGACCCGCCTGCGTCGCCTCGTCAATGAGTTCCATTTCGACGAAATATTCCGCCAGACGACTCAGCGCCGTGGCATTGTCCTGCACGTCGACCACCTGAAAAATCGCCACCGACAATCCTTCGAATCCGGGAATTTTAGGGAGATGATACGGCACGGGCCGGAGCCAGCGAGGCGCCAGCCACCGGTGCAGGAGATTAACCAGCGATTGCTCCGGGTGACCCGAACCCAAGCGGGCGTATTCGTCCATGAACGAATCCCACGAGGGAACGATGATATAAGTAAGATTGCGATTTTGCGCCAACGCCTGCGCCTCGTCGGGTGAAGTGGCGCCGGCAATCCGGACCGCCGCGGCAAAACCGTCATTGTTTTCCCAATACGGCGTGCCCAATCCGGACAGGCCGCCATGGAAATAAAGCGAGGTGGTGAGGTTTGGCGGTGCCAACACAATCGCGCCGCGGGAACCCGCCTGATTTGCCAGCCAGTAAGCGAGGTCCCGTTCGATCAGTGCGACCACGTCACTTTCAACCACCGTTTCGCGTTTTTCCGATTGCGTCTGGCCCAGCAAGAATATCGCTCCGGGGATTAGAATCACAGCGAATCCCGCGGACCACAGCCAACGATTGGATTTCGGAGTGGAGTCAATCGTGGGTGTGATCGCGATCAACAAGGCCAGGAGCGTGCCGTCGACCAGGCGCCACCACCCGAGTTGAAAGCAGGCAAATCCTAACGCGATCAGCACCGGGCCGAGGGAGAGGGCGATCCTCTCACGTTGGCCGTCGGTAGTCGCGCGACGAGCCAGCAACCAAATCGCGGGGCCGAGGAGCAGGACAGGCAGAAAGGTGGCGATGACCATCGCGCTAATCCCGTCGCGCACCACCCAGGCCCACAGATTTGGCGCCGTGGAGCTATCGACCAGATTCGTTAGGTGGGAGGCGAACGCATCGTCCGTCGCGAATCGGACGCTGCCATTGAACTGCACGATCACAGGCACGGCGGCCACCGCCACAATCGCGAGCACGACTCCGATCGTCTGAGGTACCGTCCAGAAAGCGTTTTTCCTTTGTCGCCAGACCGATGCTTGCTCCAACAGTTCGCCCGCCCCGAGCCAGGCGATCCCAAAAAGTGGATGAACGGTGTCCAGTCGCAGCGCTTCCATGTGCGAAGGAAAATATTCGACGAAATAAGCGATGAGGGTGGTCGTGGCGCCGCCGAGCGCCCAAATCCGCCAAGGTGCGATCTCCGTGGCGGTTGTGTCGCGGCGCTTGAGCCACGACACGAAAAGTCCGCCTAGAGCGATGCCGACAAGGATGGATAGCTCGCGCGGCATGTTGATCCACAATCCGATTCCTCCGACGACGCCCGCGAGGAAGAACCACCGCTGGGTTCGTTTCGTGTCGGCCTGAAGGGGAACGCCCGTTCCTGTTTGGCGCACCGGGCTGATCCCTGCCAGCAAAAGGAGCACGCTCCAAAAACCACCGATTTGGGCCAAGCCGCTGTCATTGGGTTGGCCGGGCAGAAATGAACCTGCCAACGGAAATGCCACCGCCAATCCGAACACCAGCAAGGTCGCAGGAAAATTCCCAAACTGGCGGGCGGCGAAAATCGCGGCGCCGATCAGAAACAGGGCGTGCAAGATCGGGTCCGCCCAAACCGCGGCGCGTTCTACCGCCTGTCCCAGCGGGCGTCCGGAAAAGAGGTGATCGCACCATGCGATCAGTCCGAGCCACCATCGATAAGGGGAAGGAGTGCGCACTTCCCGGCCCAAGGGCGCGTTGTCGTAGTTGACGTGGCGTACCCGTGCTTCCCCGCGGGCGAGCATTTGCTGCGTTTGTGCGATCCACTGGTAGCTTTCATTGTTGTGCTCCGGCACAATCAACCGCCGCAACCCCGACGCATAACCGGTGGGCGAAGCCGCCTCGATCGACACTGGCGGCTCGGCGAGACCGGAAATATAGCCGATTCGCTGCGCGCGTGCGGCGTCAATCCAGAGCAAAAATCCACCGGCACAAATCAGGGCGATTATCCAGGTGTGGGAAGAAAGCCGGGAGAAAAAATTCATTCAAAGGCACAGATATTGACGAGTGGAACTGAACCTCCGGCAACGATTCATGGCAAGCGCCGACAGGACTTTTTCCGGGGCCAACGCCTTGACTCGTCCGTCGCAAAAGGGTCATTTTCAATTTTCCAGAATGCTTTCGGTCGTGTCCCCCATTCAGTGCCTGGCGCGGGCGGCGCCAGGGCAAATCATGCGAATTTTTTTGCTGGGCGGAGCGCTGCTCACCGCCGTGGCCGCCGGAGCGGCGGAACCAACGGATGGAATCACGGAATCTGCGCTTCTGCCGCAGTCCAGCCCTCGCGGGGTAACGATGTTTGCAAGTTTGCCGCCGGAACAGACACGGATCGTTACTGAAAATAATTATTCCGATCCCGGCATGTGGGCTGAGCGTTTACAGGAATTCAAATTTGGCACCATGGGTACAGGTGTTGCGGTGGGGGATTTCGACAACGATGGCCGGCCGGATCTGTTCGTGGTGAGCAAAACGGAGCAATGCCGGCTGTTTCGAAATCTGGGCGGATGGAAATTTGAGGATGTCACGACCAAGGCAGGAGTGAGCACGCCGGACGATGTTTTGGGCAAGAGCCTTGCCTGGATGAAAGGGCTGGTGGGCGGATCGTCGGCCGCTCCTGGGTCGGGGGTATGGACGCAAGGAGCCGTCTTTGTCGATGTGAACAACGACGGTTGGCTCGATCTTTACGTGACCCGCTTCGCCGCACCGAATTTGCTCTATGTCAATCAGCGCGACGGCACGTTTAAAGAAGAGGCCGCCCTGCGCGGCTTGGCGGTCAATGATGCCTGTGGTGCAGCGGCGTTTTGCGATTATGACCGCGACGGACATCTCGATCTTTTTCTCCAGACAAACCTGCGCGATGCGATTGCCCATCCGAGAGGTCAACGCAACTACCTGTTTCACAACCGTGGTGACGGCTTTTTTGTCGATGTGACGAACCAGGCCGGTATCTACGGAGAGGCGCAAGGTCACTCCGCCACGTGGTGGGACTATGACCAGGATGGCTGGCCGGATCTCTACGTCGCCAACGACTTTGCCCCCGCGGACAAACTTTATCACAATAATCGCGACGGCACGTTCACCGACACCATCAACCAGGTCGTGCCGCATACTCCCCACTCCTCCATGGGAGCTGATTTTGGTGATGTGAACAATGACGGGTTGATTGATATGTTCGTGACGGACATGGCCGCGACGAATCATCAAAAAGATCAACGCGGAATGGCCAGTATTCGAGCCCTGTTGAACGGCGCGCCGGAGGATCCGGCCGCAGTCCCGCAATACATGCGCAATGCACTTTTCCTCAATACCGGTACGGGCATTTGCCAGGAAGCCGCTTTTCTGGCCGGACTCGCTGCCACCGACTGGACCTGGTCGGCGCGTTTTGAAGATCTCGATAATGACGGTCGGCTTGATTTGCACGTGACCAATGGGATGGTCCGTGAACTTCACAATGTGGATCTCATCAAATCCATTGCCGGACACGATGCTCCGTTGGAGCGCATTCAGATCGAGAAAGCCAGTCCGATTCTGGCCGAGCGGAACCTGGCATTTCGCAACCTCGGGGACCTGCGGTTTGAAGAAGTGGGCAAGGCATGGGGACTCGACCAGGTGGGCGTCAGTTTTGGCGCGGCGTTCGCGGACTTCGACGGCGACGGGGACCTCGATCTGGTGTTTGCCAACTACCAGTCCGGTGTGACGGTGCTGCGGAACGACTGCGATCGCGGCCACCGTGCAATTTTTGCTTTGCGCGGAACGGTTTCCAATCGATTTGGGGTCGGCGCGACGCTCCGAATCGAGACGGCTTCCGGTGTGCAAGTCCGCCAGCTCGTGATCAGTCGCGGCTACCTTTCCAGCAGCGAGCCGATTGTACATTTCGGATTGGGCGAAGACACGAAAATCAAACGGCTGACGGTCGAGTGGCCCAGTGGACATCGCCAGAGCTTCACCGATTTGGCGGTGGATCGCAGGTTTACGATCACGGAACCGTCCGGGCCGGCCTCGCGCGCAGCATCCGCTCTCCCGGTCGCTCAGTTTACAGAAGTGAGCTTCGCTCAAGGGTTATCTCTGACTTCGAAGGAAAGCCTCGCGCAGGAAACCAATCTACAGCCGTTGGTGCCCGTACGCTTTGACCGCCGGGGTCCGGCTTTGGTGGTAGGTGATCTCAATGGTGACCGGCACGACGACGTCGTGCTGGGCGGCACCACTCAAGGCTCGAGGCAGATCCTGTTGGGTTCGGCCGATGGAAAATTTACGCCGACGCTCGCCACATCGCACGATGAACTTCAGGCGCTTGATGACGGCCCATGGCTGATCTTTGACGCCGACGGCGATGGCAGCAACGACCTGTTGCAAACCAAGGCCAGTGTCGCCCGGCCGGGGGATTCGCCGGAGTACCAACCGGTGCTATTTCTCAGTAACGGCCAGGGCGCGTTCCGGCCTGCTGCGGCCGACACTCTGCCGGTGTTGCCAATCAGCGTTGGCGCCGCAGTTGCGGCAGACTTCGATCATGATGGACGACTTGACCTTTTCCTTGGCGCGCGGGTTTTGCCCGGCAAATATCCGCTCCCGCCTCGGAGCGCCTTGCTGATTAATCGCGGTGGCCGGTTTGACGATGTCACCGACACGTTCGCACCCGGACTTCGCGAAATGGGGATGGTGAGCTCGGCGCTTTGGAGCGATGTGGATCAGGATGGCTGGCCGGATCTGCTGGTGGCGTGCGAGTGGGGCGGGGTGAAGTATTTCCATAATGATGGCGGTCGAGGCTTCACCGATTTTTCTGAACGAGCGGGTTTTTCCACTGCGGGCACGGGTTGGTGGACATCGCTGGCGTCGGCGGATTTTAATGGCGATGGCCGGCCCGATTTCGTGGCGGGCAACGTCGGTTTGAACACACCGTATCAAGCCGATCCGGTGCATCCCGCATTGTTGTTTGTCGGGCGCTTCGGGCCCGGCGCTGCGATGCAAGGAATCGAGGCGGCTTTTGAAAAAGACCGGTTGGTGCCGTTGCGTTCCCGCAACGAACTCGCCGCGCAGATTCCTTCCGTTCTGAAGCGTTACCCGAAAAATAATTTATATGCGCAGGCCGCGCTGGGAGACATCTTCGGCGCCGACCCGCTTGCCGCGGCCCAACGATTCGCGGCGACCGAATTGCGCAGCGGAGCTTTCATGAGTCAACCGGACGGGACGTACCGATTCGAGCCGTTACCCCGGATCGCACAGATCGCCCCGTTTCAAGGCGTGGTGGCGGGCGACTTTGACGGCGATGGCTTTGCCGACATCTATGCGGTGCAAAATTCCTTTTCGCCCATTCCGTCGGTCGGGCATTTCGACGGCGGTATCAGCCAGCTGTTGCGGGGCGATGGTCGCGGGCATTTTGTTCCGGTGCCTCCGGCGACGAGCGGCCTGGTCGTCCCTGGCGATGCCAAGGCCGTGACGGTGCTCGATCTCGATGAAGACGGCTGGCCTGATTTTTTGGTGAGCCGAAACAACGGCCGGATGCTGGCGTGGCGCAATTCGAGTATCGCCGGCCGTCATTCCTTCCGCGTGGTGTTCGAAGGACCGCGTGGCAACGCGACTGCAGTGGGGGCGAGCGTTACCTTGGAGCTCGCTGACGGTACGACGCAAACCATCACCGTCCAAGCCGGCTCGGGCTATTACAGCCAGTCTTCGGCGGCATGCTTTTTTGGTTATCCTGACAGGAACCCTCCTCGTGGACTTCGAATCCGTTGGCCAGATGGCCGGACGACTTCTCAACCTATCAGCGGTCCGCCCGGGGCTTTGCTGGTATGCAAAGCACCTTAATGATTCGAGCGGGATTATCGATCGATTAACGCACCATGAAGAATTCATCCGACCGATCTGGCCGCGCATGGCACAAAGCGATCGCCATGGTCATTGCCGTCGTGGTCGCGATCCGTGCGAGCGCCGACGCTGGTCTGCAGGAAGCCGCGCTGGCACCGCGATCCGGGCCGCGAACGGCCACGATGTTTGTGACGTTGCCTTCCGAGCGGACCGGGATTGTCACCGAAAACGATTACTCCGATCCCGGGATGTGGGCGGATCGATATCAGGAACTTGTATACGGTGCGACGGGTACGGGTGTGACCATTGGCGACTACGATAATGACGGAAAGCCGGATCTTTTTATCGTGAGCAAAACCGGTCAAAACCGATTGTTTCGAAACCTGGGCGACTGGAAGTTTGAGGACGTGACGCCGAAAGCGGGTCTGACGAAATCCCGCAGCTCGGTCGATCAAGGCGTGGCGTGGATGAAAAGTCTCGTTGGCAGCACAGCGGATGCACCCACGGCGGCGGATCTGAAGGCTTGGAGGCAAGGTGCGACTTTTGTCGATGTGAACAACGACGGCTGGCTTGATCTCTACGTGTGCCGTTTCGCCGCGCCGAATCTACTCTATATCAACCAGCACGACGGGACATTCAAAGAAGAGGCGGCAGCGCGAGGCCTGGCGATCACCGACGCGTGCGGCATGGCGGCTTTTTGCGATTACGACCGCGATGGGTGGCTCGATGTCTACGTCCAGACGAGCATGCTCGACGCGACTGCTCATCCCAACGGCCAGCGGGATTATCTTTTCCACAATCGAGGCGACGGACATTTCGTCAACGTCACCGACCGTGCGGGGATCGCGGGCGAGTCCATGGGGCACTCAGCTACGTGGTGGGATTACGACAACGACGGGTGGCCCGATTTGTACGTCACAAACGACTACGCTGCGCCCGACCACCTTTATCGCAACAATCGCGACGGCACGTTTACCGACACGATCAACCAAGTTGTGCCGCACCTTCCGTATTACGCGATGGGCTCGGATCTGGGTGACATTAACAACGACGGACTCATCGATTTATTCGTCGCCGATATGGCGGCCACGACCCACGAGAAGGACCAGCGCGGCATGGCCTATTCGCGAGCATCGGCCCAACTTCCGCCGAAGGACCCGCTGACTGCGCCGCAACTCATGCACAACGCGCTTTTTCTCAATACAGGTACGGGCAAATGTCTTGAGGCCGCTTATCTTGCCGGCCTGGCCGCGACGGACTGGACCTGGTCGGTGCGGTTCGAAGACTTGGACAACGACGGCCGGCTCGACCTCCACGTCACCAACGGCATGACACGCGAATACCACAGCGTGGATTTGTTGAGCCGGATCATGGGCGCGGAAGGACAGCTCGAATCGCGAGGCGTCGTTCGGGCCAGTCCGAAACTGACGGAGCGGCATCTCGCGTTTCGCAATTTGGGCGACTTGCAATTCTCGGACGTAAGCACGGCGTGGGGGCTGGATGAGCGAGGGGTGAGTTTCGGCGCGGCCTTTGGCGATCTCGACGGCGACGGCGATCTCGATTTGGTTTACGCCAACTATGAGCGTGGAGTGACGGTATTACGAAACGACAGCGATTCCGGCCACCGGCTCATCGTCGCGTTGCGCGGGACGCAATCGAACCGCTTTGGCGTCGGAGCGATCGTGCGCATCGAGACGGCGAGTGGGGTGCAGGTGCGACCCCTCGTGCTGGCCCGCGGTTATCTTTCCAGCAGCGAGCCAGTGTTGCATTTTGGTCTGGGCGAAGACACGCGTATCCAGCGCCTCACGGTGGCGTGGCCGAGCGGGCAGACGCAAACGTTTACCGATCTCGCCGTTGATCGCCGCCTCACGATTACCGAGCCAGCCGAGCCAAGAGCACGTCCCGCCGCGGCAGCGCCCTCGCCGACCGGACAATTTATCGAGGTGAAGGCACCGCCGATATTGCCGCTACAATTGCCTGATGCAGCCAAACCCGACGATATAGTCGCGAAGGCTGATTTCGATCGGGACGGGCAGATGGATTGTTTTATCGGCGGGCGCGCCCAGCTGGGGAAATTGTCACCGCTTTCGCGCAGTACGCTGCTGGCGGGCCGCGCGGGTCGGTTTGAAGACGTGACGGAGGCAATAGCGCCGGCATTGCGAAACGTTGGGCGAGTGACGGCGGCGTTGTGGAGCGATGTGGATCAGGACGGGTGGCCGGATCTGCTGATCGCATTGGACTGGGGGCCGATCAAATATTTCCATAATAATCACGGACAAACATTTGAGGATTGGACGGAGAAAGCGGGTTTTGCCGCCGCAGGGACAGGCTGGTGGACGTCGCTCGCGTCAGCGGATTTCAACGGTGACGGCCGGCCGGATTTCGTGGCAGGCAATCTGGGCTTGAACACGCCCTATCGCGCGAGCGCGGATCATCCCGCATTGCTATTTTCCGGTCGGTTTACCGAGGGCGGAGGTCAGCTGCGGGTTGAAGCCTATTATGAAGGCGACCGCTTGTTCCCGTGGGCCACCCGCAAGGAACTAGGGAGCAAAATTTCCTCGATTCTCAAACGTTTCCCCAAGAACGACCCGTACGCGCGTGCGACCCTCGGGGAGATTTTGGGCGAGGACCGCCTGGCCGCGGCCCAACGTTATGCCGCGACTGAATTCCGTAGCGGGGTGTTTCTGAGCCAGGCCGACGGAACGTACCGTTTTACGCCGCTGCCCCGATTGGCGCAGATCGCGCCGCTGCAGAGTGTGGTGGCCGGGGACTTCGACGGGGACGGATATGCAGATATTTATGCGGTGCAGAACTCTTACGCACCGGATCCGGTGGCGGGTCGCTTCGACGGCGGCCTGAGCCAGTTGCTGCGCGGCAACGGGCAGGGGAATTTCACCGTCGTGCCGCCGGCCGAGAGTGGGTTGATCGTGACGGGAGAGTCCACCGCGTTGGCGGTGGTCGATTTCAATGAAGACGGCTGGCCGGATTTTCTGATCGCTCGCAACAATGCGTCCGCGACGGCGTATCGTAACCAGGGAGTCGCCGGCCGGCATTCGCTGTGCGTCGGATTACGTGGGTCCGCCGGAAATCCGACGGCAGTCGGCGCGCGTGTCACCTTGGAGATGAGTAATGGGACCACTCAAAGCGCCGAGGTGGCCGCATCCGGGATTTCTACTGGCGCATCGACGGCAGGGTGCTTCTTCGGTTTTTCCGACGGAAATCCACCGCGACAAGTGCGAGTCCGCTGGCCCGATGGTACTTCCTTGGCTCAGGATGTGTCACCGACAGCGACGACCGTCATCTTGACCATTCCGGCAAATTGATCCCGGTTGCGACGAACCGATAATTGTTCTGAAAAACACAGTTGGATACAGAGTAGACTGAGGTAGGCACAGAGCACAAAGCGGAATGCCTCAGGAAATTGTCCGAATGCGTTATCACACCGCAGGTGAATTCAAATTCGTGGATCACGACACGGCAAATATTTCTCACTGCACTCCCTCCTAACACTGTGATCTCTGGTGCGAGATCGATCCAGGCAAACGGAGTGTTCACCACAGAAAGCACGGATACACAGAAAACCGTCCGGGCATTTATTCATTATTTCCGATTTTCTGTGTCTTCCGTGTGTTCTGTGGTTAAATCTCGATAAGAATATTTCCGCGAAAATGGTCTGGGATTATTCTGTCCCGGCAGGAACCCAGTCGTGTCCGAAAGTCTGTCGGTAGATTTCGTGCAGACGCGCCGCTTGCGCTGCTGGCACGCGCGGCTGGTGGTCAACCCGCCTGAACCAGCGTTGCGCTTCCGCTTCGTTGCCGGTGGTGATGGCAAAAAAGGTGAGAACGCCAAGCGCAGTCGGGTCGCCGGGGTCGGCTTCCAAGGCGCGACGCATCAACTCGACGCCTTCGGCCTCACGGCCCGCGGCGATTAAGGTGTTGCCGAGTTCGACGTAGGCGTCGGGTTCGTTGGCGCGATAGCGGATCGAGGCATGGTATTCAGCGATGGCCTCGGCGATCCGACCGTCGTCCTTCAGCGCGCGCGCGCGCATCAGATGAAGTCCCGCGGAGGTGGGACAACGCGCGAGGCCGGCAATCACGGTACGCACGGACGCGGCATTGTCGCCTTGCTGGGCCTGCAACGCGGCGAGGTGGGCCCAGGCGTCGGCAAAATCGGGGGCCATGATCGTACAGCGTTCTAGGTGCTCGCGGGCCAGTGGAAAATTTCGCTGGGCTTCAGCCGCGCAGCCGAGTTGAAAACGGTACGAAACGTCCGTCGGCGCGAGCTCGATGGCGCGCTCCAGCAGCCGGATGGTATCAGCCGGCGTCACGACTCCGGCGGCCACAGACAAACGGTAGGGGTCAAAACAGACTTCAATCAGTTCGTCCATCCAGGGATCCGGGAGATCCCGATAAGCCCCCGACGCTTTCGTCGAGCCGCGGATGGCGGCCGCCCGTTCATTTTGGCCGAGCCGTTCATAGAGGCTTACAATCAGATCGTAGCCGAGTTGGTAGTTGGTCTGGCTTACCACTTTTTCGAGACGCTCCCGTGCTTGCTCCCATCGGCGGGCCTCCAAATCGATCCGCGCCAGTCCCAACAACGCATATGAATTGGTGGCGTCTTGTTTTAGCACGTCGGAAAACACTGCCGTCGCTTCATCGGGTCGGTTGGATTTTAGGAGGCAATCACCGACGCGAAGCCGCGCAGGCAGATAGTCCGGCGCGAGCTTAATCACCCGCTGCCAGAGGATCATGGCCGGTTCGACGTCTCCAAAACCGGCCAGGATGGTCGCATGGCGATGGAGCCATCGTGGTTCATTTGGCTCCAGTCGCTCCAGTCCCGTGTAGCACTGCTTGGCCTCTTCCAAAAAACCATTCGCGTGCAGGAGACGGCTGAGTTCCCCGAAACCCGTGGTCGCCGTGCGCCGGCTCTGGGCGCGGGCTTCAGCTGTCGCGATCTGACTGCGGAAAATTTCGGCTGCCGTCGACAGATCGGGCGTTGCCGGCAGGAATTCCTGCACGACCGCCAGGCGGTTTCCGGACCAGTGCCACCAAAGAACAACTCCTCCGGTCAGAGCCAGTACCGCCACCAACAAAACGAGTTTCATCCTCGGCTTCATGGAATGGGAGGAGTGGAGGGGTGTCGCCACAAGGTGATCCGACCCATCGCATCGTAAGGCGGATAAATATAAAAGCCACCCGTCACGAGCGACGGTTTTCCGCTCTGATCAAAGTTGCCCACGGCCAGGGCGATTTGATCCTTGGGATCGCGCGCGAGCACCCGGGGTTCGAAGTTCATTTTCCCGTCGTTGCGAAACCACATGAGCGAATTCACCATCCGGTTTTTATTCGACGAATCAGCATAAGCAGCGACTGCCACCACGTCCATCGCCCCGTCGCCATCCAGGTCGACTCCCACAGGACTGTAAGCACCCGGCAGATTGCCGATCCGATGGTAACGGAAATTGCCGTCGCCCACATTTTCCAACCACTGCAGACCGTGCCAGGGACGAGGACCGGGCGTCGCAGCGGGACCGAAGCCATCGCCATTGCTATAGAGAATGTCCGGCCGGCCGTCGCGATCCAGGTCGCACACACTAATGCCGCTGCTGCCGTAGTCTTCGTTGGTCGAGCCCCAGATGCGCTTCTTGGAAAATTCACCCGCACCGAGATTTTCAAAGTAGTAGATCTCTTCCCACTGTTGCGAAAGTAGCGCGACAATATCCGGCTTATGGTCGCCGTTGAAGTCCGCGATGCAGACGTTGATGCACCCGGAAAGCTCGAGCAGAACATGGCGGCGGAACTCCCACGGGCCCGTGCGCTCGAGCCAGCTCACCTGGCCCTGGTCGTAGCCAAATTGCGCCAGCGCCAGGTCCATTTTGCCGTCGCCATTCAGATCGACAGGGCGGGCGTCGGTCACGCGCGGGGAATTTTCGAGCACGAGGTGCGGCGTGAAATGCTGATGGCCATCATTCTCGAGAATAAAAACCGATCCGATCTGATCGTTGTCGGGGAAAAGAACTCCCATGCTGGACACAATGAGATCGAGATGGCCGTCGCCGTTCATGTCGGCCGCTTCAACATGCACCGGCGCGCGCATGTTCGATGCCACGACTATTTCCTCGAAAACTCCCGGGGCGCTTTGCCGAAGCCAGACCACTTTGTTCTCCTTTGCCTCGCAAAAAACAACATCCAGCAACCCATCGCGATCCAGATCGACCGCGTTCACGTGTGCTATCCACGGAGGTTGAGTGATGGCCGCTCCAATTGCCTGCGGTTGAAGGTAGGACAGGGCAAGAGTTACGGGAGTTTTTTTAACCGCTGCTGCGAACGGAACGGCTCCAGATTCCTTCCGACTGCAGCCGGTCAGCGCAGTAAAAAAGGCAATTGAGGCGAGCAGGAGGGTCGCAGGTTGAGCAAACGAAAGCCTGACTGAAAGCATCCGGTGCAGCCTCCCATGACCGCGCAAAATTGCACGAATAAATTCCCGAAGTTCGTTCCGCCCGATCACGGATATTTCACACCCAAATATGAAATCGAATCACGTCGTATCGTTCAGCCTGCGCCGGGCTACTTTATTGAGCAGGATGGAGCGTACAACAGGGGCGAAATATTCAGGCTGGAGAGACGTCTGAATCTTACGCTGAGCGCGTGACCCACTCAGCGGAGTTGGCGGTAAAAGCCAATAACGGGTAAATCTGCGGCAGCCAGATCGTAGCTGCTTAATTCCTCGATTTTCGTCCAAGCCAAGGCGAGATGCTCGTGAGGATGGGGTGGGTTTGAGTTTGGCGCGAGAGTACAAACGAAAGGCAGCATTTCGATTACGACGGTTTGATAATCGTGGATGAAGGCCGGCAGCGCACGCGCAATAACCACCTCGCAGCCAAGTTCCTCCCGGATTTCCCGGACCATGGCGGCGGCGGGGTCTTCACCCGGCTCAACTTTTCCACCAGGGAATTCCCATTTGAGTGGCAGGTGTTTATTCGCCGGACGCTGCGCCAGAAGGACGCGTCCGTCCTGTTCAATTACGGCGCAAACAACGGGAATCGGAGGCGGCATGCGCTTTTGAACAAAGAGAGTGGCGAATGCGCAACTTTTCTTCTGTTGCGGGGTTATTTCACTATGAAAACTGCTTTCAAAATTCTTCTTATCGTAGCGATTCTCCTGATCGCGATTAAACTCAGCCCGATCATGTTCGTGCTCGCCATGGGCGGCCTGGCGGTCGCGGCGCTTCTGGGCGCCTTGGGGCTTTCACTGCTGGCAGGGTTTGCGATTTTGGTTTTGGTTCTCGCGGCCGCGCTCTCCCCAATCTGGATACCGGTGCTGGCGATCATCGGACTGGTGGCGCTCTTCAAAAAACTGAACGAGCCTTCCAACCCGACCAAGCTCGCGGCCTGAGTGGCACGATCCAGCGGGTGACACTGAAAAATGATTCCGTCACTTGCATCCTGCGGGCGGCCGTGCATCACTTCGCTGCATGCCGAAATCGGCGGATGCCTCCCAACAATTTGTTTCCCAGATCAGCCTGACCGGCCACGGCCAGGGTTCGGTGAAGGCTTTAGCCGGGTTTAAGAAACAGCACCACACCTTGCCGGATGCCGTTAACGCCACGACGACGGCGTTCCTCGGGAAATTGTGCGTCGGAGAAATAACGGCCGAGGCGGAGGATTTTTTCCAGAGGGCAAAAACGTTGCTCAAATACAAGCGCGCCGACCTGACGCTTGAAGTCGCCAGTCCCACCGCGCAACTCGTGACCAGGGATTTTGTATTTGAACTGACCTATGCGCTCGAGAAACCGCAGCCCGATCGCTACACGATTACGCGGACGCTGCACAGTTTGCGAAATGGAGCGCTGATCGACCGGGCGGAATTTGATCAACTGTTCGCGGGTGCTTTTTCCGGAATCGTTTTTGGGCTCACCAAAGGAGTGCGCGTCGAATCCGTGATCGATGCCGTGGAGGCGCTCGATGAAGAAGCCTTACTCCAGGTTGATTATCCTTCAACCTGCCAGCACTGCGTGCTCACGGTTCAGGACGTCGATGCCGAAGTTATTTGCGATGGGGCAACGCTCGAAATGCGTTTCCCGAAAAACGGATCACCCCGTGAATTGATCGAAGCCTTTGCTACCATGCGCCGGGCGTTTGCTCTGACGAAAAGTCAAGTCTTGGCCGGTTTACTTTGAAGCGGGATTGAAGCGCGCGCTCACAAAAAAGCGATCCGTTGCCGGATCGCTTTTGGGTTGGAATTAGAATGGTTGACCGGTCACTTGATCATCTCGGCGACGAACGCGCGCTCTTCCACGAGTTCTTTATTGGTGGCGGCGATTTTCGATTTCGCGAAATCGTCCATGGTGTAGCTCGTGATCACTTCGTAACTGCCCGGGGTCGTCGTGCGCACCGGCATGCCGGCCCACACGTTGGCATCGAAACCATACGCGCCGTTTGATTTCACGGCGATCGAGTGGATCGCGCCCGGAGTGACGAGACTGCGTACGTGATCGACCAACGCGTTGGCGGCGGAAGCGGCTGAGGATGCACCGCGCGCGGCGATGATCGCGGCACCGCGTTTGCCCACGGTCTCAAGGAACGGCCCCTGGAGCCAGGTGCTGTCGTTGATGACGCTCGCGGCAGGTTTGCCACTGATCGTCGCGTGCGCATACGCCGGAAACATTGTCGGGCTGTGATTGCCGTAGATGAAAATATCTTTGACCTCGGTGAGATCGACGCCGGCTTTTTTCGCTAGCTGGCTTTGTGCACGATTCTGATCGAGACGCACCATGGCGGTGAAACGGTCCGCGGTAAGGCGTTTGGCCTGACTGGCGGCGATCATGCAGTTCGTGTTCGCGGGATTTCCGACCACGGCAACGCGGGCATCAGCGGCTGCAACCGCGTCGATGATTTGTCCCTGGCCGATAAAAATCCTGCCGTTGTCCTTGAGCAGATCGGCGCGTTCCATGCCCGGTCCGCGTGGTTTTGCGCCGACCAGCAAACACCAGTTAGCGTCCTTAAAGCCCACACTGGCATCGGAGGTTTGGACGATGCCTTTGAGCAGTGGGAACGCGCAGTCGTCGAGTTCCATTGCGACACCCTCAAGTGCTTTCAAGGCCTTCTCAATCGGGGCTTCGATGAGTTGGAGGATGACCGGTTGGTCGGGTCCAAACATCGCGCCTGAAGCGATGCGGAAAAGAAGAGAGTAACCGATCTGGCCAGCTGCTCCGGTCACTGCGACGCGAATGGGGGTCTTCATAGGGAGACGGAAACTAGTCCAAAGCGGCCAAAAAAACACGAACGAATTTTCCGCCTGGGTTGATTAAACGACTGCTACTTGCCGTTAGAATTTTTTGGTGCGTTCAGGTCTTTATAGGACGGAGTATCAAGCGAAACGCGGCGCCAGTGCTTGGTGGATTTCCCGTACGAGCGACGCGGTGGTTTCCCAATCGATGCAGGCGTCGGTTATTGAAACGCCGTAGCGCAATTTATCTTTCGTTTGGGGGAATGGCTGGCTGCCTCCGGCGATATTGCTTTCGACCATGGCACCGATGATCGAGGTATTGCCCGCTTTGATCTGCGCGAGAAGCTCGCGCATCACTTCCGGCTGACGTTCCGGCTGTTTCGCCGAATTGTCGTGTGAGCAATCGACCAAAATCGATTTGGTCAGTCCGGCTTTGGCCAAAAGTTGCTCCGTTTGAGCGATGTGTGCCGGCAAGTAATTCGGGCCCGAGGTGCCGCCGCGTAGTACCACGTGGCAATCCGGGTTGCCTCGCGTCACAATGGCGGACGCCGAACCATCGAGATTAATGCCAAGGAAGGTATGAGGTTGGCCGGCGGCCTTGATCGCATTGATCGCGGTCGGAATAGACCCATCAGTGCCGTTTTTGAAACCGAGCGGCATCGAAAGCCCCGATGCCATTTGGCGGTGAGTCTGCGACTCGGCCGTGCGGGCGCCAATGGCCGACCAGCAGATCAAATCCGCGATGTATTGCGGCGTAATCGGATCCAATAACTCGGTGGCGGTTGGCAATCCGAGGTCGAGGACATCGCGCAAAAAACTGCGGGCGACGCGAAGACCTGCGGCGATATCGTGTGAACCATCCAGATGCGGATCCATGATCAACCCCTTCCAGCCAACGGTGGTGCGGGGTTTTTCAAAATAGACCCGCATGACAATCATTACGCGGTCGGAAACCTCATTCGCCAGTGTAGCGAGGCGCCGGGCATAGTCACGGCCACCCTCCAAATCATGAATGGAACAGGGGCCAACGATCAGCAGAAAGCGTTTGTCGTCGGTGAAAATTACCCGCCGAATATCTCCGCGGGTTCGCGTGACGAATTCGGCCTGGGCCTCGGTTTTGGGGAGTTCAGCGAGCAGCGCGGCGGGTGAGGGCAGGGCACGGGTCTCGACGACATTGATGTCAGAAGTTTTCTGCATGAACGCTTAGCTTGGCGCGTTCCGCTGTCCGGGATCAAGTCTAGCTCTTGCGGATGCTTCGAATTTGGGCAAAGAAAAGGCCGGTCGCCTACCCCTAAGCGACCGGCCATTGCTTTCTTAGTTACCCCAAAACTCCCGCTATGCGGGAGAAGTGTTAGTTGACTGCAAAATAGGTAGTCGGTTTCATTTGTTCGTCAACTCGAAGATCATAAGTTTATCAAATGCTGTGCCATTTTATTTTAGATGAATGAGATACGATTAATTTTATGCCGAAAAAATTAATCTCAATCCACGCATTTCAACCCTCCGCAGCCATCCAAGTGAGGGGCGCTGACGCCTTGGAATTCCTCCAAGGCCAGTTCACCAATAACCTCCGTTCCCCGGTTGGGAGTGCAACGTATGGTTTATGGCTAAACCAGAAGGGAAAGGTACTGGCCGACAGCGAAGTATTTAGAACCGCAGAGAGCGAATTCCTGCTTACGAGCGCGTCTTCCCCGGCTTCGGTCATTACCCAAAGATTGGAGCAATACATCATCGCGGATGACGTCGTTTTGGACGACCAAACGGCATCATTTGGTGCGCTCTCTTTGTGGGGGGAGGGTGTCGCCCAATTTCTTCAAGATCTGGTTGGCGGCGTACCGACCGAAGGGCGTATTTTTGAGAAGCAGGGCGTGATTGTTTTTGGAGAACAGCGAACTGGCCGTGAAGGATTTCAGCTCATTGGCCCGCGTGAAGGCGTGGAGAAGCTCCGGACGTTGTTTCTCGATCAAGGCGGTACGGTCGCGACCGACAGTGACGCGGAACTTGTGCGAATCGCCGCGGACATTCCCTCAATCCCACGCGACGTTGGCCCGATCGATCTGCCTCAGGAGGCGGGATTGGAAAATACGGCTATTTCCTTCACCAAGGGCTGCTACTTGGGCCAGGAAGTAATGGCGCGTTTAAAAAGCATGGGACAAGTGCGGCGACAGCTGCGACGAGTTCGTGGAACGGGCACCGCGCCAGTTCATGGCACGCCGCTTTTTCAGGGTCCGAAAAAAGTAGGCGAGATTCGTTCGGCGGTTGCGACGTCAGACGGATTTGTGGCGTTCGCGATGCTGATGCGAACGGGACTCGATGAAAATGCCGGCCTTAGCTTTGAAGTTCCAGGAGTAGGCCAATCGAGTGTTTCACTATGGACGAAGTGAGCAAACTCGCCGAATTTTGCCAACGGCTTGGCGCTCCCCCGCAACAGGCGGAGACCATGGCCAGGCAGTTGCTGAAACGTGCGGATCAGCTCGCTGTCGAGCGAAACCAAAGTCGCGAGGCGTGCCTGGATTATTTGTTGAGGCTCGTGATGAAAGGCAGTTCCGGCGAACTCCCGCCTGAGTTCGCTCCTAAATCAGACAATTAGAAAAGCGTCTCCAGCTCGGCAAAGTACGCGTCCATCCATCGGTGGGCGACAAAGAGATAAATCAGGGATGCAACCCCCAGCATGGGTCCAAACGGAACGTGGGCGCCCAACCCAAGTTCGGTCGGCACGCCTTCCGGGGTTTCCGCAGGAAGCGCGACTGGCGCATTCTTGCCCGTGATTTTTTTCCACAGCAGTGCCCCAATGTACCACACGCAGCCCAGAATCGCCCCGCCGAACATTCCAAACACCGCGCCCTTCCAGCCGACAAACGCGCCAACGGCTCCGAGAAATTTCACGTCGCCGAATCCCATCGCCTCTTTTTTCAAAATGGCTTCTGCGAAAAGCGCGATCCATAGCACGAGTGCGGAACCCACAAATAATCCCAACACGCCTTGCTGGGTGGATCTCAGCGCGGCGATCATGAAAAATTCGTGTGCCTGATGGTGCAGTGAAGGCAAGGCGAACGACAACCCGAGTCCCGCCGCGGCACCACCGATGGTGAATACGTCCGGGATGATCATGTGATCGAAATCGATAAAGAACGAGCAGACCACGATTGAGCAAAGCACCATGCTCGCGACCGCTTTGCCGGCGGGAAATGAGATCCAGCAGAGCAGGAAAAGCGCGCCAGTGAGAAACTCGATTGCGGGGTAACGAAAACTAAAAGGCCGGCCGCAGCACCGGGCACGCCCACGCAGGATCAGCCAGCTCAGGATCGGAATGTTGTCATACCACGCGATGAGTTTCCCGCATCCACAGTGGGATCGCGGCGTGACCACGGATTCTTCCTTTGGAATCCGATAAATGCACACATTCAAAAAACTTCCCACGCAAGCTCCCACGAGTCCGATCCACATGGTGAAAAACCAAGTGGGCACAGTCTGGACGATTTCTTGATAGGTGGGAATCATGGAAATCTCAGGCTAGTTTGTTTCCGACAGCGCGATGCATTTCGTCGATGATGGCGAAGGGTAATTCACCCTGTTCCATCCAGTGTTTTAGAGATGCTGCTCCCTGGTAAACTAACATGGAAAGGCCGTTTGCTGACGGTATGTTCATACTCTTGGCCTGACGGAGAAGTGCTGTTTCCGCAGGGCGATAAATCATGTCGAATACAGCTGCGGGTTTAGCTATCTTTCTTAAATCGATGGGTGATTCGTCAGTGCTTTTCAAGCCGAGGGAGGTTGCATTGATAACAATCGTACCTTCGGGAAGCTCGGGGGGCGGCTGGTTGGGGTCGAAGTGTTCTAACGTGACATCATCCCGGGCGATGAAAGCGGGAGACTCTTTTAATCGCTTGATGAGCGCTTTTCGGTTTTCCTCGGTGCGATTGCCGATCCATAGAGATTTGCATTCGCCCAAGCACATTACAGCGGCTGCACGTGCCGCGCCGCCTGCTCCGAGCAACACAACGGGACGATTCTGAACGCTATCAAGACCAAGATCATGTCGCAAAGCGTTTTCGAGTCCCGCACCATCAGTATTATAACCGTACCATTTTGATTCTTTGCGCTTCAGAGTGTTTGCAGCGCCCATTTCGCGTACGAATAGTTGCTGCGGCTCTAAATGAAAGTTAGGCAGATTCAGCACGTCTGTCTTGTGAGGAACCGTTAAATTTAGTCCCCGGAATTGTTTTTCGTGAAACAGTCCAATCGCCAGTCCCAAATTATCTGGATGAACTTCAAACTTGTAGTACCGCCAGTTCGCGAACCCCGGTTTGCTTTCCGCGAGTTTAGCAAGAGCAGCATTATGCATCTTTGGACTCAGTGAGTGAGCAATTGGGTAGCCGATTACCGCGAGTGCTACGCCATCGGACGGAAACTGTGCCCGCTCTGGCGGCCAATTTTCCAAATCGGCGAGGGTATAGACATGTTCCGTTGCTACGCTCATGGAGCGCGGAAGCAAAGCTCAGTTCGCGATCGAGAACGAGCTGATTCTACGAGGAAGCGTGACGTTCGTACGTCGACTCGAACTCCGCGACAAAACTGGCGAAAAGCCGTGCCTGTTCAGGCTGATTGACGGCAGCGTAGTGGTTGACGAGATTGCGGCAACACCGGCTCAGCACTTCACGCACAGGCGTGGGTGCGAGGTCCACAATGGAGGCTTCAGTGGCCGTTTCTTTTAAGAAACCGAAAACTTCCTCGGCACTCATCAGCACGCCGGCGTTAAATGTATCGATGAAGAATGGTACGGATTCCTCATAACATCCCACGACAAAATGCCCGGGCAATCCCACGGGTTCCAATTGCAGGCCTACGCGATCAGCAACCAGCAGGTACACGATGGAGAGCGAAATTGGGATGCCTTTCCGCCTGATCAGCACCTGATCGAGAAAACTGTTTAACGGATCGGCGTAGTTTTCCGCGTTGCCGTGCAGCCCGTGTTCATGAAAAAGCACGCGGTTCAGCACGCGGCATTTTTCGCGAGCCGTGGCCGGCTCAGCGATGAGCTCGCGACAACGCGCGGCCAGCGTGTCGAGTTGCATGCAACAAGCGCCGACATCGAGCGAGGGATTCACCGTGCGGCTGAGCAAAAGCGCGCCGGTCTCGAGTTCGTAGTTCAGCGAGCGGATAAAATCGCGAAACTCGCTCACGGGATCGGTGAAATTCAGTTCGCGCAGGTACTGGGATGCATGTTTGGCCAGTTCGGAATCCCCCTGACGCGCCAATTCCTGCAGGAAGTCGGCGCTTTCCCGGCCGCTTTTCGCGAATCGGGTGCGCAAAGCCAGACGCACGGCGGGCGAAGGATCGTCCAGCAGCGCCGTCAGCGCCTTGCGTTCTGCATCGGGAAATTTTTGCGTTTCCACAGCGACAAACCCAAGTTGGTTAAACGGGCAGCGCAACGTGGAAAGTTTGTCTTCCATCAAATATTTTTCGGAACCTGACGTTCATTTTCTCGCGCCGTAGAGCGCCGTTCCGATCCGGACAAGCGTGCTGCCCTCCGCGATCGCTGCGTCAAGATCGCCACTCATGCCCATCGATAATTCGGGTAAGGGCTGTCCAGTTTCGAGCACCAGTCGGTCACGGATCACGCGAAGAGCCGCGAACGTGCGCCGCGCCACCGAGGGGTCTTCCGACAATGGAGCGATGGTCATCAGCCCTTCCACCTTCAAGTGGGTTTTGGTCAGCGCCACTTCGAGCAGGCGTGACGCATCGGACGGCTCAGCGCCGAATTTGGCAGGATCGTTTCCCGCATTGATCTGTAACAACACCGCCAGGGTTTTGTTTTGGTCCGCTGCTGCACGGTCGAGCGCGTTGAGGAGCTTTTCGCTGTCGACGCTTTGCACGCGTTCGAAGTGTGCGACGGTGAGTTTCGCTTTGTTGGATTGCAGATGGCCGATCAATTCCCAGCGCACGTTGGCCGTCGTCGAACCCCGTTTTTCAATCGCTTCCTGGACGCGATTTTCTCCCACGCGGGCCAAGCCATATTGCGCGGCAAATTCCACAGCCGCAGCGGGATGATTTTTCGTGACCGGCATGAGCGTCACGCTTTTTGGATCACGGCCGGCTGCGTGGCAAAGATCGCGAATCCGTTGCTGAATTTCGTCGGCTCGCTGCTGGAAAGTCGGATAATCAATAAGCATATCTGATTGGCGCTTTTGGGATGGCTTGCTGATAAGCGTTTATTATGCTCCGCCCAATCCTAAACGCCGCATGCAAATCGAAAACTTCAAAATATTCGCAGACTTGGTGGAAACCAAAAGTTTCTCCAAGGCCGCGAAGTTGAATGGCATTACCCAATCGGCGGTTAGCCAGCAGGCGCGTTCGATGGAGCGTCATTTTAAAACGCTGATGATCGATCGCAGTCAGAAGCAATTTAATCTCACGCGCGAAGGCCAGCGGATCTACGAGGCGGCCAAGGAGATTTTACACGGTTATGAAAAACTGCAGAGCGAGCTGCAGGAGATGAAGAAGGTGATCAGCGGCACGATCCGCATCTCGACCATCTACTCGATTGGCCTGCATGAGTTGCCGCCGTACATTAAAAAATTCCTGCACGATTTTCCCTCGGTCAATGTGCGAATCGAGTACCGGCGCTCCAATCTGGTTTACGAAGACATCCTGCATAACTCGGTGGACTTCGGCCTTGTTGCATTTCCGCAACGCACGCGCCAGATAGAGATGATCCCTTTCCGCAACGACCGGTTGATCCTGATTGCGAATCCCAATCATCCCCTTGCGAAGGTCGGGGACGTCGACATCAAGACGCTCGCCGCGCACAAGTTCATCGGATTCGATCCGGATATTCCGACGCGCAAGGCGGTGGACCAGATTTTCCGCGACTACAAACTCGAGATCACACCGGTAATGGAATTTGACAACATCGAGACGGTGAAGCGCGCCGTCGAGATCGACCATGGCATCGCGATTGTGCCGCAGGCCACGGTGATGCAGGAGGTTCGTCAGGGGACTTTGGTCACGGTTAATTTCAGGGGGAAGGAATTTACCCGCCCATTGGCGATCATGCATCGGAAAGGCCGGGTGCTCACGCCGGCGATGAAAAAATTCATCGATGTTCTTAACGTCGAGATTCCAGTGACCTAACTGCGCAGGGATTGGCCGGTTTGCTTTTTGGGGAAGAAAAAGGAAAGTGGGGGCTCTTACTTTTATGAACTTCTTGAAGACCCTCTGGCCAACTTCGCTGTTGGCCATTATTTTCGCTGCCGGCACAGTCGTCGCAACCTCACTCCATGCGCAGAGTGCCTCCGAACTGAAGGTGGCGCCCGCGTGGAAACTCACTGATCTTTCCGGTCACGAGGTCAACTCCGCATCGTTGAAGGGCAAGGTGGTGGTAGTCGATTTTTGGGCGACTTGGTGCGGTCCCTGTATTGGTGAGATCCCGGGTTATATTGAACTGCAAAAGAAGTATGCGGCCCAAGGCCTCGTGATCGTTGGGATTTCCCTCGATCAGAAAGGCCCGAAGCATGTCGCGAAATTCGCGAAGGAAAAAGGCATGAACTACACGATCGTCATGGGTGACGACGCCATCATGGATGCATTCGGCGGGGTGCAGTCGATTCCCACGACTTTTCTGATTAATCGCGAGGGCCGCATCGTTCACCGCAAGGATGGCGCGATGCCTCATGCGGAGTACGAGAAACTGGTTGAAGGAGCGCTGCACTGAAACTCCCGCGGCGATTTAAGTTGAAGCCGGACCAAAAGGTCCGGCTTTTTGTTTTATCCAATGGATGAGATCCGGGGCCACGTTCCTGATTCCGCTGATTTGCGCATTGGTATACGTTTTCGGCGCACTGGCGGTGAAGCGGGCGGCCACGATGGGCGTGGGAGTGTGGCGCACCAGTTTTCTTTCCAACTGGACGATCGCACTGATTTTTGTGCCAGTGTGGTTTTGGCAGCACGGCAGCATTCATCCGCTCTCGGATTACTGGCAGCCGCTCCTCACGGCCGCGCTTTTTGTGGTCGGGCAGGTTCTGACTTTCCTGGCTTTGAGTCGCGGCGACGTGTCGGTGGTTACTCCGGTGCTCGGCAGCAAAGTAATTTTGGTCGCTCTATTCAGCAGCATCTTGCGCATTGGTCACGTCCCGATGAAGTGGTGGATTGGAGCGGCCTGCAGCACTGCGGCGATTTTATTGCTCCATCTTGGAGCTGTCGGCGCGGAGAAAAAGCAGCAGTCCGTAATTGCGCCTGCGATCCTGGCCTTTTGCAGCGCGGCGGCTTTTAGTTTCAATGACGTGCTCCTGCAAAAATGGCTTCCGGCGTGGGGTGGCGGCAGTTTCCTGCCGCCTATGTTTCTGCTGGTGGGAATAATTTCACTTGGTTTCATTCCGTTTTTCAGCGCGCCGCTCGCGCAGTTAAATGGGCCCATGTGGCGATGGGTCGGGCCGGGTGTTTTATTGATGGGACTCAACAACGGGGGAATCGTCCTCGCCATCGGCCTTGTAGGCAGCGCAACTGCGGTAAACATTCTCTACAGCATACGCGGTCTTTTCAGCGTGATTGGCGTGTGGCTGGTGGGGCACTGGTTTCATAGCGGAGAAAAAAATCTTGGTGTGCGTGTGATGCGGTGGCGGTTGGTTGGAGCGACCTTGATGGGCGCGGCAATCGTGTTGGTATTGATCTAATTTTATTCGTTGCCGACGTCCGTCCGACCGCGCTGCCCTCAATATTTTCGCATAGGGTTGGACTGCGCACGGCATGACTGTCCCGATTCTTCGTACTGTCAGAATTCATTAGGCGTGCCGCTCCAGTTGTTCGGAATCAATCACAACTCCAGCCGGGTCGCGCGCCCCACCTACGTGCGACCTAGTTTTCCCAAGGGCCTGTTTCACCGGCCCTTCACCCTTCAACTACCCTCGGAAAATGAACACCTACAATCGTGTGTATATTCGCGCGTCCCGGCCTGCTGGCTGGAGATTGCTCAGCTTGACCGCCGCCGCGTTTGGCATCGGTCTGGCGCCTTCCCTTTCGGCTCAAACGGCTGCAGCCCCCGTCAATCCTGATTCGAAGGAGGTAGTCGAACTGCCGACCTTTGTAATCAGCGAGACACCGGCAAATCCCTACGTCTCAAAACAGGCGTTGTCCGGTACCCGTGTGGCAATGGATCTCCAGGATATCCCGCAAACGGTTTCAGTCGTAACGAGCGACTTCCTCAAGGACACGATGAGCCAGCGCATGTTGGACGCGGCGAAATACATTACTCCGGTTGTTGAATCCACTCTGCCGGTTGGTGGAGATCGTTACACGATTCGCGGCTTCCAAGTCTCACACGAGTTCATCGATGGCATGGTGATTTCCGGTGAGGATGGTTACAGCATGTCGATGGCGCCATATAACATTGAGCGTATCGAAATCATCAAGGGGCCCAATGCGATTCTCGTTCCCGGCGGCGCGCCCGGTGGACAGTTTAATCCGATCACGAAGTCTCCGATCATGAAGGATCAGTCTTCCGCCACCCTCGAACTCGCGCAGTACATCGGCAATGCGGTTAGCACCGATATCAACCGCGTGATTTCGCAAGAGAAGGGAATCGCGGCCCGCGTGGTCGCGGCGTACTGGAATAGCGATGCCTACCAGAGAAACTTTTTCCGCAAGGGCTACTTGATTGCACCTTCCGTTAGCTGGCAGCTTTCACCGAGCACGAAGTTTATCGCGAAAGCCGAGGTGGTTCATAACAACGAAAGCACCGCGATTTCAGTTCCGATCGATCCTGCCGTGGGCAGCGATGGTTATGCGATGATCGCACGCGGCCTTCCCCGCGATTTCGGATTTGGTGATAGCCAGGATCATCGCGTCCGTGATACGGCGCGGGTCACCTTCGAATTACTCACCACGCTAAACGATCACATCACCTCACGACTGATGCTTTCCGGGGACCAGATCCTGCGCAAGGATCAGGGCGGCAGCACGGCCTCCATCTTCTGGCCCAATGCGAGCGGAGTTTTGACTGCGTTCAACCCGACGCGAAATCCTTACACGGGCAAGTATGAACCTGGTGTGACCTGGACGGTCGACAACAGCGGCGCTACCGCAGTCGCAACTTCGACGGCCACTCCGATTCCTGACCCGAGCACCTGGGTCTACCGCAGAATTAACGGCAGCGACCACCTGCAATATGACGAAGCGCACCTTCGCAATGATTATGCAGGCAAGTTCAACAGCGATTTCATCAAGTCCACCACGATCGCCGGTCTCGCAGCCAATTTCTCCAAGACAAAATGGAGAAGCTGGGCCGGTTCGTCGCAGGGACCGGATGTGCCGAATACTCCTGCGGGTCTCAGCGCTATCACCAGCACTCCGTATGTCTTCACAACGTTGACCCAGGCCAAAAACGCAAAGCTGGAAGAGCTGCAATTTTACGCCCAGGAAAACGCAGGTTTTTTCCAGGATCGCCTGCTGCTTTCTGGCGGTGTCTCGCGTTACTTTGGCTCACTGACTCGCACGGATAATTCCGGGATCGCTGCCGTTGGCGAGCGTACTCTCAGTATCTCAAGCACCGCGGCCAGCTATGGCGTGGTGGTACGTCCGATCAAACCGCTTTCTCTTTTCTTCAGTCACAACAGCTCCGGCGATACGATGCCCGGTTCGTTGCAGGCGGGTAACCCCAATCTCTCTTCCACTGCCTTGCCCGCTTACAAGCCGTCCAATGGCAAACAAGACGAATATGGAATCAAGGGTTCCTTCTTGAACGACAAACTCACGTTCTCCGTGGCGCACTTTAACATTACCCAAACCAACTACGCCGTTCCGAACAGCGAATACTATGTGTTGGTCTCACAGGGTAACCAGGCCGCGGCGAACCTGCTTCCGACGAGCACGTTTTTGGACGTAAACTCGAAAGGTTGGGAAGCCGAAGGCAGCTATTCCGTGAACAAAAACCTGACGTTGATCGGCAATTTTTCGACGTACAAATATCGCCAGCCAACGGGGGTTCGTATTCGTGCGGTGCCCGATCACATCTGGGCCGCATTCGCCGATTATCATTTCACCGACGGCGCTTTGAATGGTTTTGGAGTAAATGTCGGCGTCGATTCAAAATCCGACATGGTCGGCGAAAGCGTGACGGCCCTTACCACGAGCAAACCCCTTGCCGGTGTGACGGCGACGTATCCCGGCGTTGCCGCTGGGTTCGTCCCCCAACAGGCCTCGTACAAATATGACGGTCGTGTGCTTGTGAACCTCGGCCTCTCGTATCGCACCAAAGTTTGGACCGCACGGGTCCAGGCCAATAACCTGTTCGACAAGGATTACATCGCGGTGGGCGGCAGTCGCACCGCAATCGCAGTCGGCAATCCCCGCGAGTTCCGCGCGACTTTTACTTACAACTTCTAAGGAAGAAGTGTTTTGGTCCAAGCCGGCTCCGTTTGGAGCCGGCTTTTTTGTGGCTGTATTGATGCACGGTTCACTGTGGGTCCAGCAAACGCGGCCCTGGGCCTTCCCCGGCTAATTCGTCCAACGGATTTCGTAGCGGACATTGTCTCATTGAGAGACAACCGCAACCGATGCAGCCATTCAACTGGTCGCGAAGCCGCGTCAACTTGGTGATCCGCTCATCCAGCTCGCCATGCCAGCGCGCGGAAAGTTTGCGCCAGTCCTGGTCCGTCGGTGTGCGGCCCTTGGGCAGCGAATCCAGCGCGTCCTTGATCGACGCGAGTGGAATGCCGAGACGCTGCGCGACTTTGATAATGGAAACGCGCCGTAGCGCTTCACGCGGATACCGGCGCTGATTGGCGCCATTCCGCCAACCGCTCAGCAGCCCTTTGCTCTCGTAGAAATGAATGGCTGACACCGCCAGGCCGCTGCGCGCGGCGACGTCGCCGACACTTAGTTCACGACTGAAATCGATTTCGTCAGATTTTTTCATGGGAGCCCTTGACCTCAAGTTAACTTGAGGTGGTACCTTCGCCGTGCTTTATCAACAAATCAAGTAACATCCATCGTCTCCATGACCTCCACCGATTATCTCGTTGAAATGACCTTTCCGCCATTTGGCACTCTGCTCTCACCGCAGGAAGTAATTACTTTTTCCGAGCGTTTTGTGCTTCCGACCCTGGAGGCTTGCCAGAAGCTGCGCGCGACGGGCCGTATCGTCGCCGGTGGCACCGCGCTCGCTGCGATCGGATTTACTTTTGTCGCGCGAACGGAATCGCCGCAGGAACTCGAGGACATGGTTGCTGGCCTGCCAATGTGGAGTAGGGCCCAAACGCGAATTGTTCCTCTCGGAACCTTCGAGAGCCGCGCCAATATTATGCGCGAGAAATTGAGTCAGCTGAAAACTCGCGTTCAGGAAACACCAGCCGGTTCATCCTCCAACTAAGTCTCTCATGATCGCTCTCATTTCGGCCAGTTTAAATTCCGACAGCAACAGTCGCATTCTTGCACATGAAGCCATGCGCGTGCTCGAACAGGAAGGGCAGGAGGCAACATTGATTGATCTCCGTGATTATCCGTTGCCGCTTTGCGACGGCGGTGAAGCGTACGGTCATCCGAATGTCGCGCGCATTGCCGGACAGGTGCGTGCCGCCGATGCGGTTTTGATCGCTACTCCCATCTACAACTATCACAGCACGGCGGTCGTCAAAAATCTGATCGAGCTTACAGGCCGCGCTTGGGAAAATAAAGTGGTGGGATTCCTCTGCGCCGCGGGCGGCATCGGTAGTTACATGTCGATCATGTCGCTCGCGAACAGCCTCATGCTGGATTTCCGCACGATCATTGTCCCGCGCTTCGTGTACGCGACGGGCGAGGTGTTCGTCGACGGACGCATCGAGAATGCTGATGTGGCCAGGCGCGTGGCTGATCTCGCCCGAACCGCCGCGCGGCTCGGACGCGCAGTGAAAGCCGCGTAGGCCGGGCGCGAATTCGCGTCAGGGAAATTTTATCCCTTTCCGCCGACGCGGTCAGGGGCTTTCGTTTCAGACCGCAGCAATGGATAAATTCCATTCGAATCCGGACCGAGATAACTTCCTCCCGGTCCCGTAAAATAGTCGCGCGCTTTTCTGCCGAAAACTTCCGATTCTGAAACTGACCGTCCTGAAACATGAGCCCAGCGCACGAATTCGAGCAGACCGGTTTCCTTTCCTATGTGGTAAACGGGGCCCTCCTTGTTTGGGTTTTGCTTTTCCCAAAAAACCGACGCTTGTGATTGTTTTCCCACCAAAGCGAGCGCGATGCTGTTCCTCTTCTCGAGAGGAGTGAGGCCCATGCGTCGACCACCGGTGGGGTCGGGAAATTTTGGCGTTGGGTTTTCCGAAGTTTGCGCATTTGCAGGACTGCTGGCGGCAACTGGCGCGGGAATGGAAGGAGCTTCCTCTTTTGGCTTCAGGGAAATGGTTGGACGCGGCGCCGGCTCCGGTAGACGCGCCGCAATGGGGGCGGCCGGACGCGGTTCGGATTGAAGCGGGAGATTTTTTCGCGCGGCGAGATTTTCCGCCGCAGCGGTCAATTTTGCCCGCAGTGCGGCAACCGTTTCATCCTTATACGCAATATAAATCGGGTCGCACACGTCAGTGAGTCGGGTGGACCGGGCAGCTCGTTGTAACTCCTGATTAATGGAGGAAAATCCCGCTTTGAACGAATTGATGGAAAGCAGATAAATATTCTTTACCAGGAAAGGAGAGTACCTGAGCAGGCTGGCCTCCATTTCGGATAATTCCAAGTGAGGCAAATCGAGAGGCACTTTAATTTCCGGCGCTTCATCGGGGTCCCGCTGTAGCAGGAGATCCAAGTTCATGGTGGCATGCGCCGTGATCGCTTTGGAAACGGTCTCGAATTCCTCCATGGTGCATTCTTCGCCAAAACTCGTGGGCGTAAGAATGCTTTCTTCGTTTTGATGAATTACGCCTTCTTTGCAGCCGCTGCTGTGGGCGCGTTTTGAATTCAGAATTCGTGCGGTGATTTCCGCACAAGCCACCTCGATATCATATTCACCTGGAACCTCGAGATCCTTAACCCCTTTGATCAAAGTGTAGATGACGTTGCGAATCCCATACGATTTGCTGACGAGTTTAAACACCCGCCCAACTGATTCACGCCAATGGCCCTGCAAAGATTGATCTTGTGCGTCGATATCGGAACTCATGAGGGAAGGCTCTTGCATTGTCTGTCAGATATTATCGTACAAAATCGTGATTTCTTTCCCGTTTTACGCCAAATGAAATTGGGAAATACCCCTAGAAATCAGTAGTTTTAAAAGTTCTTTAGCAGCATTGATCCCGGATCGCGTGAAATACGTGGAAATCCGCCCGCCCGGCAAAAATCACTCAGGCCGGTTTGGAACTTTCGCCTATGCGTCAGAGTTGATTTCAATTCAGTAATTTTAAGAAATTGGTTGTCAAAAACGGCCTGAACCGCGCTGGCGAAGTGAATAACTTTGCGGTCCGGTTACGGCTCGCTGCCAAAACGGTGCGGTTTTTCCGGATTGGAGGAGTCGGTTTACGGGCGATTCAGGACATTCCGTCATCATCAAGCACACGACTGCGATTGCAGGCCTCCGCAAAGGAGCCGACTGCCTTATGTGATTTGGGCAACAAGCCTTCATCTTCTGAAGCGCGGCGTATCGGGCGAAAAACATTTATTGATCTGTGCCTGGATATCGGAACCGGTTCCGGTGCGACTGAGTCCAATTTGGAATATAGTCCGTGTATAACAAACCCCTGATTGAGGTGCCCCATGGAAATCGAACTTAAACGAAACCAGTTTTCTTCCGGCGGATTGAATTTGTCCTACCTGGACGCCGGCGGTGAAGGACATCCCTTTATCGCGCTACATGCGCACTGGATGGATGCCCGAACCTTTCAATCGCTGGCCAACGCTCTTCAACCTGAATGGCGGCTCATCGCGCCCGACCAGCGCGGTCACGGATATTCCGATCATGCGGCCGATTACAGCCGCGAAGGATATCTTGCCGATCTCCTGGCGCTGCTCGACGAACTCGCTATCGATAGCTTTCCTTTACTAGGCCACTCTTTGGGCGGCGTGAATGCTTTTCATTTTACCGCACTTCATCCTGAACGTGTGACAGGATTGATCATCGAGGACATCGGAGTGGTACTCAAGGAAGACAGTTCATTTGTTAAACCGTGGGCTGGCGTTTATGAGACACGACGCGAGCTCGAGGCCAAAATTGGTGCCCGACTGGCGCCATATGTTGCGCCGTCTTTTCGCGAAAGCACGGATGGATGGCGGCTCGCGTTCGATCCGGATGACATGGTGCGCTCCACGGCCGCAGTTAATGGCGACCATTGGAAAGTATGGCTTGCGAGCCACTGTCCCGCGCTGGTTGTTCGCGGCGCACAAAGCCGCGTTTCCGACGCTGCCGAGCTCCGTGAAATGGCGGCGCGGCGGCCACAGACGCGATACGTGGAATTAGACGGCGGTCACGCCGTCCACCTCGATGCGGCCCAAGCCTTCGAAAACGAGGTGAAGCAATTTCTGCACGAAACTTACGCGGTTCACCCGGAGATGGAACCCGTCAACCGGTCCTGATGCCTTTCGACGTTTCGAGGATTGATGTAGCCCGCGCCGGGAGGCGCGGGATTCTGCGCCTAAAGCATCACTCGTCCCGACTCGATTTCTGACGCCCCATGAAAAGGCCCGCCAGCACACCGATCGTGAGCGCCGTCAGGATTGATTCATAGGTGTGATCACGAATGATCGTGTCCGCTTTTTTAGCCACCAGGACGCCACGGCGTTGCAATTCTGCGATTGAATCTTTTGCGCGCTCAATCCCAGCACTCACTCGTTCGCGAGCCTCCCGCGCTTTGTCGCTGACATCCCCCGCGGTGGCTTTCAGCAGCAGCTCAGTGTCGGTAACCAGGTTGCTCAAGTCATCCATCAAACGTTGACGGGCGAGTGCACTTTGATGACCGGTGGGAATAGGGAAGTGGCTTTCCATATTGGATAGTGAGTCCAGTTGCGGACGAAAGTTCCGTAATCGTCTCGTTTCCTGCGACGATCTCGATGCGATCACTAACGCTACCGCCGCCTACGCAAGACAGCCGGCGTCACCAGCATTCCCAATTCAACGCACGACGTCGGATTACAATCATGCCCAAACCAAGCGCGACGAGCAGCAGACTGCTTCCTTGCTCGCGCACGGCGACTGAAGGTCCGATCGACAGCATAAGATTGCCGAGATCCACTTTGGAATTTTCCGCGACCGAAGTCATTGCCGGCAGCCCGCTGATTGAAAATTCGAACTTCTCGCCGCCAATCCACGCGCTTCCGGTGGAAGTATAATCTGCGAGGAAATTATCGGGCACCCCATTGCCCATGGCATTCAACGTCGCATCGATGACGAAATTCAGCGTGCTCAGATGAACCCAACCCGCGAGGGGATCCGTGAGCCGCAGATAAAGATCGAGCGCCGCGCCATGGGAAGACGTTCCGATTTCGGTGATGCCGTTATAGTAGCTTAACGATCCCAGCGAAACTGTTTCCCCTTCGGCCACGCCGGTAAACGCTCCGGCCGTAAATGTTACACCTGACCTGAATGAATTTGCCGTCGCCGTGCCGGTGCGAAACGAGGCATTTCCTTCACTGAAGTTGGCGATATCGACGTTTCCTCCACCGCTGCCGCTAAAAATGCCCACCAGATCGCCGGCGAGAAAAACATCGGCTCTCACTTTTCCGACGAGTGTGCAGGCGACCACGATCATTATCGCGGGGATAAACCGTTTGACGTCCATAGGGGTTATTTAGAGACCCACAGCCGCGAGCTTCGCTGTGCAAAAGGCATCGGGAAATCTCCGGTATGTGCCATCGGGATTTAGGGAGGGCACGAGCCAGATCGATGTGAGTCGCGGCCGTTGAAGCACAAATCCGTTCAAGTCATTCCGCTCTCAACGCTTCCAGAGGATCGAGACGCGCCGCGCGTTGTGCGGGAAGCCAGCACGCGATAAATGCCGCGAGTCCCACGGCCATACAGGCCAACAACAACGGCGCGACTGTTAGGCCGGTCATTCCGTAGACGACCGTTTTCAACACGACCGAGAGCGCGATGCTTCCCACCAGGCCGAACAACAGACCAACACCGATCCAGCGCCCGCCTTGCACAAAAACCAGACGGACAATATCGGGCTTCATTGCACCGATTGCGACGCGCACACCAATCTCCCGGGTGCGTTGTTGCACGTGATAAGACAAAGTCCCATATAAGCCGACGGCGACCAGACCCAGTGCGATCGCCATGAAAAAATCTACTATGCCCGCGACGGCCCGTTCTCCCTGGGTGGATTTGCCGACAACCTGCCGCATGGTGCGCACTTCTTTCAATGCCAGTTCGCCGTCCACTGCCGCCAGTTCGCGGCGCAGCATTGGTGCCAGTTGTCCGATCGGAAGCACGGACCTCAATACCAGATTAGCACTATTTCCCCAGTGCCCTTCAGGAGTGGTGTACATTTCCGGCTGCACTTCGGCGGTGGCGCCCCACTGTTTCACATTTTCCACGACGCCGACGACCCGCACTGTATACCACGGTTTGCCGGGATTATTGCCCCGCATGATTTCGCCGATTGGCTCCTTGTTTGGCCACGCCCGGCGCACGAGTTCCTGATTAACCACCACACCACGGATTTCGCCTTCACGATCCACGTTTTTTAGGCCGCGTCCTTTTAGTAAATGCAGGCCCATCGCAGTGAAATAGTCCTCGGTGATTGAGGAACGCTCCACTTGCATCCGACGCTGGGTCGGATCGTAGGTCTCGTCATTGACCAGCGCGTTCGTGTTGCTGCCGCCTTCGAGTGGAAGTTTCGACGTGATGGCGGCGTTCGAAATACCGGGCAGGGCCTGCAGTCGTTGCACCAGATCATACCAGAAGTGAACGCGTGCGGCATCGTCCTTATAATGAGGTCCGCGCAACGCGACTTGTGCGGACGCGACCGCATCGGTGGCAAGCAGTTGGTTTTCCTCCATCATTTTCAGATAGCTTTTGGAGAAAAGCACGGCGCCGTTGGCGAGAACGAAGGCCACCGCGACTTGTGCGATGATGAGGCTGCGCAGCATGCGATGACGCGATTGCGACCCGACGGCACCGCGAGCGTCACTTCGGATCACAGTGGCCAGGGAAGTGCGCATTGCCGCCAAGGCCGGTGGAAGGCCTGCCAGCAGCGCGGTCAGGGCGGTTGCCCCCAAGGCAAAACCGAGAGCTGTGGCATTCATCGCGATTGCCGCTTTTCGAGATGCATTAACCGGTGCGATCGTGCGCAAGATATCCACGCCCCAAAAAGCGAGTGCTATGCCCAGCACGGCTCCAATCACGGCGAGAACAACGCTTTCGGTCAGGGCAAGACGCATAAGCTGCCCGCGCGAAGCGCCAAGGGCCACGCGCACGCCAAATTCGCCCTGCCGACGCGCACTTCGTGCGAGCAGCATGCTGGCAACGTTGGCGCAGGCCACGAGCAATACCAGGGCGACAGCACCGAAAAGAAGCCACACTTGCTTGCCTATGTCTTTTGTCATCTCCGTTTGCAGCGGGCGAACGAGAAACTCCTTTCCCGTATTCGAGTTCGGATAAAGTTTCGTCAGCTGCCGTCCGATGGTTTTGATTTCAGCATCCGCCGCGGTGACGGTGACCCCCTCTTTCAATCTCGCGATCCCCAGTAGATAGTGGCTGTCCCGATGGGTTTTCTGCTCGTCATCAAACGATAGGGGAAGCCAGAGCCGGCATTCTTCCGTGCGCAACCATGGGCTTACGAATTCAAATCCCTGCGGCATCACGCCGACCACGGTGGCGTCCACTCCGTCCACGTGAAGGGTGCGATTGATCGCGTGGGGATCTCCCGCGAACAATTGTTTCCACAAGGTGTGGCTGATAATCACCACCGGCGCGGCGCCGTTGGATTCATCGGTCGGGTCGAAGAAACGGCCGAGCGCCGGCTGCACGGCGAAGGCACGCAAGACATCCGACGTAGCTCGGACCGCCTTCGAGGCTTGGGCGTTTTCGCGACCAATGTTCACCGACTGGGGTTGGTAAATACCAAAGGCGCTGAAGCTTGAGGCTTGCGCGCGCAGATCCGTGGAATCAGCCGGCGAGAGCGACCACCCGTCGCCTGACCAGACATGGACCAACTGGCTGGCGTTGGGATAGTGAAACGGCTGGATAACCAGCGCGCTCAACGCACTAAAGATCGCGGTAGTCGAACCAATGCCGACGGCGAGCGTGAGTATGGCGATAAAGGCAAATCCGCGCGCTTTGGCGAGAGAGCGTAACGAAAGGCGAAGGTTGGTGAGCATGCGTAATGTAGAAAACCCACCAGGCACCGATTGGTTACGGAAATTCGTGGGCGAAATCCCGGTTTTGAAAATATTTTTGTCCTCGCGAAAAATTTTCCAAACCCGGTCCCAACACGAGCCGCGGAACCGTACAAGAAACTTCAGGACAGTCGCAAACGGTTCGAGGGATCACGTCTCCTGCTGAATATTCATTTCTTTAAGCGTCCAAATCCGCTCGTTTCACAAACCTTTCTATTCCGTTACGTTTCCCCTCCATCAAAACCTGACCCATCGCTCGGGTGGACGATCGAGGTGAGCGGGAGTATTCTAAGGTCCACCCCGAAGAATTACCCCGATAAAAAAGGAGCACTCGTGAAAACACACCGCGTTCGTTCGAAATTGTTCGCCCCGGCAGCAACCCTGCTGGCGCTTTGCTTCATCGCTCAAACTCTCTCTGCCCAGCAAGCAGTCAAACAGGTGAACTTGGTTTCTGACCTGCCAGGCTGGGCCAGGAACACGGATCCCAATCTCGTGAACCCGTGGGGAATTTCCTACGGCGCCACCAGTCCATTTTGGATTTCCAACGCGGGCACCGGCACATCGACGCTCTACAACACCCTCGGCAATAAGATTCCTCTCGTCGTTTCCATGCCGGGGGAGCCCACCGGTCAGGCGTTCACTGGCGGTGGCTTTGCCGGCGACGCCTTTGTCTTCGCCAACGCGAATGGCAGCATCAATGGCTGGCGCGGCGCACTCGGCACTCACGCAGAGACATTGTACACCTCGTCCGATTCTTCCTCCAGCTATCTCGGCATCGCCTACGCGGTGAATGGCGCAAAAAATTATTTGTACGCCGCGAATTTTGGCGCGGGACGAATCGATGTCATCGATTCCTTGGGATTGGCGGCACTGCCTGGCTCCTTTACCGATCCCAACCTTCCGGCAGGTTACGCGCCGTTCAACATCCAGAAATTCGGTAACGAATTGTATGTGACCTATGCACTGCGCGACAGCGAAGGAGAAGAGGTGGTTGGCGTCGGCAATGGCTACGTGGACAAATTTGATCTCAATGGCAATCTGCTCGCACGCGTTGCTTCCGGCGGGCTCTTGAACGCGCCGTGGGGCCTGGCGATGGCTCCCACCAGTTTCGGGGGAGGATTCGCCGGCGCACTCCTCGTCGGAAATTTTGGTGACGGAAAAATTCATGCCTACGATCCAACGAGTGGGGATTTCATCGGTACCCTGAGGAACTCGTTCGGTGGTGATCTCTCAATCGACGGTCTTTGGGGAATTATCGTGGGCAATGGCGGCAACGGTGGCGACGCCAACCGGCTGTATTTCGCTGCCGGTATCGAGGATGAAACGCATGGCCTATTCGGCAGCCTGTCCCCGGTCCCGGAACCTGCGCTCACGGGTACAGTCGCCGGTGCGGCACTCATGGGATTCTGCGTGGCCCGTCTTCGCAGAAAACGGGCGCAAGCGGCGGCAAAACTGCAGCAGGCCATTCAACCCGGGATCACACCCACCACGGTTTAGTTTAAGGCGGTTTAAATAGAACTATGGTCGAAATTTACGTAGCCCGCTGCGGGAGCAGCGGGACCCTGCGCTCCCGCGCAGGGCTTCCAATGTGATCTTCTCAAGACAAATGAAGCGGCCACAGTTTTTCTGAAATTGGTCTAAGAGAAACCTTCACTGCGACGGCGAAAACTTTCGCAGTCACAGTGACCGACGGCCACTACTGTCAAAACGGCGCCGCGCTATTCAGGCCGCCATCCTTGATCGGCCGTGCGAAGCGATATTCGATATCCCACGGAAAAAAGATCCACTGGGTTTGTTTGAATTCCTTCACGCATGTATCCACCAAAGGACGACCCAAAGGTTTTGCGTAGAGCGTGGCGAAGTGGGCCTTCGGTAACAGTTTTCGCACCACCTGCGCCGTGCGCCCGGTGTCGACCAGATCGTCGATGAGTAGATAACCAGTTCCATCGCCCTCGACTCCTTTGATCACCCGGGCTTCGCTTTGTTTCTGTTCGGCTCCGCCGCCGCCTTCCGCGCCGTAGCTCGACACGCAAACCGTGTCGATCAGCCGGATCTCCAGCTCCCGCGCCAGCAGTGCCGCGGGCACCAGTCCGCCGCGCGTAATCGCGATGATTCCTTTCCAATTTCCCAACGCGTGCAGTTGCATGGAAAGATAACGCGCATCACGGTGGAGCTCGGGCCAGGAGATGACGATCTCGTCATTGTAGCGGGGTGAGGACATGGCAAATGCCATGCCGATCAATGCAAGGCGTCAATCTTTCAGCATGAGCAGTCGATCCACTGCCGCCAAAACATAGGCGATTTCAACACCGTCAGATGCCAGTCAACTCTAGGGGTGGACGCCATTTCGTCTCAGCACTCGAATGCGGTTAGCTTCGCTGTCACCGATGAGAACGGTCCCATCCTTGTCGGCAAATATGCCGTGCGGCCGGTTCAAGGCGCAGTTCAGCGCGTCGCCATCCGTTCCGTTGCCTTTTGTGCCGGTGCCGGCGATCAGCACGATCCGGCCCGTGCTGGCTTCAATCATCCGGACGGAATGGCTTTCAGTATCGGCCAGCCAGACGTTCCCGTTCGCACCGATCGAAATGCCCTTGGGTCCGCTGAGCGTCGCCGCCCGCGCGGGCCCGCCGTTTCCGGTAAAACCGGGTTGACCTGTGCCGGCCACCCAATGGATTTTGCCGGCCTTGAGATCGAGTTCGAAGACCTGGTTGCCTTCCCGGGTTACGAGCCAGAGGCTGCCATTGCGATCAACGTCGATCGAACGGGGATTGTTGAGCGCGGTCCCAACAATGGGCGCTCCATCGGGAGTGGAGCCGGATTTGCCCGTTCCGGCGAAAAGAACCACCGTTCCACTTTTGAGGGCCAAGCTGCGGATGATGTGACGCGGGACTTCGCAAATATAGAGATTATCATCCGATCCAAATTGGATGCTGTGGGGTGAGTCCAGCGATCCATGGTATTCAAGATCGATGACCTCTTTCCCCGGTTTTTTGCCATTGCCGGCGGCCGTGGTGATGATCCCCGTTTTAACATCGATGCGACGCACGGCGTTGTTGCCCATGTCGGCGATGTAAAGATTGCCCGCCGAATCGAAACGAAGTTCATGCGGCAGGTTGAGCGTGGCGAGGGTGGCTGGACCACCGTCTCCACCGTATCCTTTTTGGCCGGTACCAGCAATCGTGCTGATTGTCCCATCGACGGCGATGCGACGAATGCGGTGCCCGTTGTGCTCGCAAAACCAGATTGCACCGTCAGGTCCGCGGACCACTCCATAGGGATCGGTGATTTCCGCGGAGATCGCGGATCCGCCATCTCCGCTAAACCCGGCAACGCCCGTTCCTGCGAGGGTGGAAATCGTCCAATCGGAAGCGGCCATGCTTGGGATGATTACCGAAATAAAAGCGATGAGGAGGAAGAGCGGGAACATGACAACAAACTGAACGGTTGATTCCGGGTGTCGAACCTTTCGATTCGATGAATGACCGGGAACTGCTCCCATTCGGGAGTGACCATAAAAATATGAAACGACCCTATGTTGTCTGTCACATGATGGGAACAGTTGACGGAAGAATCCAAACTGAACGCTGGTCCCTGACGCCCGCGGCCAATCAGCAGTACGAAGCAGTTCATGCGCTGCATCGTGCCGATGCCTGGCTATGCGGGCGGGAGACATTTCAAAGAGACTTTCTCGAGCAAAAACGCGCGGCGACGTTTTCATCCAAGACCAAGGTTCCCCGTGGGGATTTTATTGCGACCTCACAAGTTTCATCGCCACAGAAACGGCGGCCGGGCTCCGGGGTTTATGCAATCGCCGTAGATTCGGCGGGCAAATTGCATTGGGAATCCAGCGACATGCGCGGCGATGAGCTTGTTGTGCTGACGACCGAAAAAGCGCCGCCGGGATATCTCGCCGATCTTCGCGCCAAATCGATTTCCTATTTTATCTGTGGAAAAAACGAAATCAATTTTGCGTCTGCATTGCAGCGATTGCACCGGCACTTTGGTATTCGAAAAATCATGCTTGAAGGTGGCGGAAGTATTAATGGAGCTTTGCTTGCGGCCGGATTGATTGACGAGCTGAGCTCGCTGATCTGCCCTTTTGCCGACGGCTCACAGGAGCAACCCACAGTCTTCGATGCGCCCGAAAAGTTGCTCGGCAAAAAGGCCGCAGCGCTCAGATTAAAATCAGCCACCGTGCGTCCCGGGCAGATAGTGTGGCTGCGTTATCATTTCAAAAAGCATTAATTCATCGAATGGCTTCGCCAGGAGCTTGCGCCGGTTTGAATGTAGCAGCGGTGGTAACACCGCTGGCCAGCCGTCTAACGACGGCTGCTACGCGGAGGCAGAGAATTGGGTTCGGTAAGGGCAAGCGGTGGACGATCGGCGTCGTCGCGCTGGGACCGACGCCCACATCGATGCACAGTGCTAACGATGACCTGATGCATAGTTGCTATCGGGCGTTTCATCATTCGATTGTCTTGCAGCGAACGCTCCAGGTTTACCATGAATGCGACCATTTCCTACGCGGCTTATCCGATCGGTTATATTCGTTCCGAGCTGAAGTTGCGCCGGCTCGCGCCGCGTCAAGGCAGCGAAGGTGCACCTGAAGCCTGGCTTGAAGTGAGTCCGTCCTTTGCCGACGGACTTCACGACATCGAAGTCGGAGATGAAGTGATTGTGATCACCTGGCTCCACGAAGCAGTGCGCACTGAATTAATGGTTCATCCGCGTGGTGATACCACGGCACCTCTCTCCGGAGTTTTTTCGACGAGATCGCCCGCCCGGCCCAATCCACTCGGACTGCATCGGGTCACCGTGTATGAAATCTCCGGCAATCGTTTGAGAATCGGACCGATTGAAGCGATCGACGCCACACCGGTCGTCGACATAAAACCGGTTTTGGAACAATCAGCGGACTCGTAGGACTTCAAATCTTCCGTTTTCTCACGGAGAAATTCATGTTTGGGGCCGTGCTATTGGAAGCACACCGTATCGTGTAGCCCGCGCCGGGAGGCGCGGGACCCTGCGCTCCCGCGCAGGGCTACTTTTATCAGCAGAGCGAAACTCACGCTTCGGCGCTGTCAAGCGAAGTGACCAGCACCAGGCCGAGTAGAACAATTGAAAGTAAGATCATGGCAAAATTTCCGGTTGTTTACCGGTGATCGTCGATGTGCGAATCGACGATCACCTCGTTCGTTTTTTGGACGGCGTAAATCGAATGATGTGTTTGAAAGTTTTTGCGATTAGCAGCCACCCGCGTTCTTCGCCGCTTCCTGAATTTCTTCTGCAGTTAGGTCGTGCTGATGGGTGGCGAGGGACCAGGTATGGCCAAACGGATCTTCGAGTTGACCGTAACGGTCGCCCCAGAACATGTCCTGCAGCGGCATTTTAACCGTGGCGCCGGCCTTCACCGCACGTGCGAAGGCCGCATCGACGTCCTCCACAAACAAATGAATGAGTACTGACGTTCCTTGTCGCGACTTTGGTCCGAGTGCGCCCATTTCCGGAAATTCGTCGTTCAACATGATGATCGAATCACCGATCTGGATGGAGGCATGCATCAGCTTACCCTCCGGAGTCGGCACTCGCATCAGCTCGATGGCACCAAAGGCTTTTTTATAAAACGCCAGCGCCTTCGCCGCGCCAGCGCAGATCAAGTAGGGCGTCACAGTGTGGAAACCGGCTGGGATGGCTTTTGCGGCTGATTTGGAAGGAGGATTAATCGTAGATGTTTTCATTGAGTGGAGCCGGGTCGTTCGCGGCATTGCGTTCGACCGGTGTACTATTTCAACGAACCACCACGACGAATTCGGACAACGGGCGTGATTTTAATCCGGATTTTCCTCATCGCCGAGGACAGTGCTTTTTACGATCTGCGCGAAAGCCAAGGGCTTCCGATCCAGTCGCCCGTTCCGGGGACGGAGCTAAAAAATGTTACTCTGAGCTATCGATTGAAGTCACGGGGACGAGGCCAGCCAATAAGATTGCGACGGAGATCATGGAGAGGGAATTGAAAGTTATACGATTAGTGGGCGGCGGCAGATGCCCCGCCTTTGGTTGGCCGACACAGAAATGCGGCGACAACCGCGCAGAGAAGCACGAGACCGAGCACGTGAAAGCAGTCATTAAAGGCCATGAGATTGGCATTTCGTCTGACGGCGGCATCGAGCGCAGCAACTGCCTGGCGCCCGGCGGTGTAGGCATCGCTGCCACTGAGAGCGAATTTTTGCGTGAGTACCGCCAGACGTTCCTGGGTGAGGGGATTGTAGGCACTGATGCTTTCGCCCAGCCGGTTCGAGTGAAACTGTTCACGAACCGTGAGCAGCGCCGAAAGCAGGGCGATGCCCACGGATCCGCCGAGGTTGCGCATCATATTGAACAGGCCCGAAGCACTGGCGGTTCGGTTCGCGGGCAGCCCGGCGGTGGCCACGGCTGAAACGGGAACGAGGATAAACGGCTGGCCTAGTGCGCGCACAAGAAGTGACCAGCGCATCTGGTCGTGGGCAAAATCCGCCGACATCGCGGTGTTGAGCAGGCAGCTCACCCCAAACATCACGAGTCCAAACGCAATCAACCAGCGGGCATCGAACCGTTTCATGAACCAGGGAAGCAGGGGCATGATGAACAATTGAGGAATCCCGCCCCACACCAAGGTGGCTCCGATATCGGACGCACCGTAACCTTGGATACTTCCGAGATAAAGCGGGAGCAAATAGATCGAGCCGTACATCGCTCCGCCCAAAACTACATTGATGAGCGAGCCCAAGCTGAAGTTTCGGTCGGCAAATAGCCGCAGGTCGGTCACCGGCTTTTTGGCGATCAGTTGCCAGACGACAAAGAGTGGGAGCGCAACGGCGGCGACTACGGCCAATCGCACTATATAAGATGATCCGAGCCAGTCATTGCGGGTGCCTTCCTCGAGGAAGGTGGTCAGCGCGCCCAGACCGAGCGACATAAACAGAATGCCCCACCCATCGATCTCGCGCAGTTTCTCCCAACGAGCCGGCTCTTTTGGAAAGCCATACCACACGGCGCCCAGGAGGAAGGGACCGAGCAGCAAATTGAGATAAAAATTCCACGGCCAACCCCAATTATCGGTCAGCCAGCCGCCGATGCTTGGCCCAATTGACGGCGCGAACATCGCGGTGAGACCGAACAAAGCGAAACCTGTGGCGTGCTTTGCAGGCGGCAACATTTGCAGTACTGCGGTGAATCCGAGTGGAATGAGCGCGCCGCCGAAAAATCCCTGACCGGCACGAAACACGATCATGCTCCCCAAGCTCCACGCCTGCCCGCATAGGACTGAGAACAGGAGAAACAGCGCCGACGTAATCATCAGGTAGCGACGCAACCCGAGAACGGAAGCGATCCAGGCAGTGAGGGGAATCACGATGATCTCGGGCACGAGATACGCGATCGAGATCCAGGAACTCTCGTCGAGGCTGGCGCCGATGGCACCAGAGATATCCCGGATCGAGGAGTTCGTGATCTGGATATCGAGCACCGCCATGAAAGCTCCGAGCATGCCGCCAAGTGTGCCAATCCAGGCGCGCCGGGATGCGGTCGCGGCCGATGTGCTTGGACTGGAAGAGGGGGTGTTCATGGTGAAGTGGCGTATTTTTCCTTTCGAAATGTTTTACTAACGCGTGGCGACCTCAACGAGGACCGAGAGGCCCGGGGCGAGCCGGGACGCGTCAACACCGAGCGAATCGGGCGCGAACAGAATTTTCACGGGCACACGTTGAACGATCTTGGTAAAGTTACCGGTCGAGTTGTCTGGTGGTAGCAGCGAAAACTTGGCTCCGGTACCCGGTGAGAAGCTTTCCACCACGCCTTGAAATGTCCGGCCTTCGATGGCGTCTACTTTCACGGACACCTTTTCACCCGCCCGCAAATGAGCCAGCTGGCTTTCCTTGAAATTGGCCACGACCCATACCTGGTCGCTAACGACGGCCATTACGGGCTGGCCGGGTTGAACGCGCTGGCCCACTTCGACATTTTTTCTGGCTACCCGGCCGGAGCTCGGGGCGCGGATGATGGTATAGTTTGCCTGCAGTTTGGCGGCGGCGAGTACCGATTCTGCTTTTTGAATTTGCGCTTCAGAAACTGAGCGTTGTGCCCGGGCGGCGGCGAGCGCGGCTTCATCGGAAGTCCGCTCTGCCACCAATGATTGCTGCGTGGCTTGGGCCGCCTCAAACTTGGCGCGCGCAGTGTCGAATTCCTGACGGGAGATCGCGCCCACGGAATCGCTCACCAGTGTTTCCATGCGGTGAAAGTCCACCTCCACCCGAGTGAGTTGCGCCGTGTTTTGGGCGATGCGCGCGGTGGCAGCTTCGACGTCGGCTTGGGCGCGGGCGATTTGCGCCTGCACTTGCGTGGCGTTCGCCTGAGCTTGCGCCACGTCGGCTTCGGCGCCCTGCACGGCGAGATTCAAGTCGGCCGGATCGATCTCCACCAACGGGTCACCCGCCTGAACGTGGGCGTTGTCGTTCACTAACACCTGCGACACCGTGCCATTGATCCGCGGGCTCACCGGATGAACGTTGGCTTCAACAAACGCATCATCGGTGGTTTCGAAACCGGCGGCGTGGTGAAAGTAGAGTCCCGCACTTGTGGCCACTACGCCAGCGATAGCGGCGCCCGCCAGGATCTTGCCCCACGGAAACCGGCGATCGCGTCTATGGATTTTGGTTTCAACGGCAGGAATGGCGGGAGCAAGCGCCGTGTAGTTGGCGTGGGTGGGAGCGGTGGCGGTGAGCGTATTCATGACGGAAGGGAAATGGATTGGGCATTCTTGATTTTTCGCGGCGGGCGGTCCGGCGGCTTGACTGGAGAATACCACCGGATGGCGGCGGTCGGAATGACTTTGTTCTTCCTACACTGATCGTTTTTTACTATCAGTGGTCGACATGGAGCTGAGACATTTGCGCTACTTCGTGGCGGTGGCCGAGGAATTGAATTACCGCAAAGCATCCGAGCGCTTGCGCGTGGCCCAGCCTGCGCTCAGCAGCCAGATCAAGGATTTGGAAGCAGAGCTCGAAGTTACGCTGCTCGATCGCGATACGGGCGGAGTGAGACTCAACAACGCCGGCGCCGCGTTTCTCACCGAAGCGCGTTTGATTCTCGCGCATGCCCAGCGCGCGGTGACGGTGGCGCGCGAGGCGGCCAAGGGGCTGCGGGGGCACCTGACGATTGCGTATTATGCGCCGCTGTTGATGGGATTCATGCCGGCGAGCCTGAAAGCATTTCGGGAAGCATTTCCGGAAGTCGAGGTCACTCTGGTGGAGATGCCCCTTGGCGGCCAGATCGCGGCCCTGGAATCGGGCGCTATTCAAATTGGTTTCGCGATTAAGGGCAGTACACCGATCCCACCGGATCTAAAGCATGTGGAGATTGTGCGTTCACCCATCCGCGCTGCGGTTGGCCGGGGACATCCGCTCGCCCGGAAGTCCCGAATCTCACTGGCGGATCTGGTGCGCGAACCGCTGCTTTGTCTGACGCCAAAAAAAGGCTCCGGGTCCGTGCATGGGGAAATCATGCGCCAGGGTTTTGTGGTGCGCGGCTTGAAACCGGGGCCAATCCGGCAGATCGAGGGAGCTGAGGCCTTTCGCGCCACGCTCGAAAGCGGAATGGGGGTCTCGCTCATCGCCGAGGTCGGCAGTTTGTCGCGCAGCCCGGATTTGATCTTCAAACCCCTAAAGGAAAATGGCGCCGATCTGTTTTTGGAACTTCACGCGTTGTGGCTCGACGGACAAACGTCGCAGCTCACGGCCAATTTTATCGCATTGATGCAAAAAATGGCGCCACAGGAAAAAGTTCGCCGATCGGTTTGAGAGGGGCCTTACGATTCCGTTTCAAATTGGCGCAAGTCCTCTGCCTGTTCTGAAAAGTAGCCCTGCGCGGGCCCCTGCAGAACCTTTCAGTTTTGTAATGTTGGGGAAAGGATGTGGATAGGCGGCGGTGTTATTGTCGTGGCCATGAAACCGACATTTTCTGATTTCTTGCATCGCCGATGGGTCTGGGCGGGCGGCCTGGTTGCCGCGGCCGGACTTTTGGCGGGCGCTGCCGGAGCCGCCGGCTCCTCTTCTCCATTGGTATTAAAACACGATTCGCAGGTCGTGTCACGTGGTCAGCTGGAAAAAGCCAGCTATTCCGACGTGGTAAAGCGCGTCGCTCCCAGCGTGGTAAAAATCACCAGCGAAATTAAAGCAAAACGCGTCAAGATGAACGGAGGCGATAATCCTCTGCTCAACGATCCGGCTTTCCGCCAGTTTTTCGGTGGCCGCATTCCAGAAATGCAAAGCCCCGCGCAGACCGGCCTCGGCTCCGGCGTGATCATCAGTGCGGATGGCTATATCGCCACGAACAATCACGTGGTCGAAGGGGCGGACCAGCTCACCGTCGCATTGGAAGACGGTCGTGAACTCAAAGCTAAAGTCGTCGGCCGCGATCCGCTCACGGACATCGCAGTCATTAAAGTCGACGCAAAAGATCTTCCCGCAGTAACGTTTGCGGATACTACTAAAATCGAAGTCGGGGACCGTGTCCTCGCGATCGGTAATCCTTTCGGCATCGGCGAAACCGTTACCAGCGGTATCGTCAGCGCAAAAGGCCGTCGCGTCGGGATATTGAGTGACGTCAAAGGCTTCGAAAATTTCATCCAGACCGACGCAGCGATTAACCCGGGCAATTCCGGTGGCGCGCTCGTCGACATCGATGGTCGCGTAATCGGAATCAACACCGCCATCCTCAGCCGCTCCGGCGGTTTCCAAGGTGTCGGTCTCGCGGTCCCAGCGAATCTTGTGACCCAAGTCGCCGAGGGCCTGGTCAAGAATGGCAAGGTTGTCCGTGGTTTCCTCGGAGTTAACGTGCAAGACGTGACGCAGGCCCTGGCCGAATCCTTCAGCTTGAAGAATCGTGCGGGTGCTCTCGTCGCTGAAGTCACGCCTGACAGTCCAGCCGCCAAGGCCGGTCTAAAGGAAGGCGACGTGATTACGAATTTCAACGGCAGCAAGGTGACCGATGCCAATGGTCTCACGTTCCAAGTGACGGCGATTGCGCCGGGCACTAAAGTGACACTCGACGTTCTCCGCGACGGCAAAACTGAAAGCCTCACTGCCACGACGACAGAACGTCCAGGCCGCGACGGTCGTGTAGCTCAGGCTGAAAACTCTGATGATGACGAAGGAGTCTTGAACGGTGTTGCCGTGGAAGATCTCACTCCCGAAGCCCGGCACGAAATGAACCTCCCTGGCCGCCTCAAAGGTGCAGTTGTTTCCCAAGTGGATCCAGAATCCGCCGCCGCCCGTGCGGGTGTCAGCGCGGGTGACGTGATTCTGGAAATCAATCGTCAACGCGTGAGCTCGGCCGAGGACGCAATCAACTTCAGCACGAAAGCTGATAACAAGAAGACGCTCCTGAAGCTGTGGTCGCATGGTTCCACGATCTTCGTGGTCGTGGATGAAACCGAATCCACCAAGGGCAGTTCATAAGTTAAACCAATTTAGTCAGGGTTTGTGTGTGTGTGTGTGTGTGCAACGCAGCCCCGGTCTGTTGTCCTCCCGGGTGGGGGATGAAGACCGGGGCTGTTTGTTTTTCGGCTGGTTGCCTCCAGGCAACCACTCTGCGATCGGTCCCTTCTGTTGTAGGGCTGGCCCTCGTGGCCATGCCGCTCCGTCAAATGCTAACGGCGTGGACACAAGGTCCAGCCCTACAAGTCCGAATGCATCGTTGCGGCTTAGTGTTGCTCTCTTCCGCTCGAACTAGAATTTGTTGGTGAGGCCCTTTCAGCTGCCGCCAAAACAAAACCGAATAGTCCCAGCTACTCCCTTCTCTTTCCTCATGCGTGTACTCGTCATCGAAGACGATAAGAAGATCGCCTCGTTTATCGTCCAAGGTTTCAAGCAGTCCGGCTTTGCCGTCGACCATGCGGACGATGGCGAGGCGGGCCTGGCGCTGGCGGAATCCACCGATTACGACGCGGCGGTCGTCGACATCATGCTGCCACGGCTCGATGGATTAAGTGTGGTGCGCCGGCTGCGCGCCGCCCGTCGGCCGATTCCTGTTCTTTTTCTCAGTGCAAAAAGTTCGGTCGACGATCGTATCCGTGGTTTGGAAATCGGTGGAGACGACTACCTCACCAAACCGTTTTCGTTTTCAGAATTGCTCGCTCGCGTGCAGGCTTTGATCCGGCGCTCCAGCCGCTCGCCCGAAGCCACCAGGTTGGTCGCGGGCGACGTCACGCTCGATGTGGTGAATCGCGAAGTCACGCTCGCCGGTGAACCGGTCTCATTGCAGCCACGTGAATTTTCCCTGCTGGCGTTTCTATTGCGTCACGCCGGGCGGCCGGTGAGCAAAACGATGATTTTGGAAAACGTGTGGGATTACAGCTTCGATCCGCAAACAAATGTCGTCGACGTGGTGGTGTCGCGTCTGCGCGCCAAAATCGATCCCGATCACCAGCGCCTCGAAACGGTGCGGGGCGTGGGTTACGTTTTCCGTCCGCATGTTTGACCGTTTGCGACAATCCCTGGCGCTGCGCCTCGCGTGGCAGTATGCGTTGATGTTCGCCCTCTGCACGGCGATGTTGTTTGGCGTGCTTTTCTGGCTGCTGGCGCGCTCGCTCGAGCGCCGTGATCAGGAAGCGGTGGAGCATCGTGCAGATGACTTTGCGGCGAGCTATGAAATCGGCGGGCCGGCCGGACTGAGCGCATTGGTGCACAATGACACCGCGCCGGACGTGCGCACGCTTTTCGTCCGCTTGATCAGTCCCGCCAACATCGCGGTGTTTGTCGCAGCACCACCCGGATGGATCGAAACCCAAGTCGAACAATTTCCCGTTCCTGAAATGGCGGGCGTGATTGCCGAGCGAAAAACACAAACAGTCCGCGTCCCGCAAAACGCGCTGCGCGACTATACCATCGCCACGCATCCGCTGCCTGACGGCTGGCTCCTGCAGGTGGGGCGTCTCACCGACAGCCGGCCGGTATTGCTCGCGCCATTGCGCCGCGCGTTTGTGAGTGTGGGCGGCGCCGCTCTACTCCTTTCGATTGTTGGCGGCACGGTCCTAGCCTGGCGTGCGACGCGTCCGCTTCGTCTCGTCTCAGCGACGGCCCGGCGCATTCTTGAAACCGGCGATCTGGCCGCACGTGTGCCCGCGTCGCCCGGGAGTGGGGAGCTGGATGTGCTCGTGGGCCAGCTGAACACCTTGCTCGACCGGAACGCGACTCACGTCGGCGTTCTGCGCGACACGCTCGACAATCTCGCGCACGATTTGCGCACGCCACTCACGCGTTTGCGCGGCACGGCTGAGCTCGCCATGCAGGACAACAATGATCCCGCCGAAGCACGCGGAGCATTGGCGGACTGCGTCAATGAATCCGATCGTCTGCTTCATCTGCTCGAAACCCTGCTCGATATTTCTGCCGCCGAAGGTGGGGCACTCAAACTCAACCGTACACGTTTTGATTTACGCACGCTGGTCGAACGCGCCGCCGATCTTTATCTGGAGGTGGCCGAGGAAGCCGGCATTTCCGTGACCCTTGATCTGCCCGCCGTTGTGGAAATTTCGGCCGACGCGATTCGACTTGGGCAGGCGATCAACAATCTCGTCGACAATGCTCTTAAGTACACTCCGCGAGGTGGACGTGTGACACTGACGACCGCGCGCGATGGGACGGGGACAAACTTCACCGTGACCGACACCGGACCCGGCGTGCCCGAAAAGGAGCGCGCGGCAATTTTCCGGCGCTTGTATCGCAGCGATTCCAGTCGTTCCCAGCGCGGTTTCGGTCTCGGACTCAGTCTCGCAAAAGCCATCGCCGAAGCCCACGGCGGCACCATTACCGTCGACGACGCCCCCGCTGGCGGCGCCCGATTCAAGCTCAGCTTGCCAGCCTAATACAGGCTGCCCGGATTTTGGATCTCTGAGGGTAGGGCGGATTATCCCTAATCCGCCGTTCAGGATATCCGCAGGGAATCAGGCTCCCGACGGTGTGGTATCAACCGCGGACATTCGGCGGATTAAGGATAATCCGCCCTACCCTCAGAGGCGCGGCAAATCAGCTCTGGCCGGACTTCCCGACCGTCGAATCCTTCGCGAGACCAACCGCATTTATCCTAAAAAACGCAGTTGAAACGCGGAGGACGCGGAGCGCGCGGAGGAGGAAATGAAAAATTCGGTTTGGTGGGCGACTCACCTGCGAAGTGAACACCACACGGTAGTGTACTGGTATTTAAATTTCTGTTTTTGCGATTCTTGTGTTTTTTGTGGCCGATTCATCTGCGGAATACAGGTTTATCCCATCAGTCTTTTGGCCTGACTCCCATTACTTCACTGTGGTCTGAAATGTCTGCGAATGCCCCGTGGCAGGAATCGAAATCGTATAACTCGTTCCATCGGGGGCCACGGACATCTTGATCAGATTCGCGGGACATTTGACGGCATCGGGGCCGACAAGGTTGTCGTGGTTGGCGACAAATTTAGCCGCGGCGTTTTCTTCCTCAGGCGCGTTGAAACTTTTATGGACCTGATAGCGGGCTTTGATCGATTTGGCGGACTTGAGCGCGGCGAAAACGGTTTCTGTTCCGCCCTTCTTCGGCCCGTTGTTCATTACCGCCACCGTCGGTGCGAGGCTTTGGACGAGGATCGGATTGTTACTGACGTCGAGACCGTGGTGGTCGGTCTGATAAACATCGACCATGCCGACGATGTTGTAAGGCGATACGAGATTCTTCTCGTAGCTCCAGGTGAGATCACCGCCGTCGAAGAATTTGAAATTTCCCAATGTCAGCACGAACACCGCGCTGTTGTCGTTGTCCGTGGGCGCGACCTTTTTGTCGGAGCCCGTGATCGGGTTGACCATTTTCTTTTGAGCGTCCGTCGGCTCAATGATTTTTTTATCTGCTGCGATGCAGCGCAGCTCCAATTTGGGTCCATTCGTCACGGCCTTCAGCGGAATTACCACACCGGGCGCAAGCTTCTCCCGTTTCGCGGCAATTTCCCGCCACGGTTTAATCTGGAGCGGGAATGACGATTGGGCGTTTCCGTCGGGATCGCCTGCCGGAATACCGCGTTCGAATATTGTCCCGATGGGTAGTTGCTGCGCAATTTCCGCACCCCCGCCAAAGTGATCAATGTGGTAGTGAGTGAGCAGCACGTAGTCGATCCGCGTCAAACCCGCGGCACGAACTGCCGCGACGATGCGGCCAGGATCACGTCCGCCCGGATTGCCCGTGTCGATGAGCACAGACTCATTGTTCGGAGTCACGATCAGCGTCGACCCACCGCCCTCCGAATCGATCCAGTAGAGATCAAGGGTTTTCTCTTTCTGGCCGGCGTGACCCCAAACGGGAAACCAAGCAGTGAGCCACGAGGCAGCGAGCAGGGAGATGAACTTTTTCATGGGATAAGGGAAGAGACGTGTTGAAAGAAAGCGCCAACCAAAGGATGAAGTGTCCCGCGCAGCGCACATCGCTCGGGCTGGAACAGAGTGCCGACAAAGAACGGATGATTCGACAACTGAAACGCTCTGACCTGATGCGCTTCGTCGTAGGCTACAAACTTCAAATCAGAACCGGAAAAGATCGGCTCGAGCCCGGGAGCCAAGCCATAGTTGCAGTTGAATTCTTCGACCGATTCGTCACCGCCAAGCAGTTTTGCAAACGCAGTCCCCGGAACTGCGATCACCTTTGCGTTGGCTCCCACAAGAGAACAGGAAAGTTTCACGATCAACGGATCTTTCGCTGCGAGGTTCATCTCCTGATGGTCTGCTGTGCGACCAAGTACGTTCTGGGAAAATTCCATCAGCGCATGCTGAAATCCGCCGCACGTGCCGAGAAAGGCGATGCCTTCTTCCCGCGCGAAGCGAATCGCCTGTAACGCGCCTTCGGTGCTCTCATACGGACTTCCAGGTGTGCACCACACGCCACAGGCCGAACCCAGGATACTCGCCGGACTTTCAACCATTATTTGTTCGGTATTAATCCAGCGAAAATTCAGGCGCGAATTGGTGTGATCACGAAATAGCTTTAGCGACGCTTCGATTCCCGCGTGCGCCGGTATCGAAAGATCACGCTCTCCAATCAGGATAATTTCGTGACGGGTCATATTCCGTTAAACTACGCAATCAGAAGTTGCCCACGAAACACACGAAAGGACACGAAATTCCGAAAAAGACCTGCTCACAAACCGTGGTGTGATGAATGCACTCCGGCAGTTTTTCTGCACGTTTGATTTCGTGCCCTTTCGTGTGTTTCGTGGGCAACTCATCTCTGAGGTTTTTCTAAAAACGCAGCGCATTCTGAAGTGATTCGATCAGGCCTTTCGCACTCGAGCGGATTCGCGGCAATCGCGAGTTCCAGGCCAGCACGATGCCGCGATTGAGATTGTGCAGCTGGGTCGCGGGCACTTCGACGTACGATTCCTTGGACAATTCCTTCAGGGCCAGGGCTGGCAGCACGGATCCAAATCCGCCGGACCGAACCGCCGCCATCGCTTGCGGAAACGACTGGCAAATGAGAGCCGGGCGCAACTCCGTCTGCAGTTCCTTCGCGACGTCACGCAATTTTTGCGTGAACTGTCCGTCGCTCGTGTGCGCGGCAAACGGCAGCGTGCCGAGGACGTCGCGCAGAGAAAGATTGCCGCGTGCGGGCACAAGCGATTTCGGCACAATCGCGACAAAAGTCAGCGAGCCCAGCGCCGCCGACTTGAGCGGCGCAACCACGGCGTCCTTGCGGATCACGCCGAAGTCCACGCGTCCGTCCTTGAGCTGTTGCACAATTTCGTTCGTGCGCAGGTTGCTTGTCGCGAATCGCACCGCGGTTTGCTTGCGCATGATTTCTCCGAGCCGGGGAATTACCAGCCAGTGAATCAGACTGTCGCCGGCCGCGATGGTGTAGTCCACGGTCTCCGCGCGACACTCCGCGCGGAAATCCTGCAGCGCGTGCAATTGCGAGCGCACGAGCTCCGCCAGCTGCAGGCCTTGAGCGGTGAGCTTGAGCTGCCGGCCCTGTCGTCGTGCGACTTCGGTGCCGAAAAATTCCGAGAGCTCGCGCAGTTGTCGGCTGTACTGACTCTGGCGAATGGGATCGCCGGGCGCGGCCTTGGCGATGCCGCCGGCATCGTACACTTCGACGAGAACACGGAGACGATCGAGCGAAAGGCCGCGTTCAGAGAAAAGTTTTTCGTACATGACTGCTCAGTCAGGTATTATGCGCTAATTGCTATGGCAAGCCCGCTTCGCTGTGGTATGATGCGCGCCTCGACCAACGACCGGCTCAAACAAATCCAGGAAAAGTTCAACCGCCCCCTTGATTTTCGCGACCGATCTTCCGTTGTAACCTGTAGAACACCTTAACGTCATCCACCTTCCCATGAAAGCCACATTATCCATATCAGCACCAGCCGTCCGTATCACGGATAGGCATTGGTCGTATGCGACCATGTGTGCCCGAGCGACCCTACGGTTGCTTAGTGAATCCGGTAGATTTCAACCCGGACAAACAAATTTTAAAGGAAGTGGGATAACCTGACGCCCAGAGCTAAACTGTAGCCTCGCGCAGCCCACTTCCGCCCGGAAGTGGGTTTTTTCATGCCTGAAAAGGCCGCTTCCGGGAACCGAGACATTCTCGTTTTCCATATTCCATAAGCGGCTTCATCGCTGAGCCCAGTCAATCAGCCAACGTCCGCATCAAATCCCGCGGCCGTCCAATCTGGTAGAAATGTTTCTGCCAATAGGGACGACGGTGTGTGTTCTTTTTTGTGACGGAGCGCGCAGCAAAACGCTGGCGCGCTCCGATTAATTAAATGCAGGTCCACTGTTAGGTGGATTCTGCGCAAACGCGCGGTGCGCCCTGAGTGGCGTTAAACGGCAAGGCCGGCCGTGCGTTTCAATTTTTTTCCGCCTCATGATGGTCCATCCGGAAGGTAGGGCGCGTTATCCTTAACGCGCCAGTTCGCCCGCGATGCTCGTTCGTGGCGGCCATTTTCCTATAGGAAGCGCCGGTTGTTGATCCGAAACCGGAGTCCGCTTTCGCCCCATCGGATATTACAGGAGCTTGCCGGCAGCCAGAGCCGGCAGGGGCTAATTTAGTTTGCGTGTGTGGCGTAGGAGTAACGCAGCGGTCCGCCAGTCCGCAGTCCCGGGTGCGATTCCCGGCGCGCGCACCATGGAGCTGTGGTGTTAACAGTCAGCACAGCGGACTTTTAATCCGCCAGGTGCGGGTGCAACTCCCGCCGGCTCCACCATATTTAACCCGCGATCATTGAGGGCGGACGCTCGGAGAAGTCTTCCGACGCCGAACGACCTGAGTCGCGGGTTTTTCACGACGTGCCCGAGCAGCGAAGGGGCCGGTCTGCAAAACCGGTATTGCCGCGGGTGCAATTCCCGCCGTCGTGTCCAATTTTTTCGGGGCTGTGATGATAATAGCAGCATGCCGCACCTGCAATGCGGACGAGACGGAGCGTAACCGTCCAGCTCCACCAGCCTTCGCTCTTTCAGAGCTACGGCTCGGCAAGCCAATTTAATGAGAAGGCTGCCGCGCCGAAGCTTTCGCGAAGGCGGGCTGCTCTGATTCTCAGCCCGGGAGGTGTTGATAGATGCATGACTGCCTTCCAAGCCGTTTCGGCAAGCTCAAGGTCCCGAGCAGAGTCGAGGGACAGAAGGAGCCGGCGCGCTACCGGCCCCGGGCACCATAGGCCTTAGATGTCCAAGCGGACGGGTTGGTTTCCAAATCCGACCGGGAGGGTGCGGGAGTGCAGCAGCACGACCGGGCCGTCGAAGACGGATCCCGAAGGGACGAGTGCGATGAGCACGAGCCAATCCCTCAGGGCCTGCCAGTTTTATGGAGGTTAGGCCGATCTAGTGATGGCGCGTGGCTGAAGACCACGAGAGCGCGGCGCAAAACCGCGAGCCTCCACCATTTTTCATGCAGGTAGAACGAGGTTCCGCGTGGTCTCATAAGCCAACGCGCCGGTCGGTGCGACTCCGACACCTGCACCCATTTTTTCGGAGCGTAGCGTAGCAGCTAACGCGCTCGGCTTGGGACCGAGAGATCGCAGGTGCAACTCCTGTCGCTCCGACCAATTTTTTCAGGTGCGTGGCCCAGTTAGCAGGGCACCGGCCCGTGACGCCGGGGAAGTGGGTGCAATTCCCACCCACCTGACCAGCCTTCGCTTGTCGAGCTACGGCTCGGCAAGCCAGGTGACCGAGGACAAACTAGCAGAGTCGCCTGCCTGTCGAGCAGGAGAAAGCGGGGGCAGCACCCGTCGGTCGCGCCATTTTCAATTGATCGGTGCGGGAGTGCAGCAGCGCGACCGGGCCGCCGAAGGCGGAGCCCAACGGGCTGAGTGCGATGAGCACGAACCAATCCGATCACGAGCGCCATTTTGGGCGGGTCGTCCAACAGTTAAGACCCCTCTCCTACACAGAGGAGATCACGGTGCAATTCCGTGCCTGCCCACCATTGTCGGGTAGCTCAATAGTAGAGCGGCCGTCTGTTAAGCGGCAAGATGCAGGTGCGAGTCCTGCCCCGACAGCCATTTGATTGAGACGCAAACAGACAGTGGCCTATGCACCTTTCGGCGGCGTGTATGCCCGGTGAATATATTTCGCGCGCCCCAATTGTGAGGGCGCGTGAGGAAGGGTCAAAGCTCCAAAGAGCAGAGACTCAAACAAGAGGATAAAACCATGAATGCCATCGCTCTGATGATCGCTTGGTTCGCGGTGGCTGCTCTCGTGTTCATCGCACGGAATGACTATCGCCGACGCCGGTCGATTCGTTAGAAAACAACGCCGGTCCGGGAGGGAAACTTCCGGACCGGTTTAATTTTAATTTTTAGCTGAACCCGATTCGGAATCGGAAGCATCAACAGTGATTTCGTCGGCGAGTGAGCCAGTGACCACGCCTGCCCGACATGCAGGAAGGCCGGGCTTGTCCGCCATAGCTTCGCTACGCAAAGCGACGGCGGATGCGATTGACTCATTTCGCCAAGGCGAAACTCGGGCTGCGCCCACACCTGCGGTGTGCCGCTCCGCTCGCAACGAGCTTCGCCCGGGCCGACGACCATGTCCTTAGTCGGTATCGAAGGATATGGTCCGACGAGGAGATCAGCTGGCCCAGCAGAAATGCTGGAGATGAGTCACCTTCACTCGGCCAGCACCAATTTTGCGGTGTCGTCTAACAGCAGGACAACGGGCTTTGGACCCGTGAATGGAGGTGCGAGTCCTCCTGCCGCAGCCAATTTCAGTTTTTGGGTCGCAAGCTTTAATAGTGAAGCCGCCGGCTCTTAACCGGCAGAACCCGGAGCATTACCGGGGCGTCCCACCATGGCTCGGTGGCGCAGCAGTCAGCGCAGCTCCCTCATAAGGAGAAGGTCGCAGGTGCAACTCCTGCTCGAGCCCCCATTTTTTCGAGGCGTGGCAGAGCAGCAATTGCGACGCGCTGTAAACGCGTCGCCCTAACGGGCTACGAAGGTGCAAGTCCTTCCGCCTCGACCAATTTTATTCCGGCAAAGCGTAGGTAGCGACGTATCCCAGTGGTATTGGGAAGAGCGGAGCGCAACTCTCCGTGCCGGATCCATTTTATGCGGACGTGGCGAAACAGCATACGCGCCGGCGCGAGAAGCCGGTGGGCGAAAGCCCGTGAGGGTGCAATTCCCTCCGCCCGCACCAATTTCGCGGCGTGGTTGGAACAGCAGACACGGCGGGCTTAAACCCCGCTGGACCCTTGGGTCCGTGCCGGTGCAATTCCGGCCGCCGCGATCAATCACGCGGCCGTGCGTGGAACAGTAGACCGGGCGGTTTCAAAAACCGCTGCGCCCTTGGGTGCGTGGGCGTGCAAGTCGCCCCGGCCGCACCATTTTTTCGGCGGGTGGTGGAATGCATACACGCGAGTCTCAGAAACTCGTGGGCGAAAGCCCTTGCAGGTGCGAGTCCTGTCCCGCCGACCAATTTAGCGCCTCGTCCTCTAGCGAGCAGGAGATCCGTCTCTCAAGCGGACAACGCGGGTGCAAATCCCGTCGGGGCGACCAGTTTTTGCCGCGTAGTTCAAAGTGAACCGTCCGCCTTATAAACGGAATCGCGCTAGATGAGCGCCAGGTCCGGGAGCGTTACCCGGCGCGGCAACCATGCCTGTCAGACGTAGCGAGCGACGTGCCGGTCTTGTAATCCGGACAGGCCGGTGCAAATCCGGCGATGGGCTCCATTTAATTTCCGGGCAGTGAGATCAGGGTTACTTCGCCTGATAAGCGCGTGGTGTCGGTTCGAGTCCGACCCTTCCCAGCAATGGGAAGGTAGCTCAATGGTAGAGCACGTTAATATACCTTGGTCGGTTTTCTCCCGGTTTCCATTTTTCTGGGCAGTGAAGGTGAAGCTACTTCGTCACCACCAAATCCCGTGCCGTGGCTGACGCCATTGGCTGCAAATACGAGCGCCTGCCATTTGTGAAAACGATTGGCGGGAAGGGCTCCAGGGAACTTCGCCTGTTTTTCTCCCAGAAAACTTTTCGGTGGCAGTGAGCGTGCGGTTACTTCGGAAAACGCGCCCGTCGAGAGACGGGAGTTGCAGGTTCAACCCCTGCCCAAGCCGGCAACGGCTTGGTGGCGAAATTATCATAAACCCGCTCGCAACTTTCTCCGCCGATTCAATTTCGAGGGCAATGAGGGCACGGTTACTTCTGGTAAAGCGCGCAAGCGCCTATGGTTCGACTCCATCAACACCGCGTTCATTTTCCTCCCCCGATCCTTTTCGCCCGGGCAGTGAGGGCCGGGTTACTTCATCCAAACTGAACCAATCCCCGGCCCGCTTTTTCTCCCGGGCATTGTCCCTTTCATTTTTCGCAGGCAGTGAGAATACGGTTACTTCTAGTCGCCGGTTCGACTCCGTCCCTCTCCATCAACGGGGAGGTAGCTCAGTGGTAGAGCAGAAGCCGCCCGGGCCCCTGGTCCGGTGTGGTTTGTTCCGTGTTCGTGGTTCTCCTGCGATTTCTGCCACCGTTTCCCGGCGTTTCCGGGCTATCCCGCTGTGCCAATTTTGGCGCGGCACTAATAAAATAAGGAGGCCGTCATGGCCAAATTCAGTATTCTTCCATTTCTTTCGCGCAAAGCCACCGTGCCAAACACGGTGAACTACGAGAGCGGTCGCGCGTTCATCCAGACCGCCAAACTCGAACTCGTTTCGATTATGCTCACCACGTTTCTCGAGGATGAGTTTTATCGCACCGAGAAACAAACTACCGCCCGTATCCGTGAACTGATCGGCAAGGTGGGTGATTCACGTTTCGTCGCCAAGGCAGCGATCTACGCTCGTCACACGCATGGCATGCGTTCGGTGAGTCACTTGGTGGCGGGCGAACTCGCCAAGACGGTCAAGGGTGCGCCATGGACCAAGCGTTTCTACAATCAGGTCGTGCGCCGTCCCGACGATGTCGTCGAAATCCTCGGCTATTACCTGACGATCTACGGTCGTCCGGTTCCCAACGCCCTTAAAAAGGGCTTGGGCCTGGCCCTCGGCCGCTTCGACGAGTATCAACTCGCGAAGTATCGTCGCGATCACTCGCTCTTCAAGCTGGTGGACGCGGTGAATCTGGTCCGTCCTCGCGCCACGCCAGCGCTCTCGAAGCTCGTGCGTGGCGAGCTCGCTCCTGCCCAAACGTGGGAAACGAAGCTCACCCAAGCCGGCGTCGCGGAGACGGTCGAACAAGTAGCCGCGGCCAAGTCCCAGGCATGGGCCGAACTGGTTCGCGAGAACAAGCTCGGTTACCTCGCCCTTCTGCGCAACGTGCGTAACGTCCTTACGCATGCGCCGGAAGTCGTGACGGAACTGTGCGCGCAACTCACGGACGAGAAAGCCGTCCGCCGTTCGCTCATATTCCCATTCCAGTTCCTTTCGACCGTCGAGGTGCTCAAGCAGGGTAATCTGCCAGGTGCTGATCGGGTGATGGATGCGCTTAACGAAGCCATCGATCTCTCGCTCGCCAACGTGCCGAAGTTTGAGGGCAACACGCTGATCGCGCTCGACTCGTCGGGCTCGATGGCGGGTCGTCCGCAGACGATCGGTTCATTGTTCGCGGCCGTGCTGGTGAAAGCCAGTGGCGCCGACCTCATGGTCTTCAGTGACGAGGCGCGCTACCTGACACTCAACCCGCGCGATTCGACGCTGACAGCTGCCAACAGCATCTCGTTCGCCTCGGGTGGCACGAACTTCAATGCGATCTTCGAGCGCGCCAACCGCGCTTATGATCGCATCGTGATCCTGTCCGACATGCAGGGCTGGGTTGGTGGTGGTGCGCCGGTGAAACCGTTCGCGGATTACCAGCAGCGCTATAATATTGCACCACGTGTCTTCAGTTTCGACTTGAAGGGCCTTGGCACGCTCCAGTTCCCACAGGAACGGGTGTATTGTCTGGCTGGTTGGAGCGACCGCGTATTCGAGATCATGCAGAAACTCGACCGCGATCCCGAGACACTGGTGCGCGAAGTTGAGGCCGTTCCACTGGAAGGCTGACACCTGTTAGTTCTCTGCCGGAGTCCCGCATGCGGGACTCCTTTTTCCCTTCATCGTCCAAGAGCTAGGACGCGAGCGTGCGAAGCTCGAAATCGAGGTGCAAGTCCTCGTGAAGGGACCAATTTTTCTCGCGTAGTGAAATATATATCATTCCGCGCTTCGAACGCGGCGATGCGGGTGAGAGTCCCGCCGCGAGGTCCAGTTCTCCGCGTGGCCGAGTAGCTCAGGCCTCCGCCTTCTAAGCGGACCGACGCAGGTGCAAATCCTGCCGCGGGGACCAATGGAGAGTGAATCCGCCGAGGCGCGGACGCTGTTTCGAAAACAGATGGATCGGCCAGACCGATTGGGGCGCAAGACCTCCGCTCTCCGCCATTTTTTTCCGCCCGTAGCTCAAAAGCAGAGCAGCCGACTGATAATCGGCCGACCTTGGCGCAATCCCAAGCGGGCGGACCAATCCTTGGAGGGTTAACTCTGGAAGCCAGGGGCCGCGGTGCTAACGCGTGCGGCGGCCAATGGCCGCTGAGGGGCGGAACCTCAACCCTCCGCCATTGCCGGGTCGTCTAAAAGTAGGACGGCGGTCTCTGAAACCGTAGATGCACGTGCGAGTCGTGCCCCGGCAGCCATTCGACTCCATCTTGTCGGGACCGTGATGCAGTACTTCGCGCGTCGAAACAAAACTTCACCGAAGTCACAGACCTCGGGGACGGGCGTGTAGGAGCTTGCTCGCAAGCGATCCGCAGCTTTTGCGAACCGCTGACGCGTCTACGCGTCAGCGGGCAGGCTCCTGCAAAATTCGCGGCGTGATGCCGCTGCAAGTCACACGCCTCGGCGTGCTCAATCACAAAAAAGAACACACCCGCCTTCGCTCCCATGGAGCTACGGCGCGGCAAGCCTACAGGCAGGCCGTCTCACGATTTCGTTCACTCAACTCTCAGCTCTCAACTCTCAACTTCCATTCCCCCCATGAACACCGACCTCCTCGAAAAGCCCATCGTCCTGTCGCTCAACCGTGCGTGGCAGGTCATCGGCCATCGCACCGTCAAGCAGGCGCTCATCGCGCTCAATGGCGGATCGGCCGGCCTGCCGCCTGCCATGGGTCTCGACATCGCTTACGCGAAACTCGGGGACGACTCCTGGAATTTCGACCGGCCGCTCTACTTGAACCCACTCGCTTGGGACGAGTGGATCAAGCTGCCCGTGCGCGAATTCGATTTCGTCGTCTCCACGCCGAAACTTCGGGTCCGCGTACCGACCGTCATCATTTCCACGCAATACGATCGGATGCCGATGCGCGTTCCGCGCGTCAGCCGCACTGCTATCTTCGCGCGCGATGGTGGCGTCTGCCAATACACCGGCGAACACGTCGGCAAAAATGGTGGCAACCTCGATCACGTCATTCCCCGCGATCGCGGCGGACGCGACACGTTCGAGAATCTCGTGTGGGCGAAACGGGAAATCAATTCCCTCAAAGCCAATCGTCTCCCGCACGAGGCGGGTCTCCGGCTTCTGCGTCGTCCAAAAGCCCCGGCAATCCTGCCGGCCGCCGCCTCGATCCGCGAACCCAAGCATCCCGACTGGCGACACTTCCTTCATCTCTAACTCCGATGGTAGGGCGCGTTATCCCTAACGCGCCGCTCAGCGTCTTCACGGACGCTCAGAACGGCGGCTTAAGGATAAGCCGCCCTACCTTCTCTCCGCTCTCCGTCCCATGACCTGCATCAATTCAAGTCCACTCGCCCTCGCCGACCTCCTCGACATCGTGGAGACCGCGCTGGCCACGGTTTCGCGTCGTCTGCCTGCGCATGTCGGTCGCGATGACCTCGCCTCGACGGGCAAGCTCGCTCTCGTCAACGCGCTTGCGCATGTCACCGGCGGTGAGGACGAAATTCGTGCTTACTGTTTCGTGCGCGTGCGCGGGGCCATGCTCGATGAACTGCGTCGCCTCGATTCGCTTTCTCGGAATCGTCGTGACCAAGCCAAGGCCATCGCGCGCGCCCAACATGCCGTGGCGAGTCAGCACGGCCGCGAGGCCACGCTCGACGAAGTTGCCGACATCACGCGTCTGCCAATCCGGACGATTGTTTCCATCCTCAATGCCAGGACCGCGGAAGCGGAGCTGGATGAAACCGATTGGAACACCGTTCCCGATACTGAGAGCCCGTCGCCGCTGGAAACCGTCGAACTGACGGATCTGCACGCTGGCCTTCGTGCGGCGCTCACCCGCTTGCCCGCTAATCAAGCGCATGCGCTTCGTCGCTACTATCTGGAGGACGCCACGCTCGACGCCATCGCCGCTGAACTCTGTGTGTCGCGCGAGCGCGCCCGCCAGGTCCGCGAAGCGGGTGAAAAGAAACTCCGCGCCGATCTCATCGTGCTGTCGCTCTGGCAGGCACTGTTTGCCCAACCCTGATTCGAAAAATTGTCGGAGCGGCTTTAGGCCGCGATACCGCAAACCATCGCGGCATAAAGCCGCTCCTACACTCAACACACAAAACCTTCAACATGACTAACCGCCCTGTCGTTCGTCCCGCTCCCTTTCCACTCCGGCTGACGCGTCTCATCCGCCCAAGCC